>Ga0136556_1000558_pt1 | contig 21615 bp, 17 predicted proteins | sample AntRauTorckE6831_FD_104780 | JGI IMG/M metagenome (GOLD analysis project Ga0136556, IMG submission 104780) | Saline lake microbial communities from Rauer Islands, Antarctica - Metagenome Torckler E6 #831 | ecosystem: Environmental > Aquatic > Non-marine Saline and Alkaline > Saline | place... | reverse complement strand
TCGCTGGTGACCGCTTTCCCGGGTTGGTTCGAGTCACCGGACAGCACAGCGCTCTTCAGAATCGCTCGGGCTTCTGCTTCCATGCTGCGGCCGTTGATGGCTGCTTTCACACGCAGGGCTTGGTGAACTTCGTCGGGTAGATTGCGAACCGTGAGCATCGCCATTGCATTGGTCTCCTATGCATACAGTGCATGCAGTGTAGGTTGCTGTTTTTGCATGGGCAAGTTCGCCACGTGGGTTTCTGTTGGGAGGGCTGACCAATGGGTGCGATTAAAAGAGGTCGGTGTTGTTGGATAGATTTTTCACAGCAATCCGGAGTTAACGCGGAAAATTCGTGTTTTCTCGCGTTGAGATCTGCAGAACGTTTTGCCAGACTTGTTCTTAATTCCTCCATTCCATTTTTTCGGATAGGGGGTTGCTAGCTGGGCATTCAAAACAATCAGCAATGGTTCCCGGCTTCGCCGGACTCAAAAACGATCCTCGTGATCACCCCTTCCAACGGATCATTCATGATCCATTATCTAAAAATGGTGGCCATGCCACCTTACTTCCTATGCGCGCTTTTTACCTGGCGCCCAACCAAAACCCGATCCACTGACCACTCAGCAGTGCTGCTGTTTACATAGTGAGATGGATATAGGAAATAGGCTTGCGAACTGATTAATATCAGCAACTTGCAGCCCTAACCAATGACCGGAAATTGCGGAAAAGCTTTACGTTAACTCCGCATTTGAGCAACAGGGATCGTTACCAGCGCATCATCGTTGGCTGCTCACCTCCCCGGTCATCCCTCCGCCGTTTGGCAAATCCTCTGTTGTGATATCTCGTTGATTACGAGATGCCGCTCCCCGTACACGCTGTCGATTCTCGACCTCGTGTTCACGGCCCGCAATCGAGACGAGACAGTGCTGATACAGCAGCACGATGGATGCTCCCACCGTCAGGGCTTTCTGAACCCTGGCACAGTCACACTTAATGCGGACTACGGGGCGGAGCATCAGCGTGGGAACCGGCTTTAGCCCCAGATTCCGCATGGTTTGCCACGCACACTGTATTCATGAGTTTTCAACAGAACGGAGGAAGGTATGAGTAATAAATCTGTTAAACGAGGGTGTCGCTCCGCCAAGCGGAGAAGACCGGATTACCGGCGAAACTACAGCTATGGCAAAAAACTGGGCGAGGCTATTCATAAGGCGTTGGACCAACACTACGGTCGAGACAGCCACTTCAACACCAGATCAACCCATAAGCGCCGCTCGGCTTTGTTTGTGCGCTACTGCAAACGCTGTGGGATGAACGATGCGCGGAAAATCGACCGTGAATTCATCCTTCAGTTCGGTGCCTACATCAAAGCCAGACTGAATGCTGATTACGAGTGGCCTGATGGGGATGTCGATGAGCAAATCAGTGTGGCATACGCGCACAACGCTATCAGCACGACAAATACCATAATGCGCGCATTTCGTGGTGATGACGCTCTGAAAGTATCGGCGCGGGAAGTTCTGGGGGTTTGCAGGAAATCGGTTCGGACCAAAGAAATCAAGGCAGATGTGGTGGATGCAAAGTACGCAGTCAACGTGGCAATCGCTGCTGGATTTGAGCGTGGCGCTGCTTTGATTCTGTTGGCTCGTGCCTGGGGTATGCGGGTCAGGGAATGCATCCTTCAGGATCTTGATCGTATGAAGTGCGAAATCGAAGTTTCTGGAGAGGCGGCCATTCTTGAGGGTTGCAAAGGCGGCAGAAAATCGAAAGACCGCACCATCAAAGCGAATGAATTTCGTATGGAGGCGCTGGAGTTCGCAATCGAGGTTCGACCGGCTGGGTCCCGGAACTTATTGTCGAAAACCGACACGGTAAAGTCTTTTTTGAAGACAGAGGTTAATCCATGCCGGCAATTTTTGTTGTTGTCCGGAATTCCTCATTTTATGGAGCTCAGGGCAGGTTTTGCCCAGGATATCTATGAGGAGGTGATGGGTGGGCCGTCACCGTTAAAAGGACCGATCCGCGACAAAGTCATGGATCGGATAGCCAGAGCGGAGGTTTCACGGCAGCTGGGCCACAACCGCGTTTCAGTCGCAAGTTCATACGTGGGAGGCATGCGCAATGCAGCTTGACCAAATGTTCAGGCGATTGGATTTCAGCTCATTAAGTGAAACGGAGCATAAGCGTTACATTAACCGGATTAATCGCATTGTCGCGGTTATTGAAGGGCAATTCCCCCACGTAACCCGGCCAGACCAGATTAAGCTGAAACATTGCCAGTATTTCCGGAATGTCTGGCTGCCAGCCCGCTCGCAGTCCGAATCGACTCAACGAGAGTATATACGGGCACTTGGATTATTTGTTCGAGCGTCGGGTCGCCCCGAAACCTGGTTGGGCGCTCTTGGTATCAAAGCCTCAACAGGGCAAGGTGGCCGTCCCGGAGAGGTCGGTATAAAACGCTCCAAAAAATACTGGCGAGAGCAAACGGCCCCGACCACTAGGATGTGATCGGGACTGTCTATCGGCGCTCAATGCAGCGTGGTTGATTCGTTCATCATCGAACCCACATCAGCATCGCAATTGACAGACGCCAATAGGCGACCCGGTTCGCTGGCGTTCTGGTACATATCGATGTTCATCCAGTCTTCGCCACGTTCCATCTGGACATTGATATGCAAGTCGCCGCAGCCGAATTCGGCCGCAAGTGCGGCGGCCAAACGTTTTGCTTCGAACATTGATTTCATAGTTAGTTCTCCTCAGAACCAGGTGTTCGTTTTGATGTCGCCCAGCTGATCCGCCAATGATTTTTGGGGCGGCGTTTGCGTGATTGAGGATCCGGTGTTGTCCGTGTCGTCGCCAGGGTTGTTGATTGTCTCTGTAATTGTCGCGGTGCTGCCGTCGAAACAAGACAGGTTCAATGACGCGGTGGCGCCTTTGAAGGGATCGATAGTTTCTGCGACTGCAAGCGCCTCTTGCAGCAGTGAGCGGATCTCGATAAGTGCATTCTTCATATATAAAACTCCTGTGAAATTAGATTTTCGACCGGTCTGATTCCACAATACATGAAGTCGCGGTTTGACCAAGCAATTGGTCTGGGGAGCGTCTTGGGAAGGGATTTAGGGTGTGAGTCAGGCTAAACGATGGGTGACGGGAGTGACTGATTTGAATGAAGAGGAAGTCGTAGCTGAACTGAGGGAGCGGGTTTATCGCGAGGTTGTTGCGCTTTGGGAGGCGATAAAGCTAATGCTGATCGATGGCTATCATCACCGATTCGCGCTCTTGGCGATCGCACACCGATTTCGATGATGGAAACTAAGCCAGGGCTGCAAAAAATACGAAGCCTGATAGACAAATGGCAACGAGGCGCAGTTTCATAATAGGTTGTCGTAGACCACGCCCGATCTGTACCGGGCCGGTGCCACCTTCTCAAAAGCCGAAGTTTGTTCCCCGGCCAAGATCAACACTCTCACACATTACCGTCGCTGTATGCGGAAGACCGAGTCGGCGAAGATGACTCGGAAGTCAGTCACTTGGTCGATCAAGCAAGCTTAAGATGTTGATGCAACACGTGAAGGTCGTTCGCAACTCCGACTAACCATCCCTTTCTGGGGACTTTATTTCTGCTAATCGCACGTTTATCTTAACTGCCGTTATCGCGACCGACTCAGACTTTACATGCCATACGAGATTTTTAAAAAAGGATTTAAGGTGAAAAAGCTTGCTCTAACGCTCATGTGTATCCTCACGCTCTTTGGTTGCTCCAGCACCCCTGGCAGCCAACCACAAAATCTTTCGAAATCTGACAAGACCTCTCGAACCCCTATCTCAAAAAACAATCCGCCAGAGGCTGCAGTGACGTCGGCTCAACGCTCGGAACCCAAGCAAGCCTACGAAGCTCCACCAGAAAAAGCTAAGCCAGCGCTATCCCTAGTTGAGACATTTTTGAAGGATAAAGAAGATAAAGTAAGTGGTGCTTACCGACGAATGTTCATCTCCAAAGATTTTATGCAAAAAAACGGTATTGATTCGAGCGAAGCGGTGATCAACCGTCACTCATTGCTGGATTTTGCATACGCGGGTTCTTCGGGCAATTTCGTTGATGTGCGAATCTGTAACTCCTGCGATCAAACGGAATCAAGGTGGGGCGGCACTCACCAGTACTACCGATTTAAAGTGGCTGAGGAGGCCGGTCATTTTGTTCTGGTGCCACGTAACAGGAGCAGCAAGACATGGATAGATCCCTGGCAGCAAATCTTGGTCGGGAGTCCAGAGCCTCACCAAATATCCGGAGCGCAATCACCAGATCGCGAGGCATTTGCTTCCAAATTCATGATGACGCAGCTTGAAACAACTGTGAATGTGGTTCCAGAAGAAAAACAGCTCGGCTACATCTCTGACGCTTTCTTTGAGCAATGGGAGATTGATCCCGCTGACGTCCAAATGAACAGCTTTTCAAGCATTGATGAGTTTAAAATACTGAAAAGCGCCGGAGAGTTCGTTGATGTGGAGCTGATCAGCGATAATCTTCGGAAAAAACCCGAACAACTAGTGGTGCGCCTTAAAGTTGTCGGCGAAAACGGAGCTTATGCGCTTCAGCCTTTTTCAGCAGAGGGATCCAATGGAAAGTACATTTCCTATTGGTGGACCAGCATGCGAGGTGCTTACTAGCCTTGAGCGTTCTGGGGTGAGGTTGAAATAAAGTTGGTAACTAATTCGCTACGTTTTCAATCGGCAAAAATGGCCGCCAGAAGCTGGGAAAAGTTACCATCTTTATTTTGCGCTTTGAGCGTGCAGCTTGGCTTCCATGCCAATTTTACTACCAGCTCTTGTCTGACCAAGACTTCTGTCCTAAGCCCGCAATCTATATGTAGAAGGCGAGGGGGTAGCTCCATCAGGTTTTCTGCTGATGAGCCTCTGCTTTAGATGCTAATGAACGACCCAGCAAATCCCAAGCAACCCGCATCTGATCCATACTATGCCCATGTTGATATCGACGACGGACACCTAGGGCACGGTGATTCTGGCAAGCATCAATGATATCCGGTGTCACTTCGAGCATTTGCATTTGAGTTGCCGCCGTACGCCTCAGATCATGCACTGTCCAATGACCATCAGGAAGGATCAAAGTCGAGTGGTTCCTTGTCCGGCCTTTTTTCTGTGGTGCATCCGGGTGACGTTGTCGCTCACATATTGCCTTGCTCAACACCTTCGGGATCATATGAGGCCGTTTTTTCGATTTTCCGGGCATCATCCAGTTCGTGTGGCCGGTAAGCTTATAAAGCTCGGAGAACCATTTCTTTGAATACTCAGATAAATAGATGATGATCGGATCTTCATTTTTCGAATTTTCACCGGGAATAAGCCACATGTTGTTGTCAAAATTCAGGTGGTCCCACCTTCCTTTGAACAGTTCAATGCCCCGACAACCCGTTCCTAGAAGGATGTGAACAGCGCATTGCAGATTCAGTGATAGACCGGACTCTGGCAATATTCTGTATAGGTCTTCCAACTCATCCGCTTTTGTCCAAGTCGCACAGAGGACTCTGCTTCTTATTGGGTCTTTCCCGCCGACGTCTGCTTTGTCGAGGCAATCTAAAACGGAGTACTCAATGAACTCCCTTTTGACGGCCAACTTAAACATCGCTTTTGTGTAGGACATCACCGTGTTGGCCATTGAGTTGTGCCCAGCTTCGAGTACAGGATCAATCGCGGCAAAGAAATCTTGGCGCGTAAACTCCTGGATGGGTATCGTGCCAAAGCGATCAAGCAAATGATTATGCAGGATCGTCATAGCGTGCGTTCCGCCATCCTTATGTCCTTTCTTCTTATTGGCGAGCTGTGCAGCATAAACAGTGGCAACATCATTCAAGGTCCGCAATGCCTGCTTCCGTTCTATTTCCAGCAGATGCTCAGCCTCGCGCTGTTCCGCTTGTTTCTTTTTCTCCGCTAGGGGATCTTCTCCCTGTCGAATACGGACCCGCCATGTCTCGGCCTGCTCCCTCGCAGAACGCGTTCTCAGTCCTTCGCAAAAAGCACCAAGTGAATACTTTCGCCCGACCCACTGACCGGAACCAATCTGAACGGTATACCTCAGGTGCCAGAGCTTTTTTCCGCTTGGCGTTACACGCAACACCAAGCCGGTGACAGTCGAATCTTGAATGTATGTGTCTTTCTGACTGGGTGTCAGTGTCCGGATCAATTTATCCGCTGAATCGGCGCTCCTCGGAATGAGCTCCCTGTTTTTTACTGCCATTTTCTGACTCCGTTAAGACTAATTTTAAAGAATTTTGGGTACTGGCTGGGGACAGATTCTGGCTTGGGTACATGCTGGGTACCTGTAAAACGTCTTGCCACAACCTGAACCAACTCAACACACAAAAATTCTATAAAAAACTATATAAATCATATAGTTGTTACGAATTAACGGAAACGAAATGAACCTGAATGAACCGAAATGAAACACTAGACTACTGCCTTCGGGACGAAGGGGTCGCAGGTTCGAATCCTGCCACGCCGACCATTCCTTTCCCGAGTTTCTGCCACGGTCACTCTGAATGTGCGCCGCCCTGGATTGATCATCCATTTCCAGAATGCGATTGAAACCTTCCTCCGAACTGCGCACCGATAAGCTGTCGCCGTAAGGATTGTGCTATTCCTGTTTTTCATGGTGATCCCGGCATAGTTCAAAATGGCGATATCAACAGCACCGGCACTGACCCGTGCACTCTAATCCAACGTATTGAGTGGGAACTTTACAGGAGACTCGAATGACCTCACCGATCCTGATTACCGGCGCCGGCCAGCGCATAGGGCTTGCGTTTGCCCATCATTGCCTGGACCTGGGCCAGCCGGTGATTGCCACCTATCGTACTTTTCGGCCGGCGGTCGAGGCGCTCGAGAAAGCCGGGGCGACCTGCATCCACGCCGATTTTGCGAGCAACGAAGGCATTGATAAATTTCTGGGACTGCTGAAAGATCGCGCTTCGTCGCTCCGTGCCATTATCCACAACGCCTCTGACTGGATGCCCGAAAGTTCGGACACTGATCCATCCGACGTTATGAGCGCGATGATGCAGATCCACGCCATGGCTCCCTATCGCATCAACCTGGCCTGCCGCGAGCTCCTGGAAAGCAGCGATTCGACTGCGGATATCGTGCACATGACGGACTACGTGGTGGAAAAGGGCAGCGCGAAACACATTGCCTATGCGGCGAGTAAGGCGGCTCTGGAGAATCTCACCTTATCTTTCGCCAAACTGCTATCGCCCCGGGTCAAGGTGAACAGCCTGGCGCCGTCACTGATCATGTTTAATCAGCAAGACAGTGACGCGTACCGTGAAAAAACCCTCAAAAAGTCCCTGATGGGCATAGAGCCGGGTGTCGCCGTGGCCGTTCAGACGTTGCAGTTCCTGCTGGACAACCCGTATATCACCGGGCGTTCAATTCCATTGGACGGTGGCCGGCACCTGGTCTGACTCGTCAGGCAGACAGCAAGTTGTTATCCTACTTATGGTTATAAGTAAAAACCCTTACATCGATTTCTTCTACTCATTGCAAACGTTCGATGCAAAGGATCGGATTTTTCTGTAGCCTGCGCGGCTTTTTATTCAGAGGAACGACTATGACGGCACAGACAGACTCATCGGCCCGCAACAGACGGCCCGGTGCTTTTTCCGACAGCGACCCGGTAGTGCTGATACTGACGATCGGTTTCATCCTGTTGTTTGTGGGTGCCTCCCTGTTTAACAGCGAGGGTGTTGCCAGCGTTATCGGCGTCGGATTTACCTGGACCGCCAAGTATCTGGGTTCTTTCTTTCAGTTGTTGTTGCTGGCTACCTTCTTCATTGCCCTGGGTACTGCCGCCAGCCGCGGCGGCAACGCACGGATCGGTGGCCTGGACAAACCAGAGATTAGCCGATTCCGCTGGCTATCGATGATCATGTGTACGTTGCTGGCCGGTGGCGGTGTGTTTTTCGCAGCGGGTGAACCGGTTTATCACTTCGTTGTCACTCCCCCCGCGTTTGACACTGAGGCAGGCACTGCTGCAGCGGCAGCGCCGGCATTAGCCCAATCCTTTACCCACTGGGGCTTTCTGGCCTGGGCCGTTCTGGGCTCGTTGACGGCGGTGGTGTTGGCCCGCGCTCATTATGATCAGGGCAAACCGCTGCAACCCCGCACCTTGTTGTATCCGGTATTCGGTGAAAAGGCGGTCAGCGGCAAGCTCGGCGGCGTGATCGATGCCATGTGTGTCATCGCCGTGGTAGCGGGCACCGTTGGCCCTATCGGGTTCCTCGCCACCCAAATGAGTTTTGGTCTGCACGAGCTCTTTGGTATTTCAGACGGCTACGGCACCCAGTTGACCGTTCTGGTGATTCTGGCGGCCGTTTACATGACGTCTGCGATGACCGGTCTGCACAAGGGCATTCAGATGCTCAGCCGATTTAACGTCATTCTGGCGCTGGTTATTGCAGCGATTATTCTGCTGTTCGGGCCAACCCTGTACCTTATCAATACCTATACTCAGGCCTTTGGTGAATACCTCACCTCGTTCATGACCATGGCCACCATGACCAGTGAAACAGCGCCGGATTGGTGGATGAAGTGGTGGACGGTATTTTTCTTCGCGTGGTTTATTGGATACACCCCGCTGATGGCGGTGTTTGTGTCTCGTATTTCCGGTGGGCGGACGGTTCGGGAAATGATTGTAGCCGTTGCGGTACTGGCCCCGGTCGCTACCACCATCTGGTTTACCTTGTTGGGCGGGTCCGGCATTTACCACCAACTGGCAGGCACTTTCGACCTGACCGAGGCCCTGAACAACTTCCGCTTTGACGTAGCGACGTTAACGGTCGCCCAGGCACTGCCGGGTGGTACCTGGATGGCTGCTGCCATTCTTCTGCTGACCACGATTTTCGTCGCGACGACCGGTGACTCCTTGAGCTACTCCATTGCCATGGTCGGCGCCGGCCACGATGAACCCAACCCCTGGATTCGCGTCTTCTGGGGCGGCACCATGGCGTTGATGGCGGCTATTCTGCTGTACATGGGTTCGGGTCAGATCGGCGTCCTGCAGCAGTTCATCGTGCTGACGGCCATACCGGTATCGTTCATTATTCTGCCCTCTCTATGGACTGGCCCGAAAGCCGCCATGGCCATGGCGAGAGAGCAGGGACTTGCCTGAACTCAGGAAAATCCTCAGCCATCAGGCCAGATGAGCTTCATCAAGGCTTGCCTTCCCGCATCGGGGAAGGCAAGCGTATTATCAGACCGCCGGATCTGAAGGATTTCTCCAAGACGACGGAACAGATCAATGTGATTGTGAATGCATCGAGGGATAGCCTCACGACGCAGATGATCAACATACCGCTCCAGATTTTCGTCATCGGTCCGGTAATGATCCGCAAATCCATTGGAAAAGATCGCGCGAGTCGCAATTGCGCGCCATTCATCCCTGTAACTCGCGTCCAGCCTCTCGGGATAAATGTATAAGTCCGCAATTTCCTTGTCGATTCGAACCACTACCCGGTCCGGCGGGAACAGCAAACGCAGCGCCAGCAGGCTGTATGGATCATTCAGCTGCTCAGAAATAACCTGTTTAACCAATTCGATTCTGTTCATATACGCCCGTTGATTGACCTCTTCTTGCGGCACGTCCGTACGTCTTATTACGTGATTTACAAGAAGAGAGATTTCTCATGCACATGAGCACCGGCGAACTGAAAACCCATAAGCGAGACACGATTTCCCTCCTGGAAATCGTGTCTATGGAAGGGCGCTATTACATGGCGCGGTTCTATCTTGACGGCCAGGGTTATGTATTGACCGATACCAAAGATAATCCTGTGATGTTCACCGGGGCGTCGGCCGCACGGGAGCACTTCAAGGGATATCAAGTCGAGAAAATTGAAGTAATCCCGCCAACGGGCACTGATGAAATGATCGGTATGCCGGATTCAGGCTCCGAAACGATGAAAGTGCCGCTCTGACGCCGTTCTCCAACGGCCTCAATCGATACCTTCCTCATTGTCATGATGCTGCTGTTCCCACAACCGGGCGTAATGGCCCTGGTGCTTCAGCAACTCATCGTGATTGCCGCTTTCGACGATACGGCCATCATCCAACACCAGAATGGTATCCGCATCCCGGGTTGTGGAAAGGCGATGCGCAATCACCAAGGACGTCCGCCGTTCGCTGACTTTTTTCAGTGCGCCGAGAATCGCCTGCTCCGACAGTGAGTCTAGTGATGAGGTCGCCTCGTCCAGAATCAGTATCGGCGGGTTCTTGAGAATTACCCGGGCGATAGCCACGCGTTGTTTTTCGCCTCCAGACAGCTTCAAACCTCGCTCTCCGACTTGCGTCTGATACCCCTCTGGCAAGCTGAGAATAAACTCCTCCAGATTAGCCATTCGGGCAGCCTGATAAACCGCTTCTTCATTTGCCTCTGGCCAACCGTAGGCCAGATTGCTGTAGAGCGTATCGTTGAACAGCACCGTGTCCTGGGGCACCACACCAATGGCTGACCGGAGGCTATCCTGAGTGACGGTGCGGATGTCTTGGCCGTCTATGGTAATGCGACCCTGATTAACGTCATAAAACCGGAACAACAGGCGGGCGAGGGTGGATTTACCGGCGCCGCTGGCTCCGACCACAGCGATCTTGTGCCCGGCAGGAATCGAGAAACTCACATCGTTTAATATCTGGCGGTCCTGGCGGTAGGCAAAGTAAACCTGCTCAAAAACGACCTCTCCGTATGTTACTGAAAGCGCTCTGGCGTCTGATGCGTCTTCGATTCCTGGTTTGTCCCCCAACAACGCAAACAGCCGTTCCACATTCACCAGGGCCTGGCGAATTTCCCGATACACAAAACCCAGGGCACCCAGTGGGATGAAAAGCTGCAACAGGTAGGCGTTAATCATAGTAAAGTCGCCCAGCGTGATATCGCCGGCGGCCACCTGTTGCACCGCCATAGCCATGATGCCGATCATCGCTAATCCGATAATAAGCGCCTGCCCCGAGTTCAGTAGGGCCAGGGAGAGTCGGTTTTTCAGGCGGGCCTGTTCCCAGTCGTCCAGATTGTCGTCGTACTGGCGCGCTTCGAATTCTTCATTGTTGAAGTACTTGACCGTTTCATAGTTCAGCAGGCTGTCGATAGCCCGGGAATTGGACTGGTTATCCCGGGAATTGGCTTCCCGCACGAATTTTGTCCGCCATTCCGTGACTTTGACGGAAAACACGATATACACCACCACTGCCACCAGAATGGCCAGCACATAGCCAACATCGAACGCCACAAATAAGATGCCGGCAACCAGAGCAATTTCCAGCAATGTGGGAACAATGTTGAACAGGGTGAAGCGAAGCAAAAAACTGATTCCGTTAGTGCCCCGTTCGATATCACGGGCCAGTCCGCCAGTTTTCCGGTCCAGGTGAAAAGCCAGTTCTCGATTATGCAGATGCCGGAATATCCGCAGCGACACCCGCCGCATGGCACGCTCTGCAACTCTTGCAAAAACTGCGTCCCGTAATTCGCTGAACAATGTGCTGGCGAATCGCAGGACGCCATAAGCCACTACCAGCATCACTGGAATCCACAGCAGCAGATCACCTTCCCGATTCTGGTCGAAATAATCCACTATGTATTTCAGGGCAACCGGCGTTGCGACTGTGGCAAGCTTGGCGAAAACCAGTAACGACATTGCCAGCGCCACCCGACCCCGAAACTCGGTCAGATACGGCCAGAGGCCGGATATAATTTTCCAGTCCGGTTTGTGATTATCGGGGTAGTCGTTGTCAGCGTAAGCTCGCACTTGGGCGTGTCCTTCAGCGATTCGATTCAGTCGGGTTAGGCAATACAGCCGTATAGTATTGCGGTGCTATGGTACAGCCTTACGGCACCCCGCAGAGATTGGCTCATAGGCGACCGGTATTCTGCTGTCCTTTCCCGAACCTCAAAGGAGTTGGCCATCAAACCTACCCATAAACGCGCTTTCAAACTGGCTCGAACGTTTATCAGCCCCTACAAGAAAGCGGTTGCTGGCGCATTAGCCGCCTTGATATTCACAGCTGGCGTCACCCTTGGCCTGGGCCAGGGCCTGCGTATTCTGGTCGATCAGGGGTTGGCAACCCAGTCACCGGCTATGCTGTCCCAGTCGATCGGCCTTTTCTTTGTTCTGGTCATTGCACTGGCTTTCGGCTCCTTTGCCCGTTTTTATCTGGTCAGCTGGATAGGCGAAAGGGTCATTGCGGACATCCGTAAGCAGGTGTTCAACCATCTGATTGATCTTCACCCCGGCTTTTATGAGCAGAATCGCAGCCTGGAGATCCAGTCCCGCCTTACCGCAGATACTACCGTGCTGCAATCGGTCATCGGTTCCACCGTTTCCATCGCTCTGCGTAACAGCCTGATGTTGATTGGCGGTCTGGTTCTGTTGTTTGTCACCAACGCCAAATTGGCCAGTATCATACTCCTGGGATTCCCGCTGGTGATCATCCCGATTCTGATTTTTGGACGCCGTGTTCGCAGTCTGTCCCGGTTAAGCCAGGACAGCGTGGCGGAGGTGGGCAGCTACGTGGGTGAAAACCTGACCCAGATTAAAACCGTCCAGGCCTTTAACCACCAGCCCCATGACCGGGCGTTTTTCAGTCGCGTGGCAGAAAACGCATTCGATGTAGCTCGTACGCGGATACGTCAACGTGCGTGGCTGACCACTATCGCCATTACTCTGGTGATGGGAGCCGTCGGCGTGGTGCTCTGGATTGGCGGGCTGGACGTTATTTCCGGACAGACCAGTCCGGGCGAGTTGGCCGCTTTCGTGTTTTACAGCCTTCTGGTGGGTCTGGCAGCCGGAGCCATCAGCGAGGTTATTGGTGAATTGCAAAGAGCTGCCGGCGCTGCGGCGCGGATCTTCGAGCTGCTGCAAACCAGAAACGAACTGCCGCCGGTACCTGAGGCTGTTCAACACTTGAATCAGCCGGTGAGAGGCGAGCTGGCCATAGAGTCCCTGGGTTTTCACTACCCCTCAAGACCCGACAGACAAGTGATCGACAATGTCTCGGTGTCTATCAGGGCCGGGGAAACCATTGCGCTGGTTGGGCCATCTGGGGCGGGTAAATCCACTCTGTTTGATTTGCTGCTGCGATTTTATGATCCGGACAATGGTCAGATTTTGCTGGACGGAGTCGACACGCGACGACTGTCGCTTCAGGAGCTGCGGCAATGTTTTGCGCTGGTTCCCCAGAACCCGGCGCTTTTTCACGGAACCATTGCCGACAATATCCGTTATGCCAGGCCCGATGCGACCGATGAAAACATGATAGAAGCGGCCCGCATTGCCCACGCCCATGACTTTATCCAGAGTTTTCCCCAAGGCTACGATACGCGCCTGGGCGATGGTGGTATCGGGCTGTCCGGCGGTCAAAAGCAGCGCCTCGCGATAGCCCGCGCACTGCTGGCAAATGCGCCTGTACTGTTATTGGATGAGGCAACAAGTGCCCTGGACGCTGAAAGTGAGTACCTGATCCAACAAGCCATGCCCGGGCTGATGTCCAATCGCACAACGCTGGTGATTGCCCACCGACTTGCCACTGTGCGTCATGCCGATCGCATCATTGTGCTGGACGAGGGACGGGTTCAGGCAATCGGCCACCATGATGAACTCGTTGACCAGAACCCGCTGTATCGCAGGTTGGCACAGCTTCAGTTTCGGGAAAATCCGGCGGGCGAACTGGGCTAGAAAACTGGGCCAGACCGGGCCAAAAAGCGGCGCGCTGAAAAGAATCGGCAGTTTCTGTATAATAGCGTTTAAATTCGAGTTGAGGAGAAAGGCAAAGTGACGAACAAAGAATTGCAGGCACTCAAAGAACGCTATGTTGCGGCCGGCGCTGCCAGCCCAAATGAGCAGTTCGCAGACCATGCAACCAATGCCGAACTCTGGGACGCCGATGGCAAGCGGATGATCGACTTTGCCGGTGGTATCGGTGTGCTGAACATTGGTCATCGTCATCCGAAAGTAGTTGAAGCCGTCAAGGCACAGCTCGACAAGGTGATGCACACCTGCCAGACGGTTATGCCGTATGAAGGTTATGTACGCCTGGCCGAAAAGCTCAGCGGCGTTGTACCGGTCCGTGGGCACGCCAAGGTAATGCTCGCTAACAGCGGCGCAGAAGCCCTGGAAAACGCAGTGAAAATCGCCCGCGCGGCTACGAAGCGCCCGAACGTGATTTGTTTTGACGGGGGCTATCACGGTCGTACCTTCTACACCATGGCGATGAACGGCAAAGCAGCCCCTTACCAGACCGATTTTGGCCCGATGCCTGGCACCGTTTTCCGCGCGCCTTATCCCGTGGCCTACCATGGCGTAGACGAAGACGAAGCAATTCGCGGCCTCAAGATGGCCATGAAGGCGGACTCTCCGGCCCACGATACGGCCGCGATCATCATCGAGCCGGTACTGGGCGAGGGTGGCTTTTACCCAGCACCGGCCAGCTTCCTGAAAAAGATCCGCGAAATCTGTGACGAGCACGGCATCATCATGATCTGCGATGAAGTCCAGAGTGGTTTTGGCAGAACCGGCAAAATGTTTGCTGTCGAGCACAGCGGCGTAGAGCCGGACATGATGACCATGGCCAAAAGTATGGCCGACGGCATGCCGATTTCCGCCATCGTGGGTACTGACAAGGTCATGGATTCTTCAGGTCCCAACTCACTGGGTGGCACCTACACTGGTAGCCCGACTGCTTGCGCCGCGGCACTGGCAGTAATGGAAGTTTTTGAAACTGAAGACATCCTTGGCAAAAGTCAGCGCCTGGGCGAGAAGCTGAACCAGCGCTTCCAGCATTGGCAGGAGCAATTCCCGCACGTTGACAACGTCCGGAACCTCGGGGCCATGGCAGCAATTGAGCTGGTAACGGATAAAACCAGCAAAGAACCCCGCGCGGACTTTGCCGGTGCCGTCACCAAATACTGCAAAGAGCACGGTTTGATCCTGCTCAGTTGCGGTATGCACGGCAACACGATCCGCTTCCTGATGCCCGTCACTATTGAAGACGAGGTTCTGGAAGAAGGCCTTGCCATTGTTGAAAATGCGCTGAAAGAGCTCGGCTAATCCGGGCCTCTTGAGGCGGTTTTGAGAGTTTGAAGAGCCGTGAACCGGCCGGTTAATTCCGGTCGGTTTTTTTTGTCTCTGTAACTCTGTCAGCTTTGCTTTCGATGGCTTTTCAAAACACCGTATACTGCCACATCACATTCCCAACAGGCCGTCTTATGACCTCCGAATCCGATACCCGTTTGCAAAAGCCCAGCCACAAACCCAGGCCCTGGATTGATCTGCTTGTCAGCATCGTGATTCCTTCCGTTATTCTGATGAAACTGTCCGGCGATGAGTATCTCGGGAGTGTTATGGCGCTGGTGGTTGGCCTGGCGTTTCCGCTGAGCTGGGGACTTTTTGAGCTGATTCGCTATGGCAAGAAGAATTTCATTGCGGTTCTGGGTATGATCAGCGTCGGACTGACCGGAGGCATTGGATTGCTTGAGTTGGATGCTCAATGGCTGGCAATAAAAGAAGCCGCCATTCCAGCGATTATTGGCATAGCGGTGCTGGTCTCCACGCGCACCCGGTACCCACTGGTTAAAACCCTGCTTTATAACCCGACCGTACTGAACGTTGAAAAAATTCAGGCGGTTCTCATTGAGAATAAATGCGAAGGCGAATTCAATTCGCGGCTCCAGAACGCCAGTTATTTCTTCAGTCTGACCTTTCTGTTCTCATCTATCATGAACTACATACTGGCGAAGTGGATTGTTACCAGCCCGTCTGGCACCCAGGCGTTCAACGAAGAGCTTGGGCGCATGACCCTGATTAGCTACCCCATGATCGCCATCCCTTCAATGATCATGATGATCGCCATTTTCTTCTACCTCTGGCGCTCGATCCGACGCATGACCGGTTTTACCCTGGAAGAAGTCATGGCGCCTCATCTTGCGGAAAAACACGAAGAACAGTCTTCGGATTCCTCCCCCCGGTCCTGATGTCTGTTCTGGAGCGTGACTAAAGAAACAGCACGCTCCAGGCAGAAAAAACCCGATGATTAGATGTCCAGGTTGGTCACTTGCAGAGCGTTACTCTGAATGAACAACCTGCGCGGTTCCACATCATCGCCCATCAGCGTAGTGAAGATCTGGTCCGCTGCAATGCCGTCTTCGATCGTGACTTTCATCATTCGGCGGGTTTCCGGATCCATAGTGGTCTCCCAGAGCTGCTCGGGGTTCATTTCACCCAGGCCCTTATAACGCTGGATATTCAACCCGCGCTGAGCCTCTTTCATCAGCCAGTCCAGTGCGCCCTCGAACGACAGTACCGCCTGCTTGCGCTCACCGCGCTGGATGTAAGCTCCGTCTTCGACCAGTCCATCAAGTGTTTCGCCCATTTTTGCAATCGCCGCGTAAGACGACGAGTCAAAAAATTCATGGCTGAACACATGGTCATGGGCAATCCCGTGAACGTAAATGGTCACCTTTGGCAGGTAGAGGTGGCGCTCTGAATCCTTGGTGACCGAGAAGGTGTACTTGGTTCCGGTGCGCGTGTCTATCTGCAAGCCATCCCCCAGACGCGCCACCCAGCGAGCAACCGACTCTTCGCTTTGAAGATCTTCCATCTTGAGGGTGACATTCTGCAGCATTTGCTCCAACACTTTTGCCGGGTAAGCGCGGGAGAGGCGGCTGATCATATTCATCACAGCCTGGTAGTCCTTCACCATAGCCTCAAGAGCGGAATCCTTAATCGCCGGGGCCTGCGCGTTTACAAACAGCTGCGCTCCCTCAAGAGCGGTTTGAGTCAAATAAGCCTCTTTGGCCTTTTCGTCCTTCAGATACTGCTCTTGCTTACCGCGTTTCACCTTGTACAGCGGCGGCATCGCGATAAAAACGTGGCCACGCTCAATCAGTTCCCGCATTTGACGGAACAGGAACGTCAGCAACAACGTTCTGATGTGAGAGCCGTCCACGTCCGCATCAGTCATGATAATCAGGGAGTGATATCGCAATTTTTCAGCGTTAAATTCTTCGCGGCCAATCCCCGTGCCCAGCGCCGTGATAAGGGTCCCGACTTCAGCAGAAGACAGCATTTTATCGAAACGGGCTTTTTCCACATTGAGGATTTTACCCTTTAGCGGAAGAATCGCCTGGGTTTTACGGTCCCGGCCCTGCTTGGCACTTCCGCCGGCCGAATCGCCCTCCACAATGAACAGCTCTGACAGGGCCGGGTCTTTTTCCTGGCAGTCGGCCAGTTTTCCAGGCAAGCCAGCGATATCGAGAGCGCCTTTACGTCGGGTCATATCCCGCGCTTTGCGGGCCGCTTCACGGGCTCTGGCAGCTTCGATCATCTTGTTAACGATCAGCTTTGCTTCGCTCGGCTGTTCCTGCAGAAAGTCGGCGAACGACTGGTACAGCTCCTGTTCGACTGCCGTCTTTACTTCCGAAGAAACCAGTTTGTCTTTTGTCTGTGAGGAAAACTTGGGATCAGGAACCTTCACGCTCACAATCGCAGTCAGCCCTTCGCGAGCGTCATCGCCTGAGGTCGATACCTTCGCTTTTTTACCCAGGCCTTCGTGTTCAATATAGTTGTTCAGCGAACGGGTCAGAGCAGCGCGAAAACCGGCCAGATGTGTACCGCCGTCTTTCTGAGGAATATTGTTGGTGAAGCAATAGATATGTTCAGAGAACGCATCGTTCCACTGCATGGCGACTTCCACCACGGTGCCGTCTTCGCGTTCCTTGATAAAATGGAATACGCGGTTAATCGGCGTTTTATTGGTATTCAAATATTCAACGAAAGCTCGTAGGCCGCCCTCATACTCAAATACTTCTTCCTTACCCGAGCGTTCATCCTGAAGACGAATACGAACGCCGCTGTTCAAAAATGCCAACTCACGAATACGCTTGGCCAGTAGGTCCCAATGGAACTCGATATTGGTGAAGGTCAGGGGAGACGGTTTGAAATGAACCTTGGTGCCACTGGCGTCGGTATCGCCTACAACGGCGAGGGACCCCTGAGGTACCCCTTCTTTATAAGTCTGCTCGTAGACTTTTCCGTCTCGACGGATTGTCAGCGTTAGCGAAGAAGAGAGGGCGTTGACGACCGAAACGCCCACACCGTGCAGACCGCCGGAAACCTTGTAGCTATTGTCATCGAATTTGCCGCCCGCATGGAGGACCGTCATGATGACTTCGGCAGCCGATACCCCTTCTTCTTCGTGGAGGTCTACGGGGATACCACGGCCGTTATCCCGAACAGTGATGGACTCGTCGGGATGGATCACAATGCCTATTTCAGAGCAGTGACCTGCAAGCGCTTCGTCGATCGAGTTATCGACTACCTCAAACACCATGTGATGCAGACCTGTACCGTCATCGGTATCACCGATATACATACCTGGCCTTTTACGTACGGCATCCAATCCTTTGAGAACCTTGATGCTGGAGGAATTATAGTTCGATTCGCTCATTCAGAAACTCCTGAGGGTTATTTCCCGGCCGGATACCTGCGCGTCCGGGATTTATTCTTCCGTCATTTTGCCATGTTCCACGTGGAACACTCTGTAATCGGGCAACGGTTGTTGCCATAACTCTTCTGGTTTCGGCGGCTCGATCGAGGTCACAAACACCTGACATTTCAATTCCTCGAGCTTTTGAGCCAACATCGCCCGATGACCCACATCCAGTTCGGCGTTAATATCGTCAAGCAGGAAGGTCACTTGTTTCTTTAAATTGGCTAAGACCATCCCCTGGGCGATTTTCATGAGAATAACCAGAGTCTTTTGCTGACCACGGGAAAAGGTTTCTGCAACCGGCCTTCCCTGAAACTTAAGTCTTATGTCCGCCCGATTTGGCCCATACAATGTATGGCCCATCTTTATCTCTTGATCGCGATGCGCTTTTAAAACATCCCGTAAGGACCGACTGTCGTCCCAGCCAGCGTAGAAATCGACCTTTAATCCGTCTACCCAGGGTGCGGTTATTTCCCCTACCAGGCGAAAGAACGCGTCTGAAAACAACCCAAAGGTTTGTTTCCGAGCCCGAGTAATACTTCCGGCCAGGTCCACATACTGCGTGTCCCAGACCTTCATTAAACCTTCGTCCAGTCTACCATTTCTGAGGATTTGATTCCGCTGTGATGTGACTCTCTGACACTGTTGCCAAATCGAAGCAAAGGAAGGTTCCACGTGGAACACTGACCAATCAAGAAACTGTCGCCGTTTACCCGGACCGCCAGCAACTATGTCAAATACGCCCGGGTCAATCACCGATACCGGCAAATATCTCGCCAACGCCGACATATTCCTGACCGGCTCGCCATCCACCCGAAGCCGCGTTTCTTTTTCGCTGACGTCGCGAGAAATACCAAGACGGTGACGGACGTTACCCTCCGCCCCTGCGCTCGCGCCAGTCTCCGGCCGACTTTGTTCATGACCCTGATTGAGTCCGCCAAAAACAGTCAATTTAGTCTGACCGTGACTGACCACGGCCTGGTGCCGGTTTACCCGAAAGGACCGACCAAGCCCAAGATAACCTATGGCTTCGAGAACACTGGATTTACCACTGCCGTTTTCACCAAACAACAGATTGATTGACGGGGAAAAGCTGATGGAAGAGCCCTGGAGATTCCGAAAATATTCCGTTTGAAGTTTGACGAGCGCCATAGATACCTGGAATCTCAAATCAGCCAAGGTTGGAATAAAAAAGGCAGCGCGCCTAACGGCGTCGCTGCCCCAGTGTACAAAATCACATTTTTAAACGCGATTAGTGAAGCATGTTCAAACGGTCATCCATAAAAACGTCCATCTCCGGCGCGAGTATGTGAACGTAACGATCAAAATAGAGAAACTGCTTTAACAGCAACGCAAACTCTCTGGGGAAATGTAGACCGTGTCCTTCACCAACCCGAACCATATCCATCAGAATATTGTTCACGTCATCATCGGCCTGCTCAGCGTAATAAGGCACATCATCCGGGACCATCTTGTCCATCTGTTGATAGAGCTTCCGTAGATCCGCAGCCAGATCGGCCACGATCACTCGTTGATGGGTGATGCCAATCCGAATCATCGCGTCAGCCATCCCGTCAAAATTACCAACCATTACCGATGAAATAAAATCGCTGACAGCTTGCCACGTATCGGGCCGGATACGACCGACGATCCCGAAATCAATGAAACCAACTCGACCATCCTTTAATACCATGAGATTTCCGGCATGCACGTCCGCGTGAAAAAATTCACACTGGGTCAGGCTGGAAAACCAGGTGTTCATGGCGGTGATCAACGTGCGCTCCGGATCACGGGCGTAACCTCTAATGCTCTCCAGATCGGTCAGCGGTACGCCGTGAAAACGTTCCATTGTAAGAATGCGTCGGGTGCTCGCCACCTCATAGACTTCCGGCACCGTAGCCTCTTCGTTCTGCGTGTTGCGCAGAAACTCCCGGAACACCCTGAGGTTATTTGCTTCCTTGATAAAGTCGCACTCTTCCATCATCGTCCGCTGAATTTCCTCAACGATACCCGACATAGACGTCCAGGAAAGTTTCGGCGCAAGCGTTTCCACAATTTTGGCAGACAGATACAAAAAATTAAGATCAGTCAGAAGAACATTCTCTACACCCGGCTTCTGAACCTTGATCACCACTTCCTCTCCAGTGACCAGTTTCGCCGGGTGAACCTGCGCAATAGAGGCCGATGCCAGCGCCACTGGATCGATCTCCGAAAACACCTCCTCAATGGGCCGGCCAAGCTCGTCGCGAATAATTCTGCGAATCACGCTGTAAGGCAGGCTGAGCGTGCGGTCTAAGCAATTCTGAAACTCTTCGACGTAGGCTTTCGGGAAAAACGTCGGTGAACTGGCGATAAATTGACCCAGCTTGATGTAGGTAGCACCCAGCGATTCAAACGTCTGGCGCAGAAGCCGCGGTGTCGGTGGACGATCGCCACGCACCCAATTGACACCCGCGCGTCCCAGCACAGACATGGTCTGCCCGATTCGAAAGGCACCTTTAAAACTGTTGGTTACCGTACCCATACCCGTTTTCCTTGAATTCCCGATAGACGAAGTTGCCATCCGCTTTAAGCGAGTCAATATCTTTGTCGGGCTAGAGCCGCATTGGCATCACAACGTAAAGACAGCGGCTATCCTTCTCCGATTCAATCAACGCACTGCTGTTCGGATTGGCAAGGGTGATTTTGACCTGATCATCATCCAACGCGTTCATAACATCCACCAGGTAACCCACGTTAAAACCAATCTGAAGAGACTCACCCTGATACTCCACTGGCAGCGCGTCTTCAGCCTGCTCCTGATCCGGATTATTGGCAAACACGCCCAGCTCGTTAGGCGACAGATTCAACCGAACACCGCGTATATTTTCGTGGGACAGAATACCCGCCCGGTTTAACGTGTTTTTCAGGGTCGTCCTGTCGGCGAGTACAACTTTATCGCCACCGCGGGGAATCACCCGGTTGTAGTCCGGAAACTTTCCTTCAATCAACTTTGAAGTAAACGTGTAAGACCCTACAGTCGCGCGCAGGTGGTTCTCGCCAATCACCAGAGTAACCGGTGTGTCCACGTCATCGAGCAGGCGGGCTAGC
>Ga0136556_1000557_pt1 | contig 21673 bp, 16 predicted proteins | sample AntRauTorckE6831_FD_104780 | JGI IMG/M metagenome (GOLD analysis project Ga0136556, IMG submission 104780) | Saline lake microbial communities from Rauer Islands, Antarctica - Metagenome Torckler E6 #831 | ecosystem: Environmental > Aquatic > Non-marine Saline and Alkaline > Saline | place... | reverse complement strand
CGAAGCATTACCACTAAATCATGTATTACTTCTTTGAATTCCCGTAAGGCCTTTTCCCGGCGCTTATGCCCCATCAATTCTGCCTTGGCAGGCTTGGTTTTTTTGGCATCGCCGTATAAATTCATCAACCTTTATCTATTTTATTTGCTAATTGTTCCGCTTTAGTGATCATCTTTTCAATTGCTGTCAGGCCTTTATTCCAAAAATCAGCTTGTGTAATATCCAACCCAACTTTTGCTACAATGTTCTCCGGCCAGTCGGCTCCGCCGGTTTTAAGCATCTCTACATATTTTTCTGAGAAGCCGTTACTCTCTCGCCTGTACTCTTCATAGAGTGCCAGTACCAGCAGTTCTCCAAAAGCATAAGCATATACATAGCCGGGCGTATGCAGAAAGTGTGGGATATAGCTCCACCAAATGTTGTAGCTGTCGGTCAGTTCCACCGCCTCGCCGTAAATCGCTTCCTGGGTTTCTCTCCAGGCTGATGAAAATTCATCAGTCGTCAACTCCCCTTCCTGCCGGCGTTTGGTATGGATGGCATTTTCAAAGCGGTTCATCGATACCTGCCGAAATACGGTGGCAATGGTGTCATCAATCTTCCCCATTAACAGGGCCAGTTGTTCCTTGGGATCATTTAGCTGCTGCATTAAATTTTGAAATACCAGCATTTCCCCAAACACCGAAGCTGTTTCTGCCGTTGTTAATGGTGTTCCGGCTTGCAATACCCCCTGCTCTCGCGACAGATATTGGTGAACGCCGTGACCAAGCTCGTGGGCCAGCGTTTGTACGTCACGGATTTGTCCATCATAATTCATAAATACATACGGGTGAACCGACGGAACCGTGCCGGCTGAATATGCCCCGCCCCGCTTGCCGGGACGAATGGCCGCATCAATCCACTGGTGCTGGAAAAATTTACCGGCGATGTTGCCCATTTCCGGATGAAACGCACCATAGGATTTTAACACCGTTTCACGCGCCTCATCCCATTGCACCTGTTTTTTATTTTTGAGGAGCGGCGCATACCGGTCGTAATCATAAAGTGTTTCATATCCCAACAGATTTTTTTTCAAGCGGTAAAAACGCTGCACCAAATCATACCGATCTGTTACCGAATTAACAAGTATTTCTACCGTTTCATCATCAATTTCGTTTGACAAATTACGGGCTGAAATCCAGCTGGAGTAGTCTCTTAGTTTGTCATTGGTATGCTTATCGGCCAGTATAGTATTAAATACGAAAGTGAGCGTACGGCTCATATCGTTAAAGGTATCAGTCAAAGAAGCATGCGCTCGTTTTCGCAAATCCCGATCGGGGTTATGCAGCTTGCTTAGCGCCTCCTGTTGGGTAAGGGTTTCTCCGTCAAGTTCAAACCGCGCGGCGCCCAGCGATTCATCGAAAAAACGATTCCATGCACTGCGTCCCGTTACTGATTTTGCCGAAAGAATCTGTTCTTCTTTTTCACTTAACGTATGTTCTTTATAACGGCGGGAGGTCTTCAGGTAATGTCTGTAAGGTTTAAGTTTATCACTGTTGATTAGTTGCTCAACCCTTTCTTCATCAACCTGCAGCCATTCTACATCAAAAAATACTAATTTCTGATGGATAGCGGACGACAGCTCATTGGCTTGCTGCATCAGTTTTCCGTATTCGGGGCGATTGGTATCCGTTGACCACAGCAGATGTGCATACGATCTTATCTTGCCAATCAATTCAAGAATATCTTCATATTTTGATAGGGCCTTTTTTAAATCTTCCGGATCTATACCGGCTAATGTTCCACGATACCGCTCAGCAAATGCATCTGCTTTTTTATGAACCTTTTTTTGATCTTCTTTTAACTCTGCATCATTGATACCGTTATATAAATCAGACAGATTCCATTTAATTTCTTCCGCGCCTGTTTTTGCTTTCTTATCTGTGGACATATACTTTGATGAATGTAACCGTTTTAATCTTTGTTGATTATTTTTGAAATTGACGAACTAAAATTTAGTATCCTAAGAAATCGTATTTTAATAATACAATGGTTAACTTTACACTCAAATTTGTGGTTATAAAGAAACCAAAAATTTAGCTCAATGTTAACTGTTAAAATGCACGTTTTCATTGATGATTAAAACTAAAACCTTATTCAATTAAGCTACTATTTTGAAGTCTATCGAAGCTGCTTTTGGCCCCAATGCTGCCCTTGTAGAAGATCTTTATGATCAATATAAGGAAGACCCCTCTTCAGTACCTGCTCATTGGAAACAGTATTTTGACGAAATTGAAGAACAGGATTCCGCGCAGGAACTCACGGAACAGGCAGAAATTCTGGATAATGGCGAACAAGAAGTAGCGCCGCCCCCTAAAAAAGCGCCCCCCAAACAAAAGCCGAAACCTGAAAAAAAGGAAGACAAAGAAGACAAAAAAGAGTCTACCCGAGAAGGGGCGAAACTGGAAAAAATAAAGGGTGTTTCCGGAAAGATTGCCGAAAACATGGACCAAAGCCTGCAGGTGCCAACAGCTACTTCGGTGCGAGAGCTTCCGGTAAAGATGTTGGTGGAAGACCGGGACATCATCAACCGCCACCTGAAACAAAAAGGAGAACCCAAGGCTTCTTTTACCCATTTTATAGCGTGGGCTATCATCAAAGGGATAGAGAAATTTCCCAACATGAATAATGCATACCTCAAGAACGAAGACGGTATGTTTAAGGTGATTCCTGATCAAGTTAACCTGGGGCTGGCCATTGATGTGCAAAACAGCGACGGCTCTCGAAACCTTATGGTTCCAAATATTAAAGGCGTCAATAAAATGAATTTTAAGGAGTTCCTACACGCCTACACGGAACTTGTTGATAAAGCCCGAGATGGAAATCTTGGGTTGGATGATTTTCAAAACACCACCATTACGCTTACTAATCCGGGGATGATTGGCACAGTCTCTTCGGTGCCCCGCTTGATGAAAGGACAAGGCGCCATCATTGCCGCCGGCGCAATTGACCACTCTGCTGAGTATCATTCAATGTCGCAAGAGGTGCTCAATAAGCTGGGTATCAGCAAGGTGATGACGGTTACTTCTACCTATGATCACCGCGTTATTCAAGGAGCAGAATCCGGATCATTCCTTAAATATATGCACGGTCTGTTAAACGGGGAGGAAGATTTTTACGATGGTATTTTTGAGGATCTTGAAATTCCATACGAGCCTGTTACCTACGGCGAAGATAAATATGTGGGTCAGTTGGAAGGGCAAGGGGCTACCCTGGAGCAAAACAAACGTGCAATTGCCGTTATGCGGCTCATCAATATGTACCGTACGCGCGGTCATGTGCTGGCCGATCTTAACCCGCTTAGCGATGAACCCGGCCACAGCCCCGAACTGGATTTGGAATATTACGGGCTTACTCTTTGGGATTTGGATCGCGAATTTTACTGCGCCGGCCTCGGAGGATACGAAAAGGCCCCGCTGCGAACCATACTGGAACTGCTGCGTGATACCTACTGCGGAAAGATGGGTGCAGAAATTATGCACATTTTGGACCTTGATGAACGCAACTGGCTGCGGGAGTATATGGAGAGCACGGCCAATAAACCCGAGCTTTCTAAAGAAGAAAAAAAGGAAATTCTGCACAAGCTGAATCGGGCCATGGCTTTTGAGCAATTTCTGGGAAAAAAATATGTAGGCCACAAACGCTTTTCACTTGAGGGCGCCGATACCGTTATTCCAATGATGCATTTTATGTTGGATCAGGCGGCTGAGCACGAAGTTAAAAAAATGTTTTTGGGTATGGCCCACCGCGGCAGGCTTAATATTCTTGTAAACATTATGAATAAGCCGTACCACAAAATGTTTGCTGATTTTGAAGGGAATCTCGATCCCGACAGTATTCAGGGTTCCGGCGACGTAAAGTATCACTTAGGCACCAAAGGCGTGTATGAATCGAAATCAGGCAAAAATGTTGAATTGGAACTGATGCCAAATCCGAGTCACCTTGAATCGGTTAATCCCGTGGTGGAGGGCGCCGCACGTGCTACAGAAGATCACCTTGATGCGGACAACCCCAATAAAAAAATACTACCGGTACTTATTCACGGCGATGCTGCCTTTTCGGGCCAGGGCGTGGTTGCGGAAACCCTTAATATGTCGCAGTTGGAAGCGTATCAAACCGGCGGCACCATTCATATTATCATAAATAATCAAATTGGGTTTACCACCTTGCCCAAAGACGGACGTTCTACCCAGTACGCTTCGGACCTTGCAAAAATGATTCTCGCCCCCATTTTTCACATCAACGGTGATAACCCTGAGGAAGCCGTACATGCCATGAAAATGGCCCTTGAGTACCGCCAAAAATTTGGAAAAGATGTGGTTATTGATCTTGTCTGTTACCGTGAACACGGCCACAATGAGGGAGATGAACCGGCCTTTACACAGCCGGGCATGTACGAGGAGATTGATAATCACGATACTGTTCGCGACATCTACACCCGGGAACTGGTGCGCAAAGGAGAACTTGATGAGGATGAGGCACAGCAGATTTTTGATGAGTTTGATGATCTGCTGCAAAAAGCGTTCGAAGACGCCAAGAATGCCTCTCCCCTGGAGGTTACCGATGAGATGATAAACCGGCATGAAAAAACACAGGATGAGTGGGTTGAATTTCCGGATACCACCTACCCCGAGGAGGACCTTAAGGAAATTGCCGTAAAATTAAATACTGTGCCCAAAGATTTTGATGCCAACCCTAAGTTACTTAAACAGCTGGCAAAGCGCGCCGAAACCGTTGAAAGTAATGAGCGTAAAATCGACTGGGGCTTTGCAGAAGCCCTGGCATTCGGCTCGCTTCTAAAGAGCGGCGTAACGGTGCGGCTGACCGGGCAAGATGCCGAGCGCGGAACCTTTTCCCATCGGCACGCAAAACTGCATGGAACTAAAACTGATCAGGAGTTTATTCCGCTGAATAATTTAAATGACGACCAAGCTTCATTTTATCCTTATAACAGCCTGCTTAGTGAATTTGCCTGTCTGGCTTTCGAATTTGGATATAGCGCAGAAAAACTGGATGCACTTGTTATTTGGGAGGCTCAATTTGGCGATTTCGTTAACGGCGCTCAAATTCCAATCGACCAGTATATATCAGCCTCAGAAGCAAAGTGGGGACAAAAATGTGCCCTTGTTATGACTCTACCGCACGGATATGAGGGACAAGGACCGGAGCACTCATCAGCTCGCCTTGAGCGTTTTTTACAGCTTTGTGCCCAAGATAATATGCAGGTTGTAAATCTTACCACTCCTGCACAGTATTTCCATATTTTGCGCAAGCAGGCCAAGCAGAAAAATAAGAAGCCGCTCATCATTATGTCACCCAAAAGTCTGCTGCGTCATAAACTGGCTACTTCCAATACCGATGATTTGAGCAATGGTGCCTATAAACCTTTCATCCCTGATACGGAAATTGAGGATAAGAAAAATATCGACCGGCTTGTTATCTGCTCAGGTAAAGTATTTTACGATCTCTACAAGTACCGAAAAGATAATGAGTTGAATACTGTTGCAATTGCCCGATTGGAACAATTTTATCCGTTCCCTGACCAAGACGTCGCTGACATACTTGGTGAATATGAGAATGTCGAAGATATCGTTTGGTGTCAGGAAGAGCCGGAAAATATGGGCGCATGGAGGTTTGTCAACCAACGTATTAACAAACAACTGAAAGAAGGGCAAAAACTTCGGTACGCAGGACGGCAAGCTTCGGCATCACCGGCCGCAGGACAAAAGAAAATTCATCAGCGGGAGCAGGAGTTACTGGTTAAGGATGCGATGGGGTAATTCTTTCTAAAGCGATTCCATCACTTGAAGTGATAGAATCGCTGTCCTTATTGCTTACCGCAATCCATTCGGTACTCCTTTCCATATACGACTGACGGCATCATGGCTGTGCAGGCTTTCTTCATGCACACAACGGACTACGAAATCTTTAATCCGCTCGTCCTCATTAAACTCTTCATATAACAGCCGCGCCGCATCTTCTACAAATTTTTGATAGGCCGCATTCATCTCAGCGAAAGCCTGTTCGTCTTCCCTTTTCACCATTACCTGTGTTTCCGTCATTAATGCTTTACGGCAGTGCTGCACCAAATCCTCAATAAATATTTCTTCACTTAATTCTACTTTCATTGTTGCAACACTTCGCTGGCTGTGTGGTATGGCCGCAATGCCACGTGATTCTTTGGCATGTTCCGAAAGTTCGTACGAACACGGGCAGGCGCTGCTGTACTCATAATCCATGTGCATAAACATTCGGAAGTTACCGTTAGGCGTAAGTGTACCCTCCAGTGCCACCCGGTAGTATTGATAGCCTTCTAATCCTGAACGCAGGCTCTCCTGCAAAATGGGGTAATTAAAAGAAAGACGAATATAGGCTGACTTAACCTCTAATTCCTTGATATATAATTCTAAGACATCACGCAGCTGTTCCAAGTGAAATACTTCATCCTTAAAATCATAAAACCTTCGGATGATTCGACTCATATTGATGCCCTTCTTACCGGCCTCAAGCCCAACGTACCCATCCACCGAGGTCTCGAGCGTTATCAACTCTCCATCAGGGCGCGGATACTTAAGCGGAAGTTTGAAATCAGAAATGCCTACTTGTTGGATGGCAACGTCGGCACCTTCAATCATGGATGCCGGACCGTTTTGAAGATCTGGCAAACTTGCTTTGTACTCATCCGAAATTATAAATGTAGGATCGTAATGGCGTTTCACTTTAGAAGATATCATGTTTTATAGTTCAAAATTAGTATCTGTTTGGAATAAAAATTCATCTCGCTAAACCGCAAAGAGGCAGCGTGGCATCGGCTTATGTTTATTCATTCAAGAAATCCCCTTTGATTAAATAATATATGCCAGATATATTTATACTTTGCTACTTAGCGTCTTTGCGATAGTTGCAGCTCCTTATCGAAAAGATAGGGACAATATACAGCCGAATTTCGTTCCGTTTCCTTCAGCCTCACCGCATACAAGAAAGCTGAATTTGAGCTGGCATCGGCTACTGGATCTTTAAGTTGCTCATAAAAAGCTGTAACCAAATTTTCGGTTGAAGGGATTATATCATCTAAAAAATCAACATCTAAATTCAGATTCCGATGATCGCAAGGCTCGATGATACGTTCGTTGATTATTTGCTTTAAAACCGCCAGGTCAATGACGTAACCGGTTTCGGAGTCCGGCTCTCCGGCTACAGTAACCTCAATTTGGTAGTTATGCCCATGCCAGTGCTCGTGGTTGCATTTGCCATACGTATCTTTGTTCCACTGATCGGATTTTTTGGGATTATGCAACCGGTGCGCGGCATTAAAATGTGCTTTCCTGCGGACTAGTACCATTAATATTCAATTATTAGTTAGATTGCGTTCAACGCATCGCTATTGGGTATTATTTCCAGAGCAACGATGCGTAAAGGTACAAATTTTTGTTGAAATTTGTATATGAGTGTGATATATCAACCGACAGAGATTTCCTTCAGGTATCTGAATTTGGTTGAGCCCTCATCGGGCATCTGGGTCTGATGTCCGATAAGTTATACAAAACCCACAACAAGTTGGTTTGGCCGACCCCCCATAATGATTATAGCGATTCCATCACTCGAAGTGATGGAATCGCTTAACATAGTTATAAATAAAAGGGGCACCCCGAATCAACGGAGTGCCCCTGGTGATCAGCACACCTCACATATTACATGTAAGATATTTTTTATGCTTAGAATAAATTTCTAAAATGAATACTTCACTCCGAGGCTTACACTTCTGCCGGGATTAAAGCTGTTAAAGACTTCCTCATCAGACCGAAAGGATTGGTATAACTCTTCATTTGTGTCATTTAAAATATTATCGACACTAAAACTTAGAGAAGCCTGGCCTAACGATTTATTTAAATTAAAATTTAAGCTATGAAAAGGTTCTGAAAAAACATCGGGGAAGATCCCTCCTCCTACTCTGATAAGCGTTTCACCTCTAACGTTATAGAATAAGCCTCCGTCAAGTCCCGCTTGCGGACTTGAATATGTAAACCCTGCATTGATGAGAAGCGGCGCCTGGCCAGCCAATTCTCTTGTATCTTCCACATTCTGGCCCTCTTTTTGCCGGTTAAGCCGGGCTTGTAACTCCTCATCGGTTATATCAGTTATTGATTGAACGAGAGTAATATTACCATTGAACCCAAAATTAGTCAGTGAGGATGAGATAAAATCAAGTGATTTCCTTATTTCAAATTCCGCCCCAAAAACCTCGGCGTTACCCACGTTGCGAGGCTGGAATTCACTTGAGGTCTGCTGCGCCCGAATTCTGACTAATTCAATGGGATCATCAAAGGTTTTATAGAAAAAACTTGCTGAAAGCAGTTGTCCCCTGTCAAAGAACATTTCCCAGCGGAGATCAAAGTTGTTGATTCGGGTTTCTCTTAAGTTTCCATCCCAGCTACCAATAGCAAATAAGCCACCATTAAATATGCGGTCGGATACGGGGTCTAATATTTGCGCGAAGGAAAGTTCTTTAAAAGAAGGCCGGGCAATAGTTCGAGAATAAGAAGCACGTACATTTATATTGTCCGTTAAAAAATAGGTTAAATTGGCCGAAGGAAAGAAATCAAGCGCATCCAGCACCTTTTCATTATCCAGATTGTTTCCCTCGCCCCCTTGTGCAAATCTAATGTCACGGCCGGTATGTCGTAACACAAAATTCTCGGCCCGAAGCCCAATGTTCGCTTTCAGTTTAGCGAATGGCGTAAATTCATTGGACACATAAAAAGCCGTATTCCTGGAATTTGAGTTATAGGCATTAGGATTAGGGTCGGCATTGCGCGATTGAAAATAAACAGTACCCCCATTTCCGTTTCCAAAAATATTGTTATTTCGCAAGACTTCGTTTGGGTCACCATTAAATTCCGGTTGATTTCCAAAAAACTGCAAGCCGAATGTTAAAATTTCGAAATCCCGTTGCTTGTACACATGACTGCCCCCAAATTTAAATTCAGCTGTTTCACCCAATAATTGATACTCCTTGGTGACATTTACACGTCCTACCAGGTTAACTTCATCCAAAAATCTTGACAACCTGCTTGGGAAACCTCCGGCCCCGGCGTTAAATCGAGACGCTCCGCCAGATACCGAACGGGTAAAGGTTGTTCTTCGTAAATCCGGGTCATCAATAGTTGAAAAAGTAGAGGATCCTCTCCAATCAATTTCCCATCTGCTTTTATCAAAATAGGTGTAGCCGTTCAATAAAACGTTGGTTATTCCACGTTCACTATATTCCAAATTATACGAGTCGCCCGTAAAACCGGATTGCCCCGGCGCATCTTCACTATTTTCGATAAAAAGACTGGTAGAGCGGGTCTCGCCATTTTGGAGATGCATTCCCGTTAATTTAAATTTTGATTTACCGGTTTTATAGGCAAGCCCTGCTAATCCAGCTAACAAGACATTATTTTCTGAGACCGTCCCGTTTTGGCGGGTTGCAAATATAAGATCAAAGGCATTGTCCGGGACCGGTGTTTGGAACTCTCCCAATCTGTAATCTTCGTAGTGGTTGGTTGAATTTCTGTAAGTGCCTGAAAAAATATAGCCAAGCGTATTATTGCCTACCTCAAATTGATTTCCAAGCGAAAGCCCCAAACTGTAATCCGGGCTACTTGTTGTCTCTCTTGGTGCAAGGGTGGGATTAAAACTGTTTACAAAATTGTTTATTTCCTCATCAGTTGCATCGTTAAAAGGAGTAGGAGTATTTTCACTATCCTTGGCTCCGTCAGGTAATTCCCTTGCGCCATTGTCAAATCCTAAAAAGTCTGTATTGCTTCCATCATAGGTCAAAAAATTACTCTTAAGATGCATCGAGGTATTATAGCTGACACTTGCTGAGACATCAAAAATAGGCCGTTCAGGAAAATCTTTTGTTACAATATTAACAATACCGCCCGTAAAATCAGCGGGCATTTCTGCTACCGATGTTTTACTAACTACTATATTATCTATCAGGTTGGCAGGAAAAATATCAACCTGCAGGCTATTTCTATTTGGATCAAGGCTTGGTATTTCAACCGAATTCATCATTGTTTTGGTATATCTATCACCCAAACCCCGAACAAATACATATTTGCCATCTTGCACCGAAACGCCCGTAACTTTTTTTAAAGCACCCGTCGCTTTTGAGATACCGGATTGACTGATAAGTTCAGCAGATATTCCGTCAATTAAGTTGGGCGCTTTTTTCTTCTTCGTTATTAGTGCAGCTTCTGAATTTTGCAGTGCTTGTGCTGTTACTACAACTTCGTCCAATTCTGAATTGGCTTGGTTTAGCCGTATGCTACCCAAAAGATTTATTTCTCCCGAGGCAACTTCCACGCCCTCAACGGTTTTTGTTTGAAAAGAAACGTAAGAAATCCGTAAATCATACGTACCCGCAGACAGCTTTAAATTGAACTTGCCATCGATGTCTGTACTTGACCCTTTTGTTGTTCCTTTAACGAGTACGTTAACGCCTATAAGTGGCTCACCTGTTCCATCTTCAATAACGGTACCGCGAATGGTTCCCTCCTGGGCATATGCCAAATTGGTTAAGCCAAGAAAAAACAGTAAGAAAATGAGGTTATATAATTTGTTCATGAGAGTATAGTTCTAATATGAAATTGTGCTGAATTGATTATGTGCTGATCTTTTTTTTAAAAGAAGCTTGCCTTTATAGAAATAAAGGCAAGCTTTGTAAACGCATTTTTATATTTACAGTCCGAATTCAGTTGGGAATGAATCGGCTTGGCTGGACCAAGTGAAGGAGAATGCACTTAGATCCGTGGCACCCACCGTAGCAGCAGAAACGCTGGCTACCTCTGTGGTTTCGCTTTCTAACCCGTGGAAGAAATCTGCCACTGAGCTCCCATCTGGTATCACCGCTTCTAATGAGGTGATGCCAAACCCATTTGTGTTATTGGCATACTCAGGGAAATCGCTGGAAATAGTATTCCCATCGGTAAGCCCAAAGAAGAGAATGTTGGACATATTCACATCCGTTTCGGCATCAACATCAATCATCTCTTCAGCGCCGTTACCCATCACAAATACAGAGGCGTTTTGGATGGTGTGACCGCTGCTGGTAAAAGAACCCTCAGGACCGTCTAATTCGAATGGCGAATCACCGGGAGTGGCAATAATGATATTACTGACCGTACCTGACCATGCCTGATCGGTATCAATAGCATCATCGCCGTTATTCCAGACCAAAACATTGGTAACATTAACGGTTCCGCCAAACCACTCCAAACCATCATCTTGATTAGCAACAACTTCGACATTTTCTATTGTTGTGCCGGTTCCTACACCGCCCATAGTAAGCCCGTTAATTTCATTACCTTCGCCAATATTTGATCCGCCATGCCGGATTGAAATAAAGGTAATGGAACCTGAGCTATCTTCGGGGTCATCACCGCCATACAATCCGTTTTGATCGGAGCTTGGGATGCCTTCAATTTGATTTTCAGTGCCTCCAGAGACTGAAATAGGCGCATTTCCAAGTATGATGAGACCACCCCATAAACCGCGCTGAGTAGGGCTTAAATTCGGGCTTCCAAAATTCCCGTTATCAACATCTTCAGGAGTGATCTCGTCAGCTACGGACGTAAAGATAATAGGAGCATTTGCAGCTCCGTTTGCATTTAGGGTAGCACCGCGCGCAATAAGAAGCGCTGTAGCATTCGCTCCCTCTCCTGCTTGTCCTTTCACAATAGCACCGCCTTCAATAGTTAAGGTAGCGCCGGCTTCTACAGAAATTCTGCCCGCCAATATGTACTCGACTCCATCTTCCCAAGTCTGGTCTGAGGTTATATTATCAGTAACGGTAACTTCTGTTTGCTCTTCACCAACGGATACTACGGCTGTGGCATTATCGGTTAGTCCCTCTCCATCAGTAACTATTAGTTCAACAGAACCGGCGCCGGAAGTATTGCCGGTATAACTTACCACCACGTTTCCGCTTGATGCGCCGTCTTCCGGCTCGGATGTTAACTCTGCAGTTCCATTTTCGGCCAATACACTGGCTGATTGGTAGCCATTGTCTGTTGAAACGCTGAAGCTAAGATCAACCGAACCGCCTACGGTAACACTCTGTGATTCAGGTGCCGTAACACTTGGGGGCGTGGAAGGATCGTTATCATCGCTACACGATACAAACAGCGTTGCGCCGACCAGTATCGCTAATAAATAGTGTAAAGTAACTTTGGTATTCATAATATATTTTATTGATTAAGTATTTAGGATTAACCGTTTAATGTTCGCTGCAAATTTATGCATCAAGGATTAGCATGACTTAAATTCAGCGTTACCAAATCATTAATTAACAGATGATGATTTAGCCCTCATTACAAAACCATTACGGAAAATAAGTTGAGATGCATCCGAGAAAGGGTTGCAATGGATGAAAGAAGCGTACCGTAATAATATTTCACAATAAGTGTGCTGATTCGTTGATAATCCCTGATTGACGCAGAAAGGATAACACACGCAGTTTGTGATAGGATTACCGCAGCGTTACGGTTTTGTTAGGCTAATTTTAAGAGAATGTTAAGAAGGGAATGGCCAAGAAAGGAAAGGATGTACAGAAACGACACAGCGGTCGTTTCTGCACTTATAATAAATTTAATCTATGCGGTTTTAGAATCTTCTTCTTCAACTGGATCCGGCTCCTGTGCGGGCTCGGTGTTTTCTTTTTCCTGTTCCGATTTTCCTGGTTCTGATTCGTCTTTGGGCAACGTCTCAGATTGGGCGCCGTTAGCAGGAGGCTTTCCGGTAAGGCTGGAGCCAAAAATACCTTCCGGGTATTTACCTTCGGGATGATCGCCCAAAAGATCTCTAAGATCATTATGATCAAGCACCTCTTTATCGAGCAATGTTTTTGCCATCGTCTCCAATTGGTCTCTATGCTTATTCAAAAGCGCTTTTGTTTTTTTATGATTTTCTTTGATGATTGCAGACACGGCTCCATCAATACGTTCTGAAGTTTTTTCAGAGTACTTTTTGTTGAAACCGTAACTGTTACCCTCACCTTTTGAATCTTTCAGCGAAATATATCCGAGCTCTTCGCTCATGCCAAATTCAGCTACCATTGCAAAGGCCATATTTGTGATACGTTCAAGATCGTTTTGCGCACCCGTTGAGATACGGCCAAAAATAATTTCTTCGGCTACGCGTCCTCCCAACAGGGCGCAAATTTTTTCATTCAGTTCTTCTGTAGTCATTAAGAAACGGTCTTCCAGCGGAGTTTGCAGGGTATAGCCCAACGCAGCTAATCCACGCGGCACAATGCTTACTTTTAAAACAGGATCGGTGTGCTTCAAATACCAGCCTACTATAGCATGTCCTGCTTCGTGATAAGCCACAATTTTACGCTCGTGTGGACTTATAATCTTGTTTTTCTTTTCAAGGCCTGCAATTACGCGCTCAATGGAATCCTGAAAGTCAATCATTTCTACCTGATCTTTTTCACGGCGTGCGGCCATCAGGGCTGCCTCATTACAAAGGTTAGCAAGTTCGGCTCCGGCAAAACCCGGCGTTTGTGAAGCAAGTAATTTTATATCAATAGCATCCGCCATTTTAATATCGCGGGTGTGTACTTTCAGCACTTCCACACGGCCGTTCAGGTCAGGCTTATCAATTAATATCTGACGGTCAAAGCGACCGGGACGCAGCAATGCAGTATCGAGCACGTCGGGCCGGTTGGTAGCTGCCATTATAATGACCCCTTTATCGGTGTTAAAACCGTCCATCTCATTAAGGAGCTGGTTCAAGGTATTTTCCCGCTCATCATTGGAACCCATCATCATACCCTTGCCCCGGCTTCTTCCAATAGCGTCAATCTCATCAATAAAAATGATGCAGGGCGCTTTTTCTTTGGCCTGCTTAAATAAATCGCGCACGCGAGCTGCACCTACACCCACAAACATTTCTACAAAATCGGAGCCGCTTAGGCTGAAGAATGGACAATCCGCTTCGCCGGCCGTTGCTTTGGCCAGCAGTGTTTTACCGGTTCCCGGAGGGCCTACCAGCAGCACCCCTTTGGGAAGCGTACCGCCCAGTTTGGTAAATTTCTTGGGCTTTTGCAGAAATTCTACAATCTCTTCCACTTCTACTTTAGCCTCTTCCAGGCCGGCTACATCTTTAAATGATACTTTATTTTCGGCTTGTTTATCATACAGCGATGCTTTGTTTTTGCCGATATTGAGTACCTGCTGACCGGGGTTCATCTTTCGGAAAATGAAAATCCAGAATGCGATGGCCAGGCCAATTGGAATCAACCAGATAAAAATACCGCTAAACCAGTCTTCCTCGATGCGTACGTCATAAACCACCCCATTCTCATCCAAAACAGGCCGAATTTCATCGCCTTCAAGCATAGTTGTATTAAAACTATTCACCGGCTCACTGCTGCTCATCCCCCACTGGTCTTCCTTTTCATGAATTTTGGGTATGCCTTCATCTATGGCCTTCAGGGTATATTCACCGGTAATATGGGTGCCATTTATTATGGTAATTTCTTTTACAAATCCTTCTTCAACATACTCAAGAAATTCGCTGTATTTAAGCTCATTTCCCGATTCCCCGCTCATAAAATATACCTGAATTCCCAACAGGGCTAAGATAAGAACTACATAGATCCACATGGGAAAACGGGGCGAATTTTTCTTATCCCCTGGTTTTTTGCCGGATCTTGATTTGTTATTTGAATTTTTTTGGTCTGCCATTTAAAAACTTGTTAACTACAATTATCAATCATTCAATATACTGTAAAATATGCTTCTGTGCGTACCCTTTAAAATACTTCTGGTGGACAATTTGATAGCGGTTGAAACTCTGCTATGCATATATCATGCATAGCTAAACGATCAGGTGCTTACTTTATTGGAGAGATAACATGCTATTCATCCTCAAAATGTACGAGATCCCCCTCGGCCGTTTGCATTTTTATACCTTCTTCAGCTGATACTATCTTGCCAATAACTACAATATCATCAAGCTGCTCGGCAAACTTATTTAGCGTTTCCTCCGGCAGCGTAAATACCAATTCCAAATCTTCACCTCCGTATAGAGCATATTTGTCCACATCTTCTTTCATCTCATCAGCTACGCCCCGCGTTTCAATAGCTATGGGTAATGCGGCTTGGAATAGCTGCGCGCCGACATCAGATGCATCTGCAATTTGCTTAATTTCATTAGCCAAGCCTTGTGTGACATCAATCATAGAGCTGGGCGTAATCTTTAATTTATCAAACAAGTCTATTACATCTTTTCGTGCCTTGGACACTAACTGCCGTTTTACTACATATTCATATTCTTCTAATTCAGGCTGAAAATTTTTCATTTCATTTTCTTGCCAAAACTGTTTTTCTCTCATCAAGATACGAAGTCCCGCCAAGGCACTGCCCAGGTCTCCGCTGACACATATAGCGTCGCCCTCTTTTGCACCTTTGCGGTATGTTATTTTGTCTTTGGCTACCTTGCCGATACAACTTACACTTATTGATAATGTTTGATGTGAGGCGGTTAAATCACCACCCGCAATGTGCACATTAAAATCTTCAGCGGCGGCGTAAATTCCTTTGTAGATTTGCTTCAGCATCTCTACGGATAGCTTATTGGGCACCGCAAGGTTCACCAAAGCCGTTTCGGGGTGCCCGTTCATTGCATAAATGTCACTAATTGTTGAGGACAGTATCTTATAACCAAGATGATGCAAGGGCGTATACGTCAAATCAAAGTCAACGCCTTCCATAAAGGTTTCAGAAGTATGCAGTAAAAAATGATCTTGACCAGCTTTCAGCACCGCTGCATCATCGCCAATACCTTGTATAACTTCTTCTCTTTTTACTGTGGCTGCACTGGTCAGTTCCTGGATGAGCGCATCGCGGCCTAAAGACTGGACGGTGTTAAAATTATGTTCTTCCATTATTTACATTTAACAAAAAAGGCAGGTACACCCCGCACATAATTTATGTGCGGGGTGTACTTGCCTTTAGAAAAGATTAAAGTGAGAGAATGTGTTTTAATTCCCTCCGCCAGCATTTTCAAGTTTTGTTGAATAGTTTACTCTAAGTGCATTGGCATCGCGAAGTTCCTGCTGAATATCGGTTAGTATGCCTGTCTCAGAATCTTCATCCATGCGAATTGAGACAATAAGTTTAGGCTGATCGGTTAATTTATCGACCATAATATTCTGTATTTCAGCCACGTCATCAATAATAGCGTCATCGATTTGGATTTTCGTTTCGCCCAACTGTCTGGGACCCAACTTTTCGGGACCCACATAAACATAGGTCACAAGCCTTTTCTGTTCAATTTTCTCAATGTTTTCAGCGCGTGTAAAATTAACCCGTACCTGCAATTCTATTTCACGGAGCACGGTTGTCACCATAAAAAAGATAAGCAACATAAACACAATGTCGGGCATGGAGGCTGTGGGCACTTCCTGCTTTGTTCCCGCAGATTTTTTTTGAAAATGAGCTGACATGATAGATTACCCCTCGTCGGGTTCTGCGATTGAAATTTGTTTGGGATACATTTCCTGGATTTTTTCTTGAGCAGGGCTATCTTCTTGCAGGGCCTCATAATTAACCCCAAATTCAGCCTGTGATGCCGCATTTCTAAGTTCAGCATACGCTCCCACCACCTCGTCAAACATATCAATGTAAATCTTGTAAGGAGTTTCACGGGCTGTTTTTATAGAGATAATGGCCTGATCCGGAGAGTCTGATAATTCGGGATTTTGCCCATTGTTATCAATAAACTCCTTTACTCTTTGCTTAACCTGTGGCATCGGTGTGGGCTCTTCATCAAGCAGTACTAAGCCTTCAACATTAACCAGAATATTGAGGATATTTTTTTCTTTGATGGGCGGCGGTGTCTGTTCATCCTGCGGAGCAGGCGGCAGCACCAGACCAATACCGGTATCTACGTCAATGGTAGTAACAAGCAGAAAGAAGATAAGCAGCAAAAAAGCAATATCCGCCAGTGAAGAACTGGGAATTTCTGCTGCATCACGCTCTCGTTTATTGATTAACATATTTTATTTGACTAAAAATTAAATGTAGTTCTGAAACCGGTAGCCAAAATAGTAAGGGCCATCAATGCCATCATAAATAACATGGTGGCAATGCCTGCCTCAGCATAATCTTCGGTTAACAGATAAGCTATGGCATAGACGAGAAACGGCAGCAGAAACATGCCTATTTTCTTGTAATCTTGCTTACCAACAATCATTCCTCTGATGCCGGAGACCAAAATGGCCAAGACACCAATAGCTAACAACCCGCCGGCAATAGATAATCCAATAATACTGTATGACATAATATTGTGTTAGGAGTTAAAAATTGTTGACTAATTATTGTCTTCAGGGTTATTATCTTTGTCACTGGCTGTCCGTTTAACGGTAACCGTTTTATCATCATGCCTTAATTCCACAATAGAATCGATAAGTACAATGGAAGCCTCTTCCATTTCTGCAATAAGACGATCTATTTTAGATACACAATAATTGTAGCCCACCTGCAGAATAATACCGGCCATCAAACCAGCGGCTGTTGTCAAAAGAGCAACCTTAATACCACCGGCTACCAAGCTGGGTGAAATATCACCGGCTTGTTCAATGGCATCAAAAGCAGTAATCATACCTACTACCGTTCCGAGGAATCCAAGCAGCGGTGCAATGGCAATGAAGAGTGAGAGCCAGACCAGCCCCCGCTCCAAAAAGCTCATTTCAATTGAGCCGTAAGCAGCGATTGCCTTCTCAGCGGCATCCACGCCTTCATCAGACCGTAACAAGCCTGCCTGGAAAACAGAAGCGACCGGCCCGCGTGTTTCGGCACAGAGCTCGCGGGCAGCGGGTATGCCACCTTCCTGCAAGGCTTCCTGTACATTAACAATGAATTTTCGGGTATCAATATCGGCGAGGTTAAGCGTTATTATGCGTTCTAAAAAGATGGCTAAACCAAGGATAAGGGCAATGAGCACCGGCCACATAAAGCCGCCGCCTTCATTAAACCGACCTACTATAATATTGAAAAGACCTTCATCAGCTCCGGACTGAAGAAGAAAGAGAGCTATGGACGATATCATACGATTACTCCTGTTATATTTTGTGTTTTAATTTGAGCTTACAAATATGCAAAAGGATAGATCATTTTATACTAAATGTCAAAATAACTAAGCAATAAATTTTGCCAATCACCTAACTTTAAAAATGATTAACGTTATTTCGAGGGCAGCGCTCCATATTTAGGGATAATTGAATTTACCTACGGTTGATAAAGCTTCATTTTGTTGATCAAATCTGGCTAATCCCTTATCTAAAAAATTATTAAAATCTTCTTTCTGTGAGTAACCCACTAACTGTGCAATGATTTTACCGGAAAATGGATTGACGATTGCGTAAGTAGGCAAGGCTACCGTTCCGGTTAGTTGATACTGGAATTTTTGATTCGCCGGTCCGTCAGTTCCGTCATCGGTGTAAAGCCGCACCAGTTCCATTTGTTCAAATTTATTTTGTACCGGTGCCAGTGGAAATACATTGGTTTCCATAGCTCGACAATTGGTGCAGGTGTAGCCGGTAAAATCGATAAACACCGGCTTATTTTTTTTGGCGGCACGCTCAACGGACATCTGATAATCATCCGACCAATTTTCAAATTCAGTGCTATTTGCTGATGCCTCTCCCCCGCCCCGTTGCGAAATTGAATAAACCACGCTCACGTCGGTCGCCTGTTTAGGAGGCAGCCAGGAATCCCAAATACCCAAGGAGGCTCCAAGTAAGCCCGGTATTAAATAAAAGCCGAGCAACAGAAATGGAATAGAAAGCATTAACCGCCCTGTTCCTATGGTTTTGGGTTTTGTTTCATGTTGCATGGCAAAAACGCCAAGAAGATACAGGCCGGCCAACATTGAAAATACAATCCATGCGGCAATGGTAAAGGTCCGGGAAATGAGCCCCCATTCCCATACCAGATCGGCGTTGGATAAAAACTTAAAGGCCGCCGCCAATTCAATAAATCCAAGTAAAACCTTAACAATGTTCATCCACGAACCGCTTTTAGGCAGCGACTCCATCCAGGTGGGAAAAAGGGCTAATAACACAAAGGGACTTGCAAAAGCCGCCGAGAAACCCATCATTCCAACAACCGGGTAAAACCATTCCCCCTGGCTAAGTGCAGCAAACAAGCCGCTTACAAAAGGCGCTGTACATGCAAATGAAATGGCGCTGATAGTCAACGCCATAAATATAATACCGGTAACACCTGTGCTGTTATTACTTTTTTGGTTTAGCCAGTTGGTAAGTTGATGGGGCAATTGAATTTCAAAGGCGCCCAGTAAACTGAAAGCAAAAACAATAAGTATTATTGCAATGAATAAATTTACCCAGGGATTAGCAGCAAACTGGTTGGCGCCCGAAACCCCCAGCAACAGCGAAAGTAAAACACCAAGAAGTGTAAAAACGGCTACAATGGTAAGTCCAAACCAAAGTGCCGAAACGCCTGCACTAAGCCCGCCGCTCTGTTTGTTTTTGGAAAAGTAGGATACCGTAAGCGGTATCATCGGATAGACACAAGGGGTGATGAGCGCTGCAAATCCGGCAGCTATGGCCAGCCATAAAAAAGAAAGTATTCCTTCACTCCCAAAACTGCCGGTTGTTGGGGTGATTTGTTCATCGGTCTGCTGCGCACCGGAATTCATTTGCTTTTTCGAAGGGGTGGCAGGTTCATTGCTTGCGTCCACCGAACCATCCGGTAAATTTCCCTCGGCGCCGGCTACTGTAATATTTTTAGAAATAGTTTCTGTTTTTGGCGGCAGACAAACTTTATCATCACAAACTTGGTAGAGCACTTCGAGGGCAATATCACTGCTACCGGAAGCTTCTTTAGAAAATGATAGCGGAATGGTAAACGTAGCTTCTTTGGTATGCCATCCCAGTTCTACATCAAAGTTGGGATCATATTCGATTACAGGTTCAGATTCTTTGATTTTACCTGCAAGCTCAACTGTTTCCGTTGTAGTAGAAAATTGGGTAGGAAAGGGTCCCGCATCAGGATCATTATCCACGGAATACAGATGCCATTTGCCATCTATTCTAGCTTCAACGGTTATTTCAAATGATTCACCGGTCTGCACTTTATCCGGGGCATCAGTTACGGTAAATGCAACGGGATCGGTAAATTGGGCCTGAACTGAAAATGGGGATAGCATCAAAATGATGATCCCCATCCATATTTTTACCGATATGTTCATTTGAAAAAAATTAGGCGTTAAACGGAACCATTACTCCTTAACCACCCATACTTTGATTTGAGGTTTGAACTCAGTCATCAAATTAATAGTGGCCGTGTACTCACCTAACGTGCTAATATCCTGATCAATTGTAATATCTTTGCGGTCAATTTCAATATCTCGTTCGGCCAGTGCGTCGGCAATGTCCTGCGTTGTTATTGAACCGTGAATCCTTTCATCCTCACCAACAGTAGCAGGAATGGTTACTGAGGTAGTTTCAAGTCGCTCAGCCATATCCTGGGCGGCTTCAACGGTAAGTTGGGCGCGGCGCTCTGCCTGCTCTTTCACAAGCTGCATCTGCTTTAGTGCGCCTTCGGTTGCCATTACTGCTTTTTCCTGTGGAATGAGGTAATTACGGCCGTAACCGGGCTTTACCTCTACGATATCACCGGCATCGCCAAGTTTATCAACATCTTCCTTAAGAATTAACTTCATATTTTTAGCCATAAGATCAAATACCTTTCTTTAATTATCGGAGATTTTCAGCAATAAATGGAACCAAACCTAAAAAACGAGCACGCTTAATTGCGGTTGATAATTGGCGCTGATGCTTAGCGCTGGTTCCGGTTACGCGGCGGGGCAAAATTTTTCCCTGATCATTCATAAAGCGCAGCAGCATCTCAGCGTTTTTGTAGTCAATATATTCAATGCCCGCTTTGGTAAATTTGCACTCCCGTGTTTTTCGGTGTCCTTTCTGCGGATGTGATGGATTCTTAATCATAATAATTCAAGTAAATTTAATTTCGTTTATTCGTCGTCGTTATCTTCGTCTTCTTCATCTTGTTGATCAATAATTTGAGGAACGGCATTTTTCTTTTGCAGCTCACGATGCCGCAGCATTTTGGCATCATACTTTAGGGTGAGAAATCGAATAACTTCATCATCAATGCGCTGGGCACGTTCAAGGGTTCTAATCAGTTCGCCGGGGGCCTCAAAATAGGTATTAACAAAATAACCGCTGGATTTTCCATCCATTTCATGTTCGGTGCTCTTGATGCCCCATTCATCAACCTCATCAATTTCGCCCCCATTTTCTTTGATAAGATTGGTGTACTTTTCAATAATCTCACTGTACTGATCTTCTTCCAGTACGGGACTTAAAATATAGGTTTGCTCGTAGTAATTTGTACTCATAGGATATGTTCCTTTGGTTGTTCTCCGTTGAAAACAGCTGCGCCGATTCTCGGTTCAGCAGGCAGGCCAAAATAGAATTTTTTATGTTAAATAACAATTAATCTTAGTGGTGAATCAATAGCGTCCTAAACGTTGGAAATGCATGATGATTAATCGGATGGATAGCATTAAAACTATAGGACCTATATCCCTCTTT
>Ga0136556_1000546_pt1 | contig 21924 bp, 20 predicted proteins | sample AntRauTorckE6831_FD_104780 | JGI IMG/M metagenome (GOLD analysis project Ga0136556, IMG submission 104780) | Saline lake microbial communities from Rauer Islands, Antarctica - Metagenome Torckler E6 #831 | ecosystem: Environmental > Aquatic > Non-marine Saline and Alkaline > Saline | place... | reverse complement strand
TGGGCGATCTTTTAAAGAAACAAAGTCTCACCTCCGCGGCCTATGATGCGTGGTTACATCACCGTACAACCCTCCCCGCATCCGTCACCGGACTTTTTGAAAAAGCCGGTATTCCCGCTTCCGCCTTCCGCCAAAAATTGGGAACCGTACACCAGCTGCGTACCTACTGCCGCCCTCACCGGTGCGGGCAATGTAAAGTATTTAAAGAGCTAATTTCTTCTTGATTACAAAGCGGTAAATTCATATCATCAAAATCTGTGAAATTCAGGATTTATTGGCCGGTCGTCTAATGGCAGGACAGCGGGTTTTGGTCTCGCCAGTGGGGGTTCGAATCCTCCCCGGCCAACACACTTTATTAATGAAAAGGATGACTGCAAAGCCATCCTTTTATTTTATCTTAAACCTCGAATACGAGCAATCTTTGGATACCCCTTTAGCAATATTTGCCGGCCGCAGTAATCTGGCACTATCGCGGGCTATTGCTGAAAAATATGGCACGGAACTCGGCAAGGTTACTATCAAACCGTTTTCGGACGGAGAGTTGTATGTAAAGTATGAACAAAGCATCCGGGGTGAAGATATTTTTGTGGTGCAATCCACGCCGCCACCCGGTGATAACATTATGGAGCTTTTGCTTTTGCTGGATGCGGCAAAACGCGCATCAGCCTCGCGGGTTACCGCGGTCATTCCTTACTTTGGATATGCCCGTCAAGATCGAAAAGACCGCCCGAGGGTATCTATCGCTTCAAAGTTAAAAGCGAATATTCTCAGCGAAGCCGGCGCCGATCGCGTTTTGACGATGGATTTACACGCGGCACAAATCCAGGGCTTTTTTGATATACCGCTGGATCATTTATACGCAAGCCGCCTGTTTATTGATCACTTTCAGGAACAGCGTATCAAAAACCTGGTGGTTGTTTCTCCAGATGTTGGCAGCTTAAAAATGGCCCGCGCCTATGCCAAACAGTTAGGTGCAAGCCTGGCATTTATTGATAAACGGCGCCCAAAGGCAAATGTAGCCGAAATTATGAATATCATTGGTGAAGTGGAGGGCAAAAATATTTTAATTGTTGATGATCTTATTGATACAGCAGGCACACTGACCAATGCGGCCGCGGCGCTGAAAGAAAGAGGCGCGTTAAATATTGTAGCAACCTGCACGCACCCTATTTTATCCGGGCCGGCATACCAGCGCATTGAGGATTCACCTATTGACCAATTGCTGGTGACAGATACGGTGCCGCTGCGTAAGCCTTCAAAAAAAATAAAAGTACTAAGCGTAGCATCCATATTTGCGGAAGCAATACAACGTATCCATACCAATGATACGATAAGCGCACTTTTTGACGATTAAACTTGAAGCCACGGGAACACAAAAGCACGAATTATTTTTTAGTGATTTAGTGGCAAAAATTAATAAACAAAACAATGACTACTCCAGAAGTATTTGAAATTAAAGGTAAAGTAAGAAAAACCGGACGCAAAGCAGCCGATGCACTCCGCGATTCCCTTCGCGTACCTGCCGTATTGTATGGCCCGAAAATAGATGAGAATATTCATTTTTCGGTGGATGAACTGGAACTTGAAAAAATTCTATCCGTGAGCAAGCGACAGATCATTGAGCTTGAAGTGGACGGTGCCACGTATAAAACGCTGATGAAAAAGACGGAGTATCACCCCGTTACCGACCGGCCGGTACATCTGGACCTTTATGCTCTGGCCGATGACCATAAAGTTTCACTAAGTGTTCCCATTCGCCTTGAAGGTGTCCCTGTTGGTGTAAGCGATGGAGGAGGTCGCATTTTCCAGCCCATGCACATTTTACGCATTAAGGTGCTCCCGCAAGATATACCCGGCGATTACACCGTTGATATTTCAGATCTGGAAATAGGGGATAACCTGCATGTTCGCGATCTTGAGCTTGAAGGCATCACTCCACTCGACGATTTGAGTCGGGCCATTGTAACTATCCGTCCGCCTAAATCTGAAGAGCTGCTAACCTCTTCGCTCATCTCCGAAGAACTCAGCGATGAAGAGCTTGAAGAGTTGGCTGAAGGTGAAGAACTACCCGAAGGCGAAGAACCCGTAGAAGGAGAAGAAGCCCCTGAAGGTGAGGAAGGAAAAGGAGGCGAAGGTGACGGGGACGGTGAAGGAAAAGAGTAAATTCATTTTTTTTAATACCAGCATATTAACATGACGGCCCTTATTACAGGATTGGGAAATCCGGGAAATAAATATGCCGGTACCCGTCATAATATTGGTTTTGAACTCATAGACCGACTGGCAATCCGGCTTTCAATTTCTTTGAGCGCCGGCAAAGGCCCCTTTTATGAAGGCAAGGCCCGCCATGGCAGCCATCAACTTGCATTAATCAAACCGGCCACCTACATGAATAACAGTGGCGATGCCGTTCAAAAGGCTTTGCACTGGTTCAAAATGCAGCCGGATGAGTGCCTGGTGTGTTATGATGATATGAATATTGAAATTGGTAGCCTGCGTATTCGCCCCGGTGGAAGCGCCGGCGGACATAACGGCATCAAAGATATCATTCAAAAATTGGGTACCGACCGGTTTCCGCGCTTGCGCATTGGCGTTGGCGATGACTTTCGGGACGGACAACAAGTGCAATATGTGCTATCCCCTTTTGGCAAAAAAGAACGCAAAATTATAGATATTACCCTTGAAAAAGCGGCTGACGCCGTACTGGCATTTGCCGAAAACGGCATCGACACTGCCATGAATACATACAACTAACCTACAATTAACGCTGACAATAAATCAACCCTAACATGAATACCTTAATAACCTATTTAGTACCGGCAGCCGGAGTGTTAGCGCTGCTCTATACCTTTATTAAATCCCGATGGGTCGCTAAACAAGACGTGGGCACTAAAAAGATGGCTGAAATCAGCTCGCACATTGCCAAAGGAGCAATGGCTTTTCTGAAAGCCGAGTATAAAGTGCTCGCTATCTTTGTTTTTTGCGTAGCTATTATCCTGGGCTTATCGGCGCCACAAACCTCACACTGGCTGATATCAATCTCCTTTGTAGCAGGCGCTATCTGCTCGGGGCTGGCCGGATTTATCGGGATGCGCGTGGCTACCAAGGCCAACGTTCGTACCACCCAGGCAGCACGCAGCAGTCTGGGAGAAGGGCTGAATATTGCTTTTGCAGGCGGTTCGGTGATGGGCTTAGGCGTTGTAGGTTTGGGCATTTTAGGATTGAGTTTGCTGTTTATTATCTACGGCCAAATGTTTGGTCTGGAAGGTGCAAATGCCGTAAATAAAGTATTGGCTATCGTCACCGGCTTCTCATTCGGCGCATCATCCATTGCGCTTTTTGCCCGTGTAGGCGGCGGTATATATACCAAAGCGGCCGATGTAGGCGCTGACCTCGTCGGAAAAGTGGAAGCGGGCATCCCCGAAGATCACCCATTAAACCCCGCCACCATTGCCGACAATGTGGGCGATAACGTAGGCGATGTAGCCGGCATGGGTGCCGACCTTTTTGAATCGTATGTAGGCTCCATTATCGGAGCGATGGTTTTAGGTGCTGCTTTTATTGCAAATCCGGAATGGGCCGATAATTTCAACGGCCTCTCTGCCGTATTGCTTCCCCTTGTTTTGGGCGCAACCGGAATTCTGACTTCCATATTGGGAACCTTTTTTGTGCGCGTTAAAGATGAAGGAAATCCACAGGCGGCCCTGAACATGGGCGAATTTGTCTCGGCTATTGTAATGCTGATTGCAGCTTGGTTTCTCATCCACTGGATGCTGCCCGAAACCTGGATGTACAACGGTATTGAATTTACCCCCACCGGCGTATTCTGGGCCACCATTTTTGGGCTGGCAGCCGGCTTGCTTATTGGCTTGGTTACCGAACACTACACCGGCACCGGAACCAAACCGGTCATCTCCATTGTAAAGCAATCGTTAACCGGCTCGGCCACCAATATTATTGCGGGCTTAGGTGTAGGAATGATTTCTACGGCTATTCCTATCATCATTATTGCCGGCGCTATTATCGGTGCTTATTATATGGCCGGCTTGTACGGCATAGCCATTGCGGCGGTAGGCATGCTTTCCAATACCGGCATTCAGCTTGCGGTTGATGCATACGGCCCTATTTCTGATAACGCCGGCGGTATTGCAGAGATGGCGGAACTGCCAAGTGAAGTACGCGAACGCACTGATAAGCTCGATGCGGTAGGAAATACCACGGCCGCTATCGGTAAAGGCTTCGCCATTGGTTCGGCTGCACTAACGGCGCTTGCTCTTTTCTCTGCCTTCATTACTTCGTACGAAGCGGTAAACCCCGGTGTGGAAGTTCTAATAAGCGTGACCAATCCATATGTGATGGCCGCCCTTTTTGTGGGAGCCATGCTCCCCTTCCTGTTCTCGGCGCTATCCATGCAGGCAGTTGGACGCGCGGCCCGATCAATGATTGAAGAAGTACGGCGACAGTTTCGCGAAATACCCGAACTTAAAGCCGGGCTGGACGCCATGAACCGCAATGAGGGCCAACAACTTGAGAAGTGGTCAAATGAAGATCAGCAAACCTTTGAAACAGCCTTGACTAAAGCAGAATATGAAAAATGTGTAGAAATTTCTACCAATGCATCCATACGCGAAATGGTTGCCCCCGGCGTATTGGCCGTTGCCGTTCCGGTACTGTTTGGATTCCTGGGCGGCGCCGAAATGCTGGGCGGACTGCTGGCCGGTGTTACAGCCTCCGGCGTACTAATGGCGCTTTTCCAATCGAATGCCGGCGGCGCGTGGGATAATGCCAAGAAAATGATTGAAGAAGGCTTTGAGGTAAACGGCCAAAAACTGGGTAAAGGAAGCGATGCTCATAAAGCGGCCGTCACCGGCGATACCGTTGGTGATCCTTTTAAAGATACCTCCGGTCCTTCCCTCAATATTCTCCTTAAACTGATGTCGGTTGTAGCCTTGGTTATCGCGACAATGATTTAAGCTCAAATTCTTGATCAACATAAAGCCCCTTCATAAAATATGGCGGGGCTTTATTTGTGTTTTATTGCGCAAAGCGTATTGCGTATTTTAGAAGTTGGAAGTTGGAAATACGCAATACGAAATAAGCAATACACACTATGGATATCTTCAAACTCTTTTTCAATCACGACCAACGTCTCGATAAGCTGGCCAAACGCAATGCCAATAAAACAAAAGAAGAAGTTGAGGCCACGCTCAATGATTTTATGTCGCCCACGCCCACTTTTTCTAAATTTTATCTGACCGGCACCCGGTTGGAAAAAAAGCAATTCGGCATCAATCAATTAGAAAAATACGATCAGGTTTTATCTGTATTAGATGGTGTTTTTGGTGAGCAACATATTCAGTCTGCTTCGGAAAATTTTACTTCTATTTCTGCAGCTATAAAAAGTATGGGAATAGGAGAAGCCGTTGTTATTTCACAAGATGAAGAGTCGGTGCCCCGTATTGATGCATTGAAAGTAGGCAGCGAATCAAACGTGGGTCATCTGAAAGATGAGCTACGTGAAATCTTGATGGAGGGGCACAAGGTATTATACAAAGAACAGGCTCATGACGGATTTGACCTGCATCTGTTCTCCAAAGAAAATATATATCCACAATTGTTTTATCCGCTGCAAAAGGTGGTTGATGTCTCTTTTCGATTTTTCAGTATCAACAGCAAACGCATGGGCTCGGAGAAGCATTTTTATTTTGAGACCTGGACGCTGGACCGGCCGCCGCACGGGGCTGAGGAAGTTTTTGCAGAGACGGTGTTGTAGAAAGGTTTGCAGGTTGAATGTCGAAGGTATAAAGTCACTCTAAACTTTGAAAGTACAACGTTTTCACAACCTACTGTTTTTCTTCTCGCTTCTCTCCTCTTCCTCAAAATGGCTGATAATCAGCATCCGCGGGCTGTGTTCGGGGTCAAACGTTGCGCCCATGTAGTCACCATAAACGTGATCAATCATAAGATGCCGTTTGCCCATCTCGCGCTCAAACCAATCTAAGCCATAAAGTTTTACCCGCTCGGAATAGGTTTTTTCTGCGCCGTTTGATTCTTTTTTAAAGTTGATATCTTTATAAATGGCTCCGTTTTTCAGATATCGTTTAATATTGTAATCAATGTCGTGAAAGGTACCCGAATCGCCGGCATCAAAAGAGGTGCGCACTTTTTGAGCATTCAGATAATCAAGCACAAAAATTCCTCCCGGTTCAAGCATCTGTACCACGCTGTCTAATACCCGGGCATTTTCTTCATCATCCAAAAAGTATCCGAAAGTGGTAAATAAATTTACAATGGCATCAAATTTGGCGGGCAGCGGGTTACGCATATCGCGCACTTCAAAATGCACATTATCAAGCCCGCGGTCTGCCGCTTTTTCTTTGGCCGTACCAATGGCATGCTCCGACAGATCGATACCGGTCACCTGATATCCCTTCCGGGCTAAATTAATGGCGTGCCGCCCGCGACCGCACCCTAAATCCAAAATTTCCGAACACCGGTGCAACGAAAGCGTTTGTTCAAGCAGCTCAACCAGTTGCAATGCTTCGGTTTCGTCCCTGTTCACATATAATTTTTCGTATAAGGGACTGTCAAACCATTCTTCAAACCAATTCATATATTATATTTCCTATAAATTATTTACCGGCTAAATATACATAAATCATCTTCTCTTTATAAACCAGCCCTTAATATTTCATTTTTAATATTGATGATATTTTAGTTATTTAGGGTTAACGCCGTTAACTCTTAATGGTAATAACTGCTATCATAAACATTAACACTGTGAGCAGTATAGTTTCACATAATTAGTTTTTGCAGCGATTTCTTTTCATATATAAACCTTAAATTTTTCCGCAACATACCATAATTCAATGTTGCTTTAGGCCGGTAAAAATTCTCTACTGCTAATACAGGTTCGACACCATTTATGTGAGCGTAACATCAGTTGCCTAAAATAAATTTTCATCAAATCCTACGTACATGAATAAATCGATACAAGTAAAACTTTTTAGTTTTGTTTTTGCAGCCACCGTTATTCTTTTCGGCAACAATCCGGTGCAAGCAAACTTGCCCGGCTCCAATGTGGATACCCAAATTTCAGGCACTGTTGTTGACATGGAGTCCGGTCAGCCGCTGGCCGGGGTAAATATCCGGGTTAAAGACAAGTTTACCGGAACTTCTACCAACGGAAACGGAGAATTTTCTTTGACCATAAATCAAGACCCTCCGGTTGTCCTCGTCTTTAGCATCATCGGCTTTAAAAGCAAAGAAGTGGTTGTAAATGAAACCCCTGCAAAGCTAACCGTTGAACTGGAGGAGGCAACATTGTTAGGAGACGAGGTGGTCATTTCAGCTTCACGCGTTGAAGAAAACGTGTTGGAATCGCCTGTTTCCATCGAAAAGATTGACATAATTGACATCCAGCAATCGGCCTCTCCCAGTTTTTATGAATCGCTGGCCAATCTTAAAGGTGTTGACTTCAGTACCCAAAGTATCACCTTTAAATCGGTAAATACCCGTGGCTTTAACGCAAATGGCAACACCCGCTTTGTTCAACTCATCGACGGTATCGACAATCAGGCGCCGGGCCTTAACTTTCCGGTGGGTAATGTGGTTGGTATTTCTGACATCGATCTTGAAAGTGCCGAACTTATTCCCGGTGTGGCTTCGGCCCTGTACGGGCCCAATGCCATAAACGGTATTTTACTGCTTCAAAGTAAAGGGCCTTTTGATTATCAGGGATTATCAGCGAATATAACTACCGGTCTCAATCACTTTGATTCAAACGTGGAAGACAATCCGCAACTTTATCAGGATTATGCGCTCCGGTTTGCAGACGTAATCAATGAAAAATTCGGTTATAAATTCACTTTTTCCTACTTAAATGCGGCTGACTTTGTGGCACAGGATACCCGCGACCAGGGGCCTCGCTCATTTGGTGCCGTTGAAAGAGGTGCTGAATCACGAAACGGCAATCGTGTATATAATGGCGTTAATGTATATGGGCAGCCGCTGCTGAATATCGGGCAAATTGCCGACGGTCAAATTGCTGCAGGCAACCAGGATGTAGCCGCCATACGCTCTTTGCTTCCGGATGGAGAAGCCGGAAACTTTACCCCTACCGGTTTTACAGAAAGCTCGTTTATCGATAACGAATCGGAAAGTTTAAAACTGGGGGGAGCTCTTCACTATCTTCTTAGCGATGATCTGGAACTTTTAGGACAATTTAACTATGGCGAGGGTAGCACGGTTTACACGGCCAACGACCGTTTTGTACTCGATAATTTTAACATCTGGACGGCCAAGACCGAACTAAAAAGCTCAAACTTTTTTGTAAGAGCTTACATAACAAAAGAAGATGCCGCGGATACCTTCGCAGCTAATACGCTCGCGAGTTTAATAAATGTAGAAACATTTATACCGGCTTATTTTCAAGCCTTTGCCGGCGCCCGAACGCAGGGCGCTACCGTTGAAGAAGCGCATGCACAAGCCCGTGTTGCAGGTAACCAAGCCCAGCCACAGCCGGGTAGTGAACAGTTTGAGCGTCTTTTCGATTCAATCCAGGATATACCTATTTCGGAAGGAGGTGCACGATTTCTTGATGAATCCGGTCTGTTGCATGCCGAAACCAGCTATAACTTCTCTAATATTGTTGATCCCGAAACATTGGAAATTATAGCCGGGGGCAATGTTCGCCGGTACGACCTTAATTCGCAGGGAACGCTATTTGCCCTGCAGGACAACGGGGATGAGTTTAACATCGACGAATTCGGCGCCTATGTACAACTGTCAAAAGATGTTCTTGATGATAAGCTCGACTTGCAGGGATCACTCCGGTATGACAAGAATGAGTTTTTCGAAGGCCAGCTTTCGCCCCGTTTGTCAGCGGTCTATACGGTTGCAGGCGATCATAATATCCGGGCTTCTTTTCAGCGCGGCTTTCGCATTCCCGCCACACAAACCCAATTTATTGACCTCGACGTAGTTACCCGAAGGTTAGTTGGCAGCAATCCCGTATTGGTTGATCGGTTTAACTTTGAAAGCAATACCGTCTATCGCACCGAAAGTGTTAATGCTGCTCGAGAGACCCTTGCAGAAACCGACGGTCAAGCAGCCGCAAGACAACAGTTGGAACCGGTGGAATTTGAAGATTTAAAAACGGAGAAAGTCAGCACGTTTGAAGTGGGCTATAAATCACTGATAGCTGAACGGGTTTTTGTTGATGCCTACTATTATTACAGTGCATACACCGATTTTATCGCCGAGATTGACTTTACTCAGGCCGTAGAAGCCGGTGATGATAACAGCCGCGACGGCTTTGATCCGGTTGAGGGATTTGACCCGGACTCCGAAGCAGGACAAAATGCCATCATCAACAATACCGTTGATGGCGGACGTTTACAGCGCTACGGCTTTGATGTTAATGCCGACGGCACGGTACAAGCACAGGGTTTTGCCGTCGGGCTGAATTTTATACTCGGCAAGGGGTACAAAATTGGTGGAAACGCATCCTACAATGATTTGATTTCGCAAGAAGACCTCACCGACCAAGGGTTTAGGGCCAATTATAATACCCCCGAATGGCGCTATAACATTCGACTGGAAAACCGAAATCTGACGCAGAATTTGGGCTTTAATATTGTGTACCGCTGGCAGGATGCATTTCTGTGGGAAGCCTCCTTCGGCAGCGGTATTATAGATTCGTACGGTACGCTGGATGCTCAGTTAAGCTATAAACTGTCTGATCTTAATACACGCATAAAACTAAGCGGCAGTAACCTGTTAAACAGCCAGCATACCACATCTTTTGGTAATCCACGGCTGGGCGCCATTTATCTGCTTTCTTTCACTTTTGATCAATTCCTGAATTAAAAAAATTATTAAAATGAAATATTTTCTAAAATCTGTTCTATTCCTATGTTGTGCCGCTTTAATTTTATCGGCTTGTGAAGGCCAATTCGATTCGCTGGTTGATGAGCGCCTCGAAGAAAATCCCCCGCCGGATTCTGTTAATGCCAATTCCGGCGATGCTGATTTCTCTAATTATGTAGCCATCGGCAACTCCCTTACGGCCGGCTTTATGGATGCTGCCCTCTACAATTTGGGTCAGCAAAATTCCATCCCGGCCCTCTTAGCTGGTCAGCTTGAACGCGCCGGCGCTCCGGAAACCTTTAATCAGCCCGATATCAATTCTGAATTGGGATTTAATACCTCTTTAAATCAAGATCCGGAAGGTGGAAATATACTGGGTCGTTTTAAACTGGATACCAGCATCCCTGGTCCTTCACCCACTCTTGGCGGCGAGCTTCCCTCCCCCTTTACCGGAGATGTAAGTACGCTCAATAACTTTGGTGTGCCCGGTATTGTGGTTGGTCAGCTTTTAACCCCCGGCACCGGGAATCCGCAATCGCCTGCATTTAATCCCTTTTACGCACGTTTTGCCTCATCCCCCGGTTCATCCACCATACTGAGTGATGCTATTGAAACCCAGCCTACCTTCTTTTCGCTGTGGATTGGCAATAATGATGTTTTGGGATTTGCACTAAGCGGAGGGGCAAACCCCGCTCTTTTAACTGCAGCGGGTGATTTTGACAATCAGTTTAATACAGTCATTGATCAGTTAATCAACAATACAACTGCAAACGGGGTGGTAGTCACTATTCCGCCGGTAACAGTAATTCCCTTTTTCCGGGCTGTGCCTTTTAATGCTATAGCTTTGGATGATGCTACCGCTACGCAACTTAACCAAGCTTTGGGGGCCGTTAATGCCGCGCTTCAGGCCGTCGCTGATAATTTTCCAAATGTTTCACAAGAAGAAGTAGATGCGCGGATGATTGCCTATCAGCAAGGGGCTAACCCCATCTTGGTCAATGACCCGGAATTGAATGACTTTGAAGATGAGTTTGATCAACTGCAGGCCGCCGGAGCTATAAACGCTCAGCAAAGGGCTGCTTTGGTACCCTACGAGCAATCGCGCCCGTTAACCCAAGGTGAGCTGGTAACTTTAGCTGCCGGTTCTGTTTTAGGCACACCGGCCAACCCAGATAGTCAGGCACCAACTACGATTGGTGTAGTGATTCCATTGGGACTTGGTTCCGCGGCAAACGGGGATGAGTTTTACCTTACCCTTCAGGAACAAGGTCAAATTCAGGCAAGAACAGTACAATTTAATACCACCATTGCTACGGCGGTTGCCCAAAACAGCGACCGTCTTGCGCTCTTTGATATTAATGCAGGTTTCCCCGGTAACCCCAATACCAACCTGGGCGCTTTTGCTGATTTATTCGGTATTGATGGCGAACTGGGAATCCGAATTAACGGCACACTGCTCCAGCCTGACTTTTCACCAAACGGCGTATTTTCTACCGACGGCGTTCACCCCAATCCTCGCGGGTACGCCATTTTAGCTAACGAATTTATACGGGTTATTGAAAATAATTTCGGCGCCACCATACCCCGCGTTGATGTGTTGGATTTACCGAGCGTTCAACTGTGTGCCGGTGACTGTGTAAGCCAGCAAGGTGGCGGAGAAGAAGACTCCTGATTTATTTTAGTTTTATCCTTATTTAGAAAGGGTTTTGCACAGCCCTTATTATGAGACAGATGTAATTTAAAAAGTATCATTTACTAAATATTCCCCTTGTCTAATTCTCTACAATAGACTACTATTATTTATAGGTTTTTACTGTAAACTCATCATTAATGACAGGGGTATTTATGCGTAATATTATAGCCGCAGTATGCATCATTTTCGCAGGGGTTTCATCTGCTTTTGCCAGCGGATTTTCCATTTACGAAGCCAGTGTACGCGCCAACGGCATGCTCGGAGCTTTTGCAGCGTATGCCGATCATGTATCCACCATATTCTATAATCCGGCAGGGCTATCTAATCTTAACGGTCTGCACATAAGCGCAGGTGCTGTACTTATTGCACCGCGCAGCTCCTTCCGGGGACCATTACCGGCTTCAAACCGGGAGTTTAAAATGGAGGAACAGAATTTTATAGTTCCCAATTTTTATGCTTCTTATGGCATTACTGAAAACCTGACGGCTGGAATCGCGATTTATGCACCATTTGGCCTCGGTTCGGAGTGGCCTGTTCGATGGCCCGGCGACGAAACCTCTATTAAAAGTGAGTTGCAAGTTATCTTTGCAAATCCGGCCGTGGCTTACACCTTGCCTGAATTCGGGCTTGGCAAAGTTCAAATTGGGGCAGGTTTGCAAGTAGCAATATCAGGAAGTGTGCAACTTTCGAACCGAGTTCGATCTTTTGCAGTTGAAGATAACTTAGTAGGGCTTGAAGGCGATTTAAAGAACCCCGCTGTTGGTTTTAATGCCGGCATTCTTATTTCACCTATCAAAGAGCTCACCCTTGGGTTTACTTACCGCAGCAGCGTTAAGGTTGAGTTTGAAGGTGATGCGGACTTTAATAATCTGCCTGCAGCGGCCTTTCCTGCCGGAACCGGCATAAGCACCGATATTGAACTGCCGCCAAGCTGGGTTGCCGCTGTAAATGTGAAAATTCTTGATAATCTGACCGCAGAGGTCGATTATGTTTGGTTCGGGTGGTCCACCTTTGATCAACTGGCCATTGGATTCGATCAAACAGTCCCTGCTTTGGTAAGTCCGCAAAGCCCGGACGGGCAACAAAGCGTCAGTGACAGAAGCTATAATAACGCCTTTCAAATACGCGGCGGAGTTGAATATTCTGAGTTTGGGGTACACGGGCTAACACTTAGAGGGGGATTGGCTTATGATGAGAACCCTGTGCCCGACCGTACCCTTGATTCAATCATCCCCGATTCCGATCGCTTTGAATTTTCAGTGGGCGCCTCTTATGATGTAACCCCAAATTTTGCGATTGACGCCGCATATATATATGTACGGGCTAAGCAGCGCGACAGCCAGGAATCAGTAGCAGGGCCGCAAGGAGTCTATAATACATTTGCCAATCTTCCGAGCCTCGGCTTCACCCTAAAAATTTAACAGGGAAAATTAGCTATGAAGATTTTTAAATCAAAATATTCGTCTCTTTTTATTGTATTATTTTCGCTGCAGCTGGCTGGTTGCAGTGATTTCGACAGTATAAATATAGAAAGTCAATCCAATGATCAGGTTGATTTTTCTATTTATGTGGCTGTCGGCAACAGCTTAACGGCGGGCTTTCAAAGTAGCGCGCTATATCAATTGGGCCAAGAAAATTCATTCCCCAATTTACTTGCCCGCCAAATGCATGTTGTTGACAGCTTTGAGCAACCGCTGATCAGTGAACCCGGCATCGGGGCGCGCATTCAATTGGATGACAACCTGAATCCCACTTCAACCGGTGATGGCAGCGGCACACCGCTAAACAGCGGTCTTAACCGTCCGTTCAATAACCTGGGAATCCCCGGCACTATTTTAGCTGATTTTACCGGCGCTGACCTACCCGGTCTGCCCTATGCGGCACGGCAGGAAGGCAATCCTTTTTTAAATGTTGTTTTGCGTGATTTTGGTAATACCCAGGCCGAACAAATGGCAGCGCTGGAACCAACCTTCGTCTCATTTTTCCAGGGCAATAACGATGTACTGGGCTATGTAACCAGCGGCGGTTCTGTACCTTTCACACCTCCTCAAAATTTTGAGGGGCTATATCAGGCTTCTATAAATCAGATCACAGCCACCGGCGCTGATGCCATCGTATTTAATATACCGGATGTAACCAGTATCCCGTTTGTATTTTTGATAAATCAGACCCTTTTACAAGGTGGTACCCTCACGATAAATGGACAGAATAATTTTGCATTAGTTACCCCCCAAGGCAATGTTCCGATCTGGATACAGCGTACCGATCCGGCAAATCCGGGCGCTGTACAAGACACGGTTCAAATGAGTGCCCCCAATGCACAGGCGGGTAATCCAGGCAGTTTTTTCTTACTGTCCTCCCAAAGCCGGTTGGCGGATTTATTTAGCCAAGGCATAGGGCTTTCACCCCAAAATCCTATTCTGTCACCCCTTATACTTGATAGCGGCGAAGCGCTACAGGCCCTTCAGTTAGTAGCTTCTTATAATAACTCTATTTCCAGTCTTGCAAATTCCGTCAACTTTGCTATGGTTGATGTAAATTCCATTTTTAATGAGATTATTGAAAACGGAAGTGTTTCAAGCAATGGAATCACCCTGGCGCCTGTACCCGGGTCATTATTCAGTTTTGACGGGGTTTATCCCTCAAACAGAGGCTATGGTATTCTCACTAACGAAACGATTGAAGTAATCAACGATAGGTACGGTACTGACCTTCGGCCGGTTGATATCAGTACCATACCACAAGGACTGCCCGTTACCGCCAATTAAAATTATGGCCACAAATTTCCACAAATTTCCTTTCGAAATTAGCACGGTATTTTTTATATTTGTTTAGATTAAGTTTAAATAGATAGCAATAATTGCCAATGCATCCGTTAAACACCACCAAAGCCGGGGAAAAAATTCACATCCAGTGTTTAGGATGCAACTGCCAGGACGCCTGCAAATTGCGAGCGCTGGGTTGCATCGAAGGTATCAGGGGTAAAATCATATCCAATAATTCAAACGTAGTTCTGCAAGTTGGAGACACCCGCCTGGCGATTAGTAAACATCTGGCACGCCATATTCTTGTAAGTTTGAATGAACGCATCTCATGAGTACCCTCCTTTCCGATCAAAAGCAAACCGGCAAAAAACGCATCACCAATGTAAAAGGTCCTAATGCTTCCCGGCTTCTTGAGATGGGCCTCCTCCCGGGAACTTCAGTAGAAATTATTCGCAGCGCTCCGCTCGGTTTTCCCATTGAAATAAAAGTGCGCGGCTACCTGTTGACGCTTCGCAAAGAAGAAGCACAATGTGTTGAAATAGAGTAACCACGTATTTTGAAAAACGAACCACTGACAATAGCATTAGTTGGAAATCCCAACACGGGTAAATCCACTATCTTCAATGCCCTTACCGGCATGAAGCAAAAAGTGGGCAATTATCCCGGCGTAACTGTGGAGCAAAAAACCGGTTTTATGCAGGTTGATGGTGTCAAGCATAAAATCATAGATCTGCCGGGTACCTACAGCCTCAATCACAAAAAAATAGACGAGCGCATAGCCTATCAGACGCTCATCGGCGAATACGAACACGAAAAGACGCCCGATTTAGCCGTACTCGTGCTTGATGCCACCAACCTTGACCGCAACCTATACCTTGCCACGCAGGTAATGGATCTTGAAATGCCGATGATGGTACTGCTGAATATGAATGATTTGGCTAAAGAGCGCGGCATCTCGGTTGATGCAAACTCCATCCAGAAACGGCTGGGAGTACCTGTATTAAATGTTGTAGCAAAAGACAAAGCGGATATTCAAAAAGTAAAGCAAGCAATTGTTGAGCACGATCTCAGCCAGCCCAAACCGTTTAGCTGGAATCCAAAGGAACCGCTCAGCGAAGCCATCAATCTCATCACCAATGAATGGCTTAAACCGCATACCGATTTACCCCACCGCGCCTACCCGATAGAGGCACTGCGGCTTATCAGCAATAATCAGCTAACGAATGGCTTTCATCAGCACCCGGAAAAAGAAGTAGCACAGAAAATTATATCAAAAGCGCAAGCGCGTATTGAGCGCGCCGGCGAAAATCCCACGGCTGCAGAGGTAATGGCGCGGTACGATTTTATCGAAGAATGCACCCAAAACGGCTCTGCAAGGCAGGAAGAAGGTGAAACCACCAGCGATAAAATTGATGCGGTAGTTACCCACAAAGTAGCCGGACCTATTATTTTTGTAGCCATTCTACTGCTCATGTTTCAGTCTATTTTTTCATGGGCCGAACCATTTATGGACCTGATTGACCTGTTTTTTGTATATGCAGGCAATTTTGTAGCTCAGACGTTACCAGCCGGTATTTTAAATGATCTATTGGTTGAAGGAGTTATTGCGGGCTTGGCCGGGGTGATTATATTTCTGCCCCAAATTATGTTTTTGTTCTTCTTTATTTCCATTCTTGAAGGCACCGGCTATATGGCCCGCGCCGCCTTTGTGATGGACGGATTTATGACGCGCATCGGTCTGCATGGGCGCTCGGTTGTTCCTCTTATCTCCGGTTTTGCCTGTGCCATTCCGGGCATCATGGCCACACGCACCATCGAAAGCTGGAGCGACCGCCTCATCACCATCATGGTGCTGCCGTTCATGGCCTGTTCCGCACGTCTGCCTGTTTATGCCTTGATGATTTCGGCTTTTGTACCCAATGAGTCCGTAATCGGTTTTATATCACTGCAGGGATTAACCTTTTTTGGACTCTACATTTTTGGAATAGTGATGGCTATTGCCGCCGCATGGGTGATGAAACTCTTCTACTCCGATGGTTCCTCAACTCCATTTATGATGGAACTGCCCAGCTACAAAATGCCAAACTGGTCGGCTGTCTTCTACAATATGTTTGAGCGCGGCTGGATTTTTGTAAAGGAAGCCGGAAAAATTATCATGGCTATTTCCATCGTTCTGTGGTTTCTGGCTTCGTATCCCAAGGTGGAAGTGCCGCCCGAAATTGCCAATGCTCCTGCAACAACCGAATCCTCCTTTAATCCCGAGGCGTCTGTTTCATCCTATAAATTAAAGCACAGCTACGCGGGGCAAATCGGCCAGCTGATGGAGCCGGCTATTGAGCCGCTTGGCTTTGACTGGAAAATCGGCATCGGATTGATTACCTCCTTTGCCGCACGCGAGGTGATGGTGGGAACCCTGAACACTATTTACAGCGTGGGCGATGAAAGCGGCAGCGTTGCAACCCTTCAGGAGAAACTGATAAATGATAAAGATCCGGAAACCGGCAAACCGATATTTTCAACCCTCTCGGCCATTTCGCTGATGGTCTTTTTTGCCCTGGCTATGCAGTGCATGAGTACGCTGGCCATTGTGCGCCGCGAGACAAACTCATGGAAATGGCCCATTGTAATGTTTACATATATGACTGCTCTTGCTTATATTTGTTCACTGGCGATTTACCAGGGCGGACTCGCATTAGGTTATTAATTAAACACAGGTAGTATCATGCAAACCATTATTGCCATATCATTACTCGCTATTGCAGTCGGTTTTTTAGGCTGGAATTTTGTAGGAAAAAAGCTCGCAAAATCATCAGATAAGCCCGGCGATTGCGGTACCGATTGCAAGTGTTCGTGATTATAAAAAAGTCGGGTATTTCGCTTTCAAGCTTCTCAGAAATATAGTCTTAATTTAAAGTTAGCGCAAGGATGTAGCCCGGACAGCCTGTCCGAGTAAACCAGCAATGAATCAAATTATAGAATCGGGCAAGATGCCCGATTTACAGTGCTATTTATTTATTCATATTCCCTTTCAGTATTTGTAACTTCAGCACCAATTAATAGCGAGGGAATTAATTCCCTCGCTATTAAAGTACAAATGAAAGAAATATTACATGACATTTAATCAAAAGCTGAAAGAAGCGGTGCGAAAATCTCAATCGTGCCTTTGCGTGGGATTAGATCCTAATCTGGAACGTATTCCCGACTCCATCAAGGGACAATATTCAAATCCTGAAGATCAGGTGTATCATTTTCTAAAAGAGGTAATTGATAGTACAGCCGACCACTGCGCCGCCTACAAACCTAATGTAGGATTCTTTGAAGCACTCGGCTCCAGTGGATTGAATGTTTTCCAAAAAGTGATCGACTATATCCCGGAAGAAAAAATTATCATTGCCGATGCCAAACGGGGTGATATAAGCTCCACGGCTGAACACTATGCCCGTGCTTACTTCGAGCAATTTAATGTTGATGCCATCACCATCAACCCGCTTATGGGCTTTGAAACACTGGACCCATTTCTAAACTTTCCCAAAAAATGCGTGTACGTGCTTACGTTGACGTCCAATCAGGGAGCAGAAGACTTTTTAGGCCAGCCTTTTGGCAAGCATAATTCAATGGCCGCATATATTGCTAAAAGCCTTGCCGGCTATGATGATAAAAATGCAACCCATATCGGAATGGTTGTCGGGGCCACCAAAGCTGAAAAGATATTTTCGGTCATTCAGCATCACCCCAAAGGCGCACTGCTCATTCCCGGCATCGGCGCCCAGGGCGGTTCAATTGAAGATTTAATTACTGCCTTGAAAAACCACCAAGGCATCCCGCTCGTAAGCTCCAGCCGAAGCATTTTATATGCCGGTGAACATGCTGATGACTGGCAGCAGGCCGCAGCGGATAAATCATTGGAATTTAAGAACGCATTGCAACCGATTACTCATCAACATGTCTGATTCCCTAAAACCTGAAGTGATTGTATATACCGACGGCGCCTGCAGCGGCAATCCCGGTCCGGGCGGCTGGGGCGCCCTGCTGCAATGGAACGGCAAGGAAAGAGAGCTGACCGGCGGGGCGTCCGACACCACCAACAACCGCATGGAAATGAGAGCGGTGATTGAGGCCCTGAACGCTCTCAAACGGCCGTGCCACGTAAAAATTCACAGCGATAGCGCACTCATCATAAACACCTTTAACCAAAACTGGATTAACGGCTGGATAAAACGCGGCTGGAAAAAGGCAAATAAAAAACCGGTAGAAAACCAGGACCTTTGGCAGGAAATGCTCACCGCCATGCAGCCACATGATGTAACTTGGATTAAAGTTAAGGGGCATTCAACCAATAAGCGCAATAACCGGGTGGATGCATTGGCAGTAGAGGCATCGAAAAAATATCAAAGGTGAGATGTGAAAGGAGAAACGGGGGGTATGAACCGAAGAATGTCCAACATCCAACAAGAAATGGTGAATATCCAAGTACTTCATCATCCGATATCCCCCCACACTTATTGGATATTCTGCGGTTCTGAGGACCTGCGCAAGGTTCTGATGAAGCGATTAAACAAATCGCTTTACAGTTTCACATCTTCCACTTCTTTCATCAGAGAGTAGGCGGTCATATCGTACTGGATGGGCGTGAGGGAGGCGTAGCCTTTTTCCAGTACCTTTACGTCGATGTCTTCCCCTTCGTCAAGCAGTTCCATAGTGCCGGTTAGCCAGTAGTATGATTCGTTGTGGGGATCTACTCTTCCCTCAAATTCCTCAATGTATCGGGTGTTGGCCTGCCGCGCCCAGCGGATACCCTGCAACGGGCCGGCCGGGGCGTTAAGATTCAGGGTAACACCTTTGGGAAGCCCATTTTCAAGCACATAAGCAATCACTTTTCGGGCGGCCTCTTTGGCGCCGGAGAGGTCGGCGTCTTCATCGTAATCAGTGCAGCTAAAAGCAATAGAGGGATAGCCTAAAATGGTGCCTTCGGTAGCGGCGCTTACCGTGCCGGAGTATAAAATGTTAATTCCCGCGTTACTGCCGTGGTTGATGCCGCTCACTACTAAATCGGGCTTTCGGTCCAGCAATTGGTCATGGCCCAGTTTGACAGAATCGGCCGGAGTACCCGTTACCGCCTGCCCGTTAAACCGGCCGTCAATCTGAAACGAACGGGAACGCAGCGGGGTGCTCATAGTTATGGCATGCCCTACCGCACTTTGCTGGCGGTCGGGGGCGATGATTTCAACCTGACCAAATTCATCTGCAACATCTGCAAGGGCCAGAATACCGGGGGCAAAAATGCCGTCGTCGTTACAAACAAGAATTAGGGGATTTTCGGCCTTACTCATTATTTTGATCTTTTATTGTGAGATATAAGGGTATAGGGGGATATAGGGGAATAAGGTATAAGGGCACAATCTTCGCAATTGGCCCTTATACCTAAATAATCATTCATACTCTTCGTTCTCGTTCGGAAAATCACCGGCTTTAATATCGGAGATATATTTCTGAACGGCTTCGGTGATAGTCGTGCTCAAATCTGCATACCGACGCAGAAAGCGGGGATTAAATTCTTTATTCAGGCCAAGCATATCGTGCATTACCAGCACCTGTCCGTCGCACTGTCCGCCGGCCCCTATTCCGATGGTTGGGATAGATATGGCACCGGTAACTTTTGCTGCAAGCGCAGCAGGAATTTTTTCCAATACCAGCGCAAAACAGCCCGCTTGTTCAAGGGCTTTGGCATCTTCAATGAGGGCGTTGGCTTCGGCTTCTTCGCGAGCCCGTACCTTGTAGGTGCCAAATTGATAAATGCTCTGCGGGGTGAGGCCTAAATGTCCCATTACCGGAATGCCCGCATTTACAATTTTCTTTACTGTTTTTACCACGGCTTTGCCCCCTTCCAGCTTCACCCCATGGGCGCCGGCTTCCTTCATCATGCGTCCCGCGCTGCGCAGTGCTTCTTTGGGAGTTACCTGATAGCTTAAAAAAGGCATGTCTGCGATCACCAAGGCACTTTCAACACCACGCACTACACAGGTGGTATGGTATATCATGTGATCAAGCGTCATAGGTACCGTGGTTTCATATCCGGCCATTACATTTCCGGCCGAATCACCCACAAGAATAATGTCAATGCCTGACTGATCTATGATTTTGGCCATGGTAAAATCGTAGGCGGTAAGCATACTTATCTTCTCCGCCTGTTGCTTCATATCAACAATCGTTTGGGTAGTAACTTTGGGGGGACGGTCTGAAGATTGGGTACTCATTCATCCTCCTTTGGAATTATAGCAGCGGTCGCCTCAAGTTCACATACTACTTCGCCTTCAACCGTGGCCGTACCCTCCATGGTTGTAAAGTTGCGGCGCTGATTGGTAAGTATAACCTCCATGTGGAGCTGGTCGCCCGGCACCACCGATTTCCGAAAGCGGGCCTTGCTGATATTTGAAAACACCACAAGCAGATCATCTGCATCCTCTACATGGCGCTTTAAAAGCATAATGCAACCACTCTGAGCCATCGCTTCTACCTGAAGTACGCCCGGCATCAAAGGCTTACCCGGAAAATGCCCGTTAAAATAATCTTCATTCCCCGAAACATTTTTGATGGTAACAATGCGTTTATCTTCCAGTTCCAAAACACGGTCAACTAATAAAAAGGGATAGCGGTGCGGTAATACTTTTTTGATTTCTTCAATATCCATTACGGCCATATCGATAAATTTTCTTAATAAAATTGGGTTAAATATACATTATTTATTGAACGGTGCCCACATAAATATAGGCTATACCGCCAGTAAGCTTTGTCGCTTTAGTACGTTTAAAACAGTGCGCCTCATCCATCAATGCTAAAAAGTGGTTACCGGCCGGAAATTCGGCACTGGTTTTAGGCAAATAGGTGTATGCCTCCCGGTTTCCGCTTAGCCATCCTCCCATTGCCGGCATTATATGCTGACTATAAATTTCGTAAGGGTATTTTAACAGGCCTTTGGGTTGACCGAATTCCAACACAACCACTCTGCCGCCGGGCACAACAACCCGTGCCATTTCTTTTAGTGCCTGTACCGGATTATCTACATTTCGAATACCAAAAGCGATGCTTGATATGGTAAAAGAACCATCTTTATAAGGCAGGTCCATTGCATCGGCAACTTCAAAATCTACATTCAGGTTATTATCACGTGCTTTTTCGGGCGCATGCTCAAGCATTTCTTTGCAAAAGTCTGTTCCCAGCACGTAGCCTTTGCTGCCGACGGTTTTCTTAAATTCGATAGCGAGATCACCAGTTCCGGTAGCGCAGTCCAAAACGCGATCGCCTTTTTTAGCACCGCTTAACTGCACAGTTTTGCTCCGCCAACCATGGTGTACCCCAAAAGAAAGTATGGTGTTTACCCGGTCGTAATCATCGGCAATATCGGCAAACATACGTCGTACTTTTTCGCTCATGGTTTTGGCTATAAATTTATTTTGACGATAAAATTTTAAATGATTTTGATCTGAAATTAATAAACTGAAATAAAGATCGCAGATGGCGGATACCGGATGCCAGATCTCGGATATCAGTTATCTGGTATCTGGTATCTGGTATCTGGTATCTGGTATCTGGTATCTG
>Ga0136556_1000542_pt1 | contig 22000 bp, 35 predicted proteins | sample AntRauTorckE6831_FD_104780 | JGI IMG/M metagenome (GOLD analysis project Ga0136556, IMG submission 104780) | Saline lake microbial communities from Rauer Islands, Antarctica - Metagenome Torckler E6 #831 | ecosystem: Environmental > Aquatic > Non-marine Saline and Alkaline > Saline | place... | reverse complement strand
TGGACCTCCTTCATCCCCGCATGATACGAGTATAAATGAAGTGCAAAAAAGGATGCAAAGGAAATAGACGTAGTATCTTAAATATGCCATGGTGATGTTTTATTGTAAATGATAATATTCTATATGATTGGGCAAAAGAGTTGAACTTGCCAAACCGCGTAAAATTCTTGTACATATAATAATTTAATTTATGCAATAATTACATTAGTTTTTTTTTAAGAAAAATCATTTTAGAATTATAGTCTGCTGTCCAGCAGTTTTCGGTATAAAAACGAACTGTCAATTCATAAATCATGAATCGTAATTCATCAATCCCCTCACCCCATCCCATAAAAAGCCGCCCGTTCTTTAAAATAAGGAATAAACACTTTGCGCAATTCTTTGTGTGATGATTGATTTAATTCCGGGTCTTCATTCATTAACTTCCACGCCTCGGTTTTTGCCTGCTCCAAAAGCCGCTGGTCTTCGATTATATCAGCTACTTTAAATTCCGGCAGTCCACTTTGCTTGGTTCCCAGAAAATCGCCGGGGCCGCGCAGTTTTAAATCAGCCTCCGCTATTTTAAAACCGTCGGTGGTTTCCGCCATCTTTCGAAGTCGGTACCGGGCTTCCTTGCTGACCTTCTGTCCATACACCAGAATGCAGTAACTTTGGCGCCCGCCCCGCCCGATACGCCCGCGAAGCTGGTGCAACTGTGAAAGCCCAAACCGTTCGGCATGTTCAACCATCATGATGCTGGCATTGGGCACATCAACACCTACTTCAATTACTGTGGTTGAAACTAAAATTTGAATTTCATTATCAATGAATGCCCGCATCACCGCATCTTTCTCGTCTGATTTCATGCGACCGTGCAGCAAACCCACATTGAAGTCTGAAAATTGGGATTTAAGTTTTTCATAGCCCGCTGTTGCGTCTTTGAGATCCACCTTTTCCGATTCCTCCACCAGCGGATACACCACGTAAGCCTGTCCGCCTTTGCCCAGTTCTTCATCAATAAATTGATAAATATTGGCGTGTTTTGAATTAGATCGCACCGCTGTTTTTACCGGTTTGCGTCCGCCGGGCAGTTCCTTCATTACGGACAAGTCCAGATCACTGTAAACGGTCATCGCCAGCGAGCGGGGGATAGGGGTTGCGGACATCACAAGCACATGCGGATGGGACCCTTTTTGAAGTATTTCGGCGCGTTGCTGCACCCCAAAACGATGTTGCTCATCAATCACAGCTAAAGCAAGATTATTAAAATTAACTTTATCCTGGATGATTGCGTGGGTTCCTACAATAATCTGACAATTGCCGCCTTCAATATCGGTGAGAACATCGGTGCGCAACGCTGTTTTTTGATTGCCCACCAACAGACGGATGGTAATATCCAGCGGTTCCAAAAAAGAACTGAGCGTTCGATAGTGTTGTTCGGCTAAAATTTCGGTTGGTGCCATAAAAGCTGTTTGATACCCATTATCCAACGCCATCAGTATAGCGCCTATGGCTACTATGGTTTTGCCCGAGCCCACATCACCCTGCAGCAGGCGGTTCATTTGTCGGCCCGAGCGTACATCCTTTTTTATATCGCTGAGTGCATTTTTTTGTCCCCCTGTAAGCTCAAAGGGGATGTGGTCATTAAAAAATCGGCGGGTGTAATTATCGGTCTTTTCAAATATGGTTCCGGCTTCAAGCTTTTTGATTGTTTTCTTTACCCGTGCCATACTCAATTGAAATAGAAAAAGTTCTTCAAACTTAAAGCGTTGCAGTGCTTTTTGGTGATCGCTTTTTGACTCCGGAAAATGGATCATGCGGTATGCATGGGCTCGTTGCGAAAATCGGTGCTTTTTTAAAATAGATGGCGGCAAAAATTCGGGGGGCTGATAGTGCCGAAGGGCCACTTGCATCCACTGTTGGATAAGCTTGCTGTTGATGTAGGTATTAGAAAAGAATTTATTACTCGGATAAATCGGCATGATGCGTGCCACCGCATCTACCTCATCCGCATCGCCCAGCTTATCTACATCGGGGTGAGCCATTGAAACAGACTGCCCGTACTTCTTTGCTTTGCCGAAAAAGGCAACCAGCTCGCCTTTTTTAAAATAATTTTTCATATACGAAACGCCCTTAAACCAAACGCCTTTCATAGAAGCGGTATCATCTTTTATAATAACCTCCAGTCGTTTTTTTTGCCCATAACCGGCTTGGTTAATATCTGTAACTTTGCCCAGTACAGTTACCTCTTCACCCCGTCCCCGCAGGGATTGGATAGATAAGATGGTGGTGCGGTCTAAATACCGACGTGGGAAAAAATTGATCAGCTCATCTATGTTTTCGATGCCGGCATGGCTCAGTGCATTCAGGCGTTTGGTACTGAGTCTTGGAAGATCAACAAGATTCAAAATTGATATATTGATATATAATTATAGATCATTTTTAGTAGGCTCCATAACAGCATTTTCCGAGTCAATTTACCCTTTGCCAAAATAATAGAATAAAAGTAAAATAATTGAACAAATATTCTTGCGGTTATGGTTGAATAATCCTTACCTTTGGCAACTCTTGATTCACCTAAAAACAATTAAGCGTAAACACTGTGCCTACAATACAACAACTAATTCGTAAAGGTAGAAAAAGTAAGACCAGAAAAACAACTGCTCCGGCACTTGAGGGATGTCCTCAAAAACGGGGTGTTTGCGTACGTGTCTATACTACTACCCCCAAAAAGCCTAACTCAGCGCTTCGCAAAGTAGCACGTGTGCGCCTGACAAACGGAATGGAAGTTTCAGCATATATTCCCGGTGAAGGGCACAACTTGCAGGAGCACAGCATTGTGTTAATTCGCGGTGGGCGCGTGAAGGATTTGCCTGGTGTTCGTTATCATATTATACGCGGTACCCTGGATACGGCGGGCGTTGATGACCGCAAGCAGGGGCGCAGCCTTTATGGTACCAAAAAGCCCAGAAATTAATTGTTGAATATTTTTAACCTGATAGCACCATGAGAAGAAATACAGCAGACAAGCGCGATGTTCAACCCGATCCGGTTTTTGGAGATAAGTTGGTAACACGTTTTGTAAACAGTTTAATGAAGGACGGTAAAAAAAATGTTGCCCGTAAAATTTTATATCAGGCATTTGAAATAATTGAAGAGCAGACCGGTAATGATGGTATTGACGTATTTAAGAATGCCCTTGAAAATGCAACGCCGGTTGTAGAAGTTCGATCCCGCAGGGTGGGTGGTTCAACCTACCAGGTTCCGGTTGAAGTTCGCCCCGGGCGTGGCATAGCGCTGGGAATGCGCTGGATTATTAAGGCGTCATCCGGACGGAATGATAAGTCTATGGCGCTACGGCTGTCGCGTGAATTGCTGGATGCTTCAAACAGCGAAGGCGGAGCCGTTCGTAAAAAAGATGAAATACACCGTATGGCAGAAGCAAATAAAGCATACGCCCATTTTAGATTTTAAAACCCTTTTACTGAGATTTTAATTTAGCATTATGGCCGAAGTAACTACAAAAACTGATCCAAAAGTAATAGACCGCATTAAGCGCACCCGCAACATTGGGATTATGGCGCATATTGATGCAGGCAAAACCACCGTAACCGAGCGTATTCTGTATTACACCGGTATTACTCACCGAATGGGTGAGGTACATGACGGCGCCGCCACCATGGACTGGATGGATCAGGAGAAAGAGCGAGGAATTACAATTACATCCGCTGCAACGCACTGTATCTGGAAAGATCACCGCATTAATATTATTGATACGCCCGGCCACGTGGACTTTACCGTTGAAGTAGAGCGTTCGCTTCGCGTACTTGACGGCGCCGTTGGAGTATTTTGTTCTGTAGGTGCCGTTCAGCCTCAGTCAGAAACCGTGTGGCGGCAGGCCAACAAATATAATGTGCCGCGTATGGCCTTTGTAAATAAAATGGATCGTACCGGAGCGGATTTCTTTAATGTGATTAAGCAAATGCGGGATAAGCTGGGCGCAAATCCCATCCCCATTCAAATACCCATTGGCGCCGAAGAAGGATTTAAGGGAGTTGTCGATCTTATTAACATGCGCGGGATGATTTGGGATGATGAATCGCTGGGCATGGAGTATGAAGAGATTGATATTCCCGATGATTTAAAAGCAAAAGCGGATGAATATAGAAAAATCATGCTCGAAGCTGTTGCTGACCATAATGATACATTAATGGAAAAATATCTGATGGAAGAAGATATTTCCCAAGAAGAAATTGAAGATGCCATTCGTGAAGCAACGCTGAGTCGTTCTATCACTCCCGTGCTGTGCGGTTCTGCGCTTAAAAATAAAGGCGTTCAGGTACTGCTTGATAAAGTGATTAAGTATATGCCCAGCCCGTATGACATTTCTGCCATTACCGGAAAAGATCCGCAAGATCATGACAAAAAGATGGAGCGAGAGCCCAACGTTCAGGAACCATTTTCTGCACTTGCGTTTAAAATTATGTCCGACCCGTATGTAGGTAAATTGACCTTCTTCCGCGTCTATTCCGGCTTTTTGGAAAAAGGTTCTTATATATACAACTCAACCACTGGCAATAAAGAGCGGATTGGCCGCATCCTTGAGATGCATGCCGCCGACAAAAAAGATCTCGATATTGTGCATGCCGGGGATATTGCAGCAGCCGTAGGGGTGAAGGAAGTTCGTACGGGTGATACATTCTGTGATATTGATGAACCTATTTTGCTTGAAGAAATTACCTTCCCGGAGCCTGTTATTAAGCTTGCTGTTGAACCTAAGTCTAAAGCAGATGCTGAAAAACTTACCACCGGCTTAATTAAGCTGGCTGAAGAAGATCCCACATTCCAGGTGCAAACCGATGAAGAAACCGGACAGACGACCATTGCCGGTATGGGCGAACTACACCTCGAAATTATTGTTGATCGTCTGAAGCGCGAATTTAAGGTTGAAGCCAATGTAGGCCGGCCGCAGGTATCATACCGTGAAACAATCGAAGCTAAAATTGAGCATCGTGAAACCTATAAGAAACAGACGGGTGGTCGCGGTAAGTTTGCCGATATGGAATTTGAGATTGGTCCTATCGATCAGTTCGACGAGTATGATGATGATGATAAAAAAGTATCGATTGAGGACGGCTTCAAGTTTATTGACGAGATTGTAGGTGGAAATATTCCTCGTGAATATATCCCTTCTGTAGAAAAAGGATTTCGTCAGGCAATGAAAGGCGGTATTCAAGCTGATTACCCTGCACAAAATATTGGAGTTCGTCTTTATGATGGCTCATACCACGATGTTGACTCCGACGCATTCAGCTTTGAACTTTGTGCAAAACTGGCATTCCGCCGATCAGCACTGCGTGCAAAGCCCACTATCCTGGAACCGATTATGGATGTTGAAATCATTACTCCCGAAGATTACATGGGTGATGTGATTGGTGACCTTAACGGCCGCCGCGGCATCATCGGTAAAATGGATAACAATAATGAAGGTTCTATAGTAAACGCTAAAGTGCCTTTGGCCGAAATGTTCGGTTATTCGACCGACCTTCGATCGCAAACACAGGGACGCGCTGTTTATTCTATGGAATTTGCTGAGTATTCACCGGTTCCCAAAAATGTAGAACAAGAAATTTTAGAATCCAGAGCATAAACCTCATTAACAACTAATATCATGGCAAAAGAAACATTTGAGCGGAACAAGCCCCATATTAACATAGGCACGATTGGGCACGTAGATCACGGCAAGACCACCCTGACAGCGGCCATCACCACGGTGCTGGCCAAGACCTTTGGCGGGGTGGCTAAGAAGTTTGCCGACATTGACAATGCCCCCGAAGAGCGCGAGCGTGGCATCACCATTGCCACCGCGCACGTGGAGTACGAGACTGAGGCGCGGCACTACGCGCATGTGGACTGCCCGGGCCACGCCGACTACGTAAAGAACATGGTAACCGGGGCGGCCCAGATGGACGGGGCTATATTAGTGGTAGCGGCCACCGACGGTCCGATGCCGCAAACCCGCGAGCACATTTTGCTGGCCCGCCAGGTAGGGGTGCCCGAGATTGTGGTCTTTATGAATAAGACCGATTTGGTGGATGATGAAGAACTGATTGAGCTGGTAGAGCTGGAAGTGCGCGAGCTGCTGAGCAGCTACGAGTTTGACGGGGATAATATTCCCGTGGTCCAGGGCAGCGCCCTGAACGCCCTGAACGGAGACGAGGCGGGCGAGCAGCAAATTGTGGACCTGATGGCGGCTGTTGATGAGACCATTCCCACCCCCGAGCGGGACGTGGATAAACCGTTTTTGATGCCGGTGGAAGATATTTTCTCCATTACCGGGCGCGGCACGGTAGCGACCGGCCGTATTGAGCGGGGCGTGATTAAGCTCAACGACGAAATTGAAATTGTAGGCATTATCGAAGACCCGATGAGCAGCGTGGTGACCGGCATCGAAATGTTTAACCGGCTGCTGGACCAGGGCCAGGCCGGGGACAATGCGGGTATTTTGCTGCGGGGCATCAACAAGGAAGACCTGCAGCGGGGCATGGTGCTGTGCAAGCCGGGCTCAATCACCCCGCACAAGAAATTCTCTTGCGAGGTGTATGTGCTGAGCAAGGATGAGGGCGGACGACATACGCCGTTCTTTAAGGGCTACCGCCCGCAGTTCTACTTCCGTACCACGGACGTGACGGGGGCCTGTGAGCTGCCCGATGGGGTGGAGATGGTGATGCCGGGCGACAACGTGAGCATGGAGGTTACGCTGATCCAGCCGGTGGCCATGGAAGAGGGGCTGCGATTTGCGATCCGCGAGGGCGGGCGCACGGTAGGAGCCGGCGTGGTAACCGATATTATTGAATAAAATAATTAACAAGCTTTACTAAACCTTGGAGGTTTAGTAAAGCTGTGAAAGAAATTAAATTACTGTGGCAACACAACAAAAAATTCGCATAAAACTAAAGTCGTACGATCATAATTTGATCGACAAGTCGGCTGAGAAAATTATACAGACTGTTAAATCAACGGGAGCTGTGGTATCCGGACCGATACCGCTGCCTACAAAGAAGAACATCATTACGGTAAACCGGTCTGTTCACGTAAACAGTAAGTCTCGCGAGCAGTTTGAGTACCGGTCGCATAAACGTTTGATCGATATTCTTTCAACGGGTTCGCAAACCGTTGATGCGTTGATGAAGCTGGAGTTACCCTCCGGTGTTGATGTAGAAATTAAAGTGTAACCGCAGATTAAAAATATTGCAGGATTGCACAGATTAAATCAGAAAGAACAATTAATTATAGCGCGATGAGTAGTGGATTGATTGGTAAAAAAGTAGGAATGACCAACATATTTGACGAGAACGGCAGGAATTATGCTGTAACCGTCATTGAGGTCGACCCATGCGTCATAACGCAGATTAAGACAAAAGAAAATGATGGCTATGAGGCTGTGCAACTCGCTTCTTTCGATCGAAGAGAAAAACCAACACCAAAGCCCCAGGTCGGCCATTTTGATAAGGCTGGAACCGGCCCAAAACGTTATGTAAAAGAATTTCAAGGATTTGATCTTGAGGACCCGGCCATTGGTGATGAATTAAAGATAGAAGACGTTTTTACCGTTGGCAGCAGTGTTGACGTGGTAGGAACATCAAAAGGAAAAGGTTTTACCGGTGTGATGAAGCGACACAATTTTAGCGGGGTTGGTGGGGCTACCCACGGCCAGCATAATCAGCAGCGGCATGGTGGATCTGTTGGGCAGGCTTCTGATCCTTCTCGTGTTTTTAAAGGCATGAAGATGCCCGGTCAGTCAGGAAATTCACAGGTAAAAATTAAAAATCTGACGGTCGCAAAAATTTATGAAAAGGGAAACTTGATAATGGTTACAGGAGCAGTTCCCGGACCGAATGGAAGAATGGTAGAAATTTATAATCGACAGCAGAATAATTAAAAATGAAGCTTCCAGTATTTACAATTGAAGGCAAGAAAGGCGATGGCAAGGCTGAACTACGCGATTCTATCTTTGCAATAGAACCAAATGAAACAGTTGTCTACGAAGATGTTCGTCGCCACATGGCCAATAAACGCCAGGGCACAGCCAGTACAAAAGAACGAGGAGATGTACGCGGCGGCGGTCGCAAAGCCTATCGCCAGAAAGGTACCGGGCAAGCTCGTCGCGGCAGCATCCGTTCGCCATTACTAAAGGGCGGTGGAACAGTTTTCGGGCCGCACCCGAGAACATATTCTGTTCGAATGACAAAAAAGATGCGCCGACTGGCACGTAAATCTGCACTATCCATCAAAGCTTCTGATGAAGCAATTATTTTGGTTGATGATTTTTCTTTTGATGAACCCAAGACAAGCAAGATTGTTGATATGCTAAAGTCATTGGAAATCAACAATAAAAAAGTACTTATACTAACGGCTGAAACTGACTTGGTGGTTTACAAATCAGCCCGAAATATACCTAAGGTACAGGTAATGGAAGCAAACAAGCCTACAACGTACCAAATTTTAGACGCTGAGGTGCTTTTGATTCAACAAAGTGCCGTTGATGTTTTACAGGAATCAATTGAACCTACTTCTGAGGAGGCCGCAGCATGAACAACGTATTAGAAAAGCCGTTAATAACCGAAAAACTTTCACGCCTTCAGGCAGAGGGAAAGTACGCTTTTAAGGTTGACATAAATGCAACCAAACCTGAAATAAAGCAAGCCGTGCTTGAACGCTATCCTGAAGTTAAAATTAAGAAGATTAACACCATGATAATGCCTTCCAAGCCGAAAGGACAGTTTACCAAAAGCGGTTATGTGGAAGGGCGCAAGAAAGTGTGGAAAAAAGCAATTGTAAGTTTAAAGGAAGGCGAAATAGACTTTTTTAGCGACATTTAGAAATCGATTAGAATTATGGCTACAAAAAAGATTAAACCAAACACACCGGGTACCAGGCACAGAATCGCGCCTGTATTTGATGATATCACCCAAGGTAAACCGTTAGTAAAACGCTTACTTAAGGGTAAAAAACAATCCGGCGGACGTAACAAGCAAGGCCGTAAAACATCACGCCATCGCGGCGGCGGTCACAAGCGCCGGTATCGAACCATTGATTTCAAGCGCGATAAGGTTGATATCCCTGCTAAGGTGCAAACTATTGAATATGATCCAAATCGTTCCGCCCGCATTGCGCTTGTAGCGTATGTTGACGGTGAAAAACGATACATTATTGCACCGGATAAGCTTAAAGTCGGCGACACTATTACCAGCGGACAGCAGGTAGCGCCCGATCTTGGAAATGCACTGCCGATGAAAAGTATGCCGACAGGCACGATTATTCATAACATTGAAATGTATCCCGGTAGAGGAGCACAGCTTTGCAGAAGCGCCGGAACCAATGCTCAAATGCTGGCTAAAACCGACCGTTATGTAACGGTTAAGTTGCCGTCCGGTGAAGTACGAATGATTTTAGGTACATGCTTCGCCACAGTAGGTACAACCAGTAACCCCGATCACTTTAATACCACCTTGGGTAAAGCCGGCAGGAGCCGATGGAAAGGCCGACGACCGCAAACACGCGGTGTTGCAATGAACCCGGTAGATCACCCGATGGGTGGCGGTGAAGGAAAAGCTTCCGGCGGCCATCCGCGTTCACCTTGGGGCCAATCTGCCAAAGGTAAGAAAACGCGTAAACGTAAAAAGCTATCGAACCGGTACATTGTTCGAAGCAGAAAAAAGTCTAAATAGTTTTAATTATGCCAAGATCGCTCAAAAAAGGACCTTTTGTTTATTACAAGCTGCGACGTAAGATTGAAAAAATGAATGAAAGCGGTAAGAAGAACGTGATTAAGACGTGGTCGAGAAGTTCAATGATCACCCCCGATTTTGTAGGTCTTACGTTGGCAGTTCATAATGGTAAGCAATTTATTCCTGTTTATATCACAGAAAATATGGTAGGCCACAAGCTGGGTGAATTCGCTCCCACACGTACGTTCCGTGGGCACCCGCTCAAGAAAGCTGAACCGACCACAAGAAAAGTATAGTCATGCCAGAAGAATTTTTTGAAGCAAAAGCTACCCAAAAACATCTGCGTAAGTCGGCTCGAAAAGTACGTCTCGTTGCCGATATGGTACGCGGTAAAAATGTAGCCAAAGCTATTAAAAGCCTTAATTTTCTAAATAAATCTTCAGCACCGCTTGTTGCTAAAGTTATAAAATCAGCAGCGGCCAATGCTCGCGACAAGTTTCAGGAAGAGCGGCTGGATAATGAAGATTTAGTTATAAAAGAAATATTTGTGAATGAGGGGGCTACACTAAAACGCATTCAGCCCCGGGCAATGGGCCGTGCAAACCAAATTCGCAAACGGTCGTGCCATATTAATGTAATCGTGGCAAAACAAGAATTAGTTAATCAATAAACCATATACCCTTGGGACAAAAATCACATCCAGTAGGTTTAAGGCTCGGTATTATTCGCGGTTGGGATTCCAACTGGTATTCCGAGGAGGATGAACCGGAAATATTGTACGAAGACACTAAACTTCGGGAGTACTTACACACCCGTTTAGAAAATGGAGGGTTATCGCGCGTTATTATCGAGCGAACTCCTAAAAGAATTTTATTGACGCTTAAAACGAGCCGCCCCGGTGTTATTATCGGTAAGGGTGGAGAACAAATTGAATTGTTGCGTGAAGAATTGAAAACCATTACCAGCAAAGAAGTGCAAATTAATGTAAGTGAAATTAAGCGCCCTGAAACGGATGCGAGTCTTGTAGCACAAAATATTTCGCAGCAGTTGATTGCGCGTATTTCGTTCCGCCGTGCAATGAAGACAGCAATTTCATCTGCTATGCGTATGGGCGCCGAAGGAATTAAGATACGGTGTGCCGGCCGATTAAACGGCGCAGAAATGGCCCGAACCGAGCAGTACCAGGAAGGCCGTGTGCCATTGCATACCCTGCGGGCAGACATTGACTATTTTAGCACTACCGCCAATACCATTTATGGTTCCATTGGCGTAAAAGTTTGGATTTTTAAGGGTGAAGTCTTAGGTGATATTGAACTTACACCCGGCCCGGCGCATAACAACCAAAAAGATGAGACTCGAAGCCGGGGTGGTGGTCGCGGAGGTGGAGACAGAAATCGACGATCACGAAACCGCCGCAGAAGAAGTAATTAACAATCAATAATGGTAATTAACTATGTTAGAACCAAAACAGGTACGTCGCCGTAAGCAACACCGCCGAAGCCTCAAAGGAATGGCCCAGCGTGGACATACGCTCTCATTTGGTGACTTTGGAATAAAAGCGTTAGAGTCAAAATATATTACCTCGCGCCAAATAGAATCATGCCGGGTAGCCATTGCACGAAAGCTACAGCGCGACGGGCAGACTTGGATTCGTATTTTCCCGGATATGCCAAAAACCTCGAAGCCTGCAGAAACGCGAATGGGTAAAGGTAAAGGCGCGCTTGATCATTTTGTAGCGGTAGTAAAACCCGGGCGCATTTTGTTTGAAGTAGCCGGTGTTTCCAAAGCATTAGCCCGCGAAGCAATGTTACGGGCATCACATAAACTACCTATAAAAACAAAATTTGTGGTTCGCCGCGATTACGATGGACCTTAATCAACATAGAAATACCTTATACAATGAAGGCGAAAGAACTTAGAGATTTATCATTAACTGAATTAAAATCACGCAGGAAAGACGAGAAGGAAGCACTGCAAAACATGACGTTTAATCATGCAGTTGCCGGACAACTTGAAAATCCTGCAAGATTAGGGATGACCAGAAAAGAAATTGCACGGTTAAATACCATCATCCATGAAAAAGAAAACCAAGAAAGTGCTGACTAAAAAAACTATGGCACAAACAGAACGAGCAAAACGAAGAGAACGTACAGGTAAAGTAGTAAGCAACCGAATGGATAAAACCATAACGGTAGCCGTGGATAGGCAAATTAAACATAAAATCTACGGGAAATTTATTACCAAAACCACGAAGTACATGGCCCATGATGAAGAAAATACCGCTAATGAAGGGGACGTTGTACAGATTATGTCAACACGGCCGCTTTCAAAACGTAAGACATGGCGCCTTACCGAAATTTTAGAACGGGCAAAATAGGAGCGCAGATTAAATTGATTTATCTGATTGTAGGGATATTTTCTGAGCCATATTATCAGCAATATCAACGCAATCTTTTATTAAAAGTTTAGGCTAAAAAAATGATACAGATTCAGACAAAACTAAATGTTGCTGATAACAGCGGTGCACGTCAGCTGCAATGTATTAAAGTGCTGGGCGATTCCCGCCGCCGCTATGCGCATGTAGGTGATTTGATTTCCTGCTCGGTTAAAAATGCAATTCCCGGCGGCACGGTTAAAAAGGGCGAAGTAGTAAATGCTGTTGTAGTCAGAACTAAAAAAGAATTACGCAGAAGAGACGGAAGCTATATTCGTTTTGATGAAAATGCCGCCGTAATCATTAATAAAGAGCAAGAACCGGTGGGAACACGTATTTTTGGACCCGTTGCACGCGAACTGCGCGAACGCAATTACATGCGTATTGTATCCCTTGCTCCTGAAGTACTATAAACATATTAAACATTATGGCACGCATAAAAAATAAACTAAGGAAACTTCATGTTAAGAAAGGTGATGATGTTAAAATCATTGCCGGTAACGAAAAGGGGAAAGAAGGCCGCGTTTTGGCTGTATTCCCCAAAAAAGAACGCGTGCTGGTTGAAGGCATTAACATGCGCATTCATCACGACAAGCCTACCCAGGACAACCCCCAGGGTGGACGCATAGAACGAGAAAGCGCGGTTCATGTATCAAACGTAATGGTGATTGACCCTACAAACGGCGAACCAACGCGTACAGGCCGCAAGTATATTGAGGGTGACAGCAACAGACCCGGTAAATGGGCACGTTATTCCAAGAAAAGTGGCGAGATCATAGATAATTAATAAGCAATTATAAGAATGGCAGAAGCAAGACTTTATACACAATACAAAGATGAGATCATTGACAAATTACACGAGCAGTTTGGATATGATAACATCATGGCGGTACCCAAGCTGCAAAAAATAGTTCTTAACTCAGGTGTGGGTGAAGCAGTTGAAAACGAGAAGCTCCTGGATAGCGTTACAGAAAATATTTCAAGAATAGCAGGACAGAAGCCAATTCAGACCAAAGCGAAGAAGTCTATTTCAAACTTTAAGCTTCGGGAAGGCGTTGCGGTGGGATGCAAGGTTACCCTGCGCAAAAAAATTATGTTTGAGTTCTTGGATCGTCTCATTAACCTTGCGCTTCCGAGAACGCGCGACTTTCAGGGAGTGCCGGATAAAAGTTTTGACGGCCGTGGAAATTACACGCTTGGTGTTAAAGAACACACCATTTTCCCGGAAATAAATACAGATAACGTTGATAAAGTGCATGGCTTAGACATCACCTTTGTTACAAGCGCTGAAACCGATGAAGAAGCATACGCACTTTTAAAGGCGTTTGGAATGCCATTCATCAAAAGAAATTAATACTAATAAGTAAGCTTTATTATGGCTAAAAAGTCTTGGATAGCACGTAACGAGAAAAGAAAACGAACAGTTGAAAAGTACGCTGAAAAGCGAAAGAAACTCAAAGAGGAAGGCAAGTGGGAAGAGTTGCAGAAACTACCCCGCGATGCCAGCCCCACACGGGTTAATAATCGTTGCAGCTTAACAGGCCGCTCACGCGGATACATCCGTAAATATGGGGTATCCCGTATTAAATTTCGGGAACTTGCCCTTGACGGTAAAATTCCGGGCATCCGAAAAGCAAGTTGGTAATTATTTAATTATAGAATTATATGTTTGATCCAATATCAGATTTTTTGACACGCATTCGTAATGCACAGCAAGCCGGCCACCGCCGCGTTGATATTCCCGCCTCAAAATTGAAGCGGGCAATGACGAAAATCCTTTTAGATAAAGGATATATCAACAAGTACATAAACATCGACGACGGTAAGCAAGGGGTTCTGCGGCTGTTTTTAAAATACGATGCGTATGGACATCCCGTAATTAAGAAAATGAAACGTGAGTCAAAACCCGGTCTGCGTGTGTATTGCGGTTCCGAGGAAATTCCGCGCTCCCTTAATGGTTTGGGTATTGTAATGCTCTCTACTTCAAGGGGTGTGGTGACCGACAAGGAAGCCCGTAAAATGCATGTGGGCGGCGAAGTTTTATGCAAAGTTTATTAAAATATTGGTGATTAATTATGTCTCGTATTGGAAAACAACCAGTTTCTCTGAGTGAGAAAGTAGAATTCAGCATCAATGCTGATAATGTGGTAACGCTAAAGGGTGAAAAAGGTAGTGATTCCCTGAAGGTTGATCCCGCCATAAAAATTGAAAAGAAAGATAACGAACTGCGGGTAACGCGAAGTTCGGATGCAAAAAAAGATCGATCTTTGCATGGCTTGTATCGTTCGCTAATATTCAATATGGTTGAAGGCGTTACAAATGGCTACAAAAAGGAGCTTGAAATACGAGGGGTTGGATACCGGGCCTCACTTAGCGGCGATGTTCTGGAATTGACGCTTGGATTTTCGCATCCTATTTATTTTGTGCCGCCCGACGATATAAATATAGAAGTGGATACCAAAAGTCGTAAAAACCCGACCATTATTGTATCGGGTATTAACAAGGAATTAGTTGGCCAGGTATCGGCAAAAATTCGTTCATTGCGTCCACCGGAGCCCTACAAAGGGAAAGGCATCAGATACGTAGATGAATGGGTACGCCGTAAGGCCGGAAAATCTGCTGCAAAAGCTTAATAGAAGTTATTACAAATGAATAAAGACACAAAAAAGAAAGATCGCAGAGACAAAATTCGCCGGCGCATCCGGTCCACCATCCGTGGAACATCCGAACGTCCCCGAATGTGTGTATATAAAAGTAACAATCATATTTATGCACAGCTTATAAATGATTTGGAGGCGGTAACGCTGGCCTCAGCCTCAACGAATAGTAATGAATTGAAAGAGAAGTTTAAGGATAAAACAAGAACTGAGGCTGCTGAAGAAGTAGGTAAAATTTTAGCTAAAAACGCCCAGGAAGAAGGCATTAACAAAGTAGTATTTGACCGAAGCGGCTATAAGTATCACGGCGTTGTTAAGGCGCTGGCCGAAGGTGCACGGGAAGGTGGATTAGACTTATAAAATATACATTATGCCAAAAATAAGACGACGACATAGTATTGCAGCGGCCAACTTGAATCTTGAAGAAAAACTGGTTCACATCAACCGGGTTTCAAAAGTAGTAAAGGGAGGGCGCCGGTTTAGTTTTAATGCCATTGTAGTAGTTGGCAACAAAGAAGGTATTGTAGGTCACGGACTTGGCAAGGCCAACGAAGTTTCTGATGCCATCCAAAAAGGCTTCGACAACGCTAAAAAGAACCTGATAAAAATACCAATGACCGATACCGGAAGTATTTATCACGAAGTTACCGGGAAAGAAGGAGCCGGCAGAGTATTACTGCGGCCCGCATCAGACGGTACCGGCGTAATTGCCGGAGGACCTGTAAAAGCGCTGCTTGATATTGGTGGCGTACAGAATATTTTAACAAAATCGCTCGGCTCATCCAATCCGCATAATATGGTGAAGGCTACATTTAATGCCATAAAAATGTTGACGGACCCTCTTGAGATAGCTGAACGGCGAGGCGTATCACTGAACAAGGTTTTTAACGGATAGTTTCGATAACGAAAAGAATTTAACGGATTAATATTATGGATTTAAGTAATCTAAAAGCTCCCAAACCAAATCAAAAGAGCCGCAAGCGTGTGGGACGCGGACAAGGATCCGGGCGCGGCGAGCAGTCTGGCCGGGGACATAACGGGCAGCGCTCCAGAAGTGGTTTTAGTGAAAGGGCGTGGTTTGAAGGCGGCCAAATGCCGCTGCAGCGCAGAATTCCAAAGTTTGGTTTTACCAGTCCCTTTCGGAAAGAGTATGTGCCGCTGAATGTAGATTCCCTAAATGAATTTATTGAAAACGAAAAGCTGGATTCAAAAATTGATATCGAAACCCTTCGGGATGCCGGTTTATTAAATAAAACGGCTAAAGTTAAACTGCTTGGTCGGGGCGAGATTGATCAAAAGATTGAAATTGAAGTTCATGCTTGCAGTAAATCTGCCAGGGAAAAAGTAGAAGATGCCGGCGGATCAGTTACGATCATCAATAATTAATTCTTTTTAGCAGCCATTGTAAATGAGTTTATTAGAAAACTTTCGAAATATATTTAAGATTGAGGAGCTGAAAAATCGCATCCTCTACGTTGTTGGTATCTTAATGGTTTACCGAATCGGAAGTTTCGTGACCTTGCCAGGTGTAGATGCTACCCAACTTACCCAAAGCACCGGTAATGCATCAAGCCTAATGGGCCTCTTTGACATGTTTGTAGGAGGTGCGTTTTCACGTGCCGGTGTATTTGCGCTTGGAATTATGCCCTACATTACGGCTGCTATTATCATTCAGTTGATGGGCGCGGTTGTGCCGTATTTCCAGAAGCTGCAGCGCGAGGGCGAAGAAGGACGGCGTAAAATCAATCGCCTTACCCGGTATGGAACCGTGGGTATTACATTGGTTCAATCCATCGGTTTTGCAATTAACCTCATGTCAACCTCACCCGGCGCCATTGTGGTGCCTACATGGGTATTTATTATAACCTCTATGATTGTATGTACCGCCGGCACCGCTTTTGTAATGTGGCTTGGCGAGCGCATAACTGAACGCGGAATCGGAAACGGTATTTCCATCATTATTATGGTGGGCATTATTGCCCGGCTTCCGGCAGGATTAATTAATGAAATATCTACAAAGGGCAACGCTATCATCGTCATTATAGAAATAGCAGCCTTGGTTTTGGTCATTGCAGCATCTGTACTCTTGACGCAGGGCGTAAGAAAGGTGCCTGTACAGTACGCTAAGCGTGTTGTTGGACGAAAAGTATATGGCGGTACCACCCAATACCTGCCGCTTCGAATAAATGCTGCGGGAGTGATGCCCATTATTTTTGCACAGTCCATTATGTTTATTCCAAGCACCGTGGGAACCTTTTTCCCTGACAATCAAACCGTACAGATGTTAACCTCATGGTCGAGTGATTTTACGGGAATAACGTATTCCATTGTATTTGGACTTATTGTAGTATTCTTCACCTATTTTTATACAGCTATTACGGTAAACCCCCGAGAAATGGCCGACACCATGAAAAGGCAGGGAGGATTTATACCCGGTGTGCGACCCGGTAACCAAACCGTAGAATTTATTGATAACATATTAACAAAAGTAACACTGCCTGGCTCCATATTCCTGGCTATCATCGCCATTATGCCGGCATTTGCTGCACGTTTGGGCGTTACACCAGGGTTTGCACTTTTCTACGGCGGAACCAGTTTGCTCATTATTGTAGGGGTGGCATTAGATACCCTGCAGCAGATTGAGAGTCACCTAATGATGCGTCATTATGATGGCTTCATGAAAACAGGTAAAATGAAAGGCCGGCGCCGCGCGTAATGATTTATTTAAAGAGTGAATCTGAAATTGAAAAAATGCGCGAAAGTGCACAGGTGGTTTCGCGGACACTTGGAAAGGTATCAAAATATATTGAGCCCGGTGTAACTACTGCAAAACTCAATCGAATTGCCGAGGAGTACATAGCAAGCCAGAACGGAACGCCCGCTTTTAAAGGATATGGACCCAAACTTAATCCATTTCCTGCAACACTTTGTATTTCCATTAATGAGGAAGTTGTTCATGGCATCCCCAGCGAGCAGCGAACATTGAAAGATGGCGATATTGTTTCCATTGATTGCGGTGTCAAAAAAAACGGATATTTTGGGGACCATGCATATACCTTTGCAGTAGGAGAGTGTGATGAAGAAGTTTTGAAGTTATTACAAGTGACCCTGGAGTCACTCCAAAAAGGAATTGAACAAGCCGTGCATGGTAACACAGTGGGTGATATTTCCCATGCGATTCAAACATTTTGTGAGAATGAAGGCTATGGTGTTGTGCGTGATTTAGTTGGACACGGAATTGGCAAATCAATGCATGAAGATCCCTCGGTCCCCAACTTTGGAAAGGCCGGCTGCGGCGAACGACTTCGGTCGGGAATGGCATTAGCAATTGAGCCTATGATTACTATGGGTTCTTATAAAGTTGAAACTTTGGATGACCATTGGACGGTTGTAACGGCTGATAATAGTCTGGCAGCCCACTTCGAACACGATGTTATTATTCGAGAAGGAAAGGCTGAAGTTCTCAGTACTTTTGATTATATTGGTGAGATCGACATGAACCGAATAAAAGCTTAGCAAAATGGCTAAAGAAGAGCCAATTAAACAAGACGGAGAAATTATTGAAGCCCTGCCAAACGCACAGTTTCGCGTAGAGCTTGAAAACGGGCATGAAATATTAGCGCATGTATCCGGCAAGATGAGAATGCATTATATTAAAATTCTCCCCGGAGATCGCGTTGCTGTTGAAATGTCCCCTTATGACCTTAGTAAAGGTCGCATCACTTATAGATATAAATAAATTCAAATTAAAACGTTTAGCATTATGAAAACGAAGTCATCAGTAAAAAAACGAAGCCCGGATGATAAAATAGTACGACGCAATGGACGTCTTTATGTGATCAACAAAAAGAATCCTCGCCATAAGCAACGGCAAGGATAAGTAAATTTTAAATCTCCCGAAGGGATGCCTTCGGCAAAAATTCGACAAATGGCTAGAATTGCTGGAATTGATTTACCGAAAGAAAAGCGTGGCGAGATAGGCTTGACCTATATCCACGGAATTGGAAAAAGTACGGCTCAACATATTTTGAATGAACTTGAAATAGATTTTGATGTAAAAGTCAAAGACTGGGACGAAGATCAGGTAACAGAACTGCGCCAGAAAATTGATGATGAGTACAAAGTAGAAGGTGCACTTCGCAGCGAAGTAAAAACCAACATACGGCGTCTGATTGAAATCGGTTCCTATCGTGGTACCCGCCATCGAAAAGGTCTGCCCGTACGTGGGCAGCGTACACAAACCAATGCAAGAACCCGTAAAGGCAAACGCCGTACAGTAGCAGGAAGAAAGTCAGCACCCCGTAAATAAAATAGATATTAAGGATCATGGCAAAACGACAAAAACGACCCTCAGCAGCTAAACGAACTAAGAAAAGGCAGTTATCTGATCCCAACGGTATGGTTTTTATTAAAGCGACATTTAATAATGTTTTGGTTACCATCACAGACAAGGACGGCAATACAATTTCTTGGTCTTCTGCAGGTAAAGAAGGATTTAAGGGATCACGGAAAAATACGCCTTATGCAGCTCAGTTGAGCTCTGAGACTGCAGCAAAGACAGCGCATGAAATGGGCTTGCGCAGGGTTGAAGTATTCGTGAAAGGGCCGGGCTCTGGAAGAGAAGCCGCCGTGCGGGCATTGGCTTCAAATGGTTTGGAGGTTACATCTATTAAAGATCGTACCACAATACCTCACAATGGATGTCGCCCGCCTAAAAGAAGAAGAGTGTAATATTTAAATTCTAAGTTCTATTTTTTGAATGGTGCTTAACGCTCTGGCAATTATCTAACATAGATCGCCAAGGGTATTTTTAACATCGAATTCAAAATTGATATTTCAAAATTAATAATTTAATAAATGGCACGATACAGAGGTCCCAAACAGAAAAAAGCAAGAAGATTCAGAGAGCCGATCTTTGGTCCCAGTAAAGCACTGGAACGTAAACCGTACGGTCCTGGTCAGCATGGGCGTTCTCGATACTCGCGTAAATCGGAGTATGCGATTCAGCTTGAAGAAAAGCAGAAGGCTAAATACACCTATGGCCTGTTGGAAAAACAATTTTCCAACCTGTTTGATAAAGCAAATGCTAAAGATGGTGTAACCGGTGAAATTTTGCTTCAATTTTTAGAAAGCAGGCTTGATAATACAGTATTTCGATTGGGACTTGCCCGAACACGCCGCCAAGCACGACAGCTGGTAACTCACAAGCACATTGTGGTGAACGGCCAGGTATTAAATATTCCCTCCTATCACTGCAAGCTGGGTGACGTGATTTCAGTTCGCCCAAAATCAAAAGATCTTGAGGTGATTAATGAGTCGTTGGAATATGCACCAACTAAAAAGTATAAGTGGCTTGAAATTGACAAAAGTTCAAAGAAAGGAAAGTTTTTAAACTATCCGGTGATGGAAGAAATACCGGAAAATATTAATGTACAGCTCATTGTAGAGCTTTATTCTAAGTAATTTTAAACATAAGCTAACTTCAGTTTATTATGAGTAATTATAGCATTCAAATGCCGGAACCGCTTGAGGTGGAAGAGTCAAAAGATACTTTTGGCACGTTTATTCTTCAGCCACTTGAGCGTGGTTTCGGAGTAACAATCGGAAATTCTTTCAGAAGAATATTACTATCTTCATTACCTGGCATAGCCATTAATGCTATCAAAATTAGTGGCGTAGAACATGAATATTCCAGCATAGAAGGTATTAAGGAAGATGTTTACGAAATCATTCTTAATCTCAAAGAAGTTCGATTTAAACAAGTGGAACAAAGCAGCGGGGTTATACACCTTACTAAAAAGGGCAAGGGCGTACTTACCGCTGGGGATATTGATGAAGCAACTGCCGATTACGATGTCTTAAACCCGGATTTAATTATCGCAAATCTTTCTGATGAAACAGAATTGGAAATCGAACTTAAAGTAGGCCGCGGTCGCGGATATGTTCCCGCCGAAGAACAAAACATTGATACGGAAGAGGATGTCACCATCATACCCATTGATGCCATTTATACTCCTATCAAAAACGTGAAATTTGAAGTTGAAAATGTTCGGGTAGGCCAGCGGACTGACTATGAAAAACTCATTATGGATGTTACAACAGATGGTTCCGTGAATGCAAAAGAGGCACTGACCATTGCCGGTAAAATTCTTAAAGAGCATATTGAAAAATTCATTACCGAAAAGATTGACGAGCCTTTTACCCAAGAAGAAGAAGAGGTTGATGCAGAAAAACAGCGTGTTGCCAATTTGCTTAAGACAAGTATTGAAGATTTAAATCTCAGTGTTCGATCTTATAATTGTCTTAAATCGGCAAACATCAATACCATTGGAGAACTCGTTCAGCGTGATGAGCAAGACTTGCTAAAATTCCGAAACTTCGGGAAAAAATCTCTGGCTGAATTGGTTGAAGTAATTGAAGATAAAAATCTTCAATTCGGTATGGATACATCCAAATATTTAGATAAACAATAAAAGGAATTCAGTACAATGCGCCACTTAGTTAAAGGAAAAAAATTAAACAGAACGGCTTCTCATCGTAAGGCGACCTACCAATCTCTTTCAACAGCACTTATCAAAGAACACCGAATTAAAACGACGGTGGCAAAAGCAAAGGGGTTGAGGCCATTCATCGAACCAATCATTACGCGCGCCAAAGAAGACACATCTCATAATCGACGAAAGGTGTTTTCTAAATTGAATAACAAAGAAGCAGTTACATTGCTTTTTGATGAAGTAGCTGTAAAGGCCAAAAATAGACCGGGTGGTTATACGCGTATTATCAAAATGGGAACACGCCCAGGCGACGGTGCGGAAATGGCTATGATAGAACTTGTCGATTATAACGACATCAAACCAGAAAACAAGAAAAGTAAATCTCGCACACGCCGCTCTGGTAAATCGAATACTTCTGATGATTAAATCATCAAGAAACTGCTGCTTGTAATATTGAATGGCAGGTTATTTCGAGTGATTTTAAAAATACTTTATCTTTCGTTTTGATCTGCTTTATTATCAACGCTACCTTAGCAAAATACTATGATTTTTTAACTATTTATTTCCAATAAAAGTTATACAATTATCAAAGATTTTTATTGGGAATAAATAGTTTTTACCCGTACCTTTTGAATCCGATTTCGAGCGGGTTGTGCTGGTGAAGGATTGCAAGGCGGGCCCGTTTTTTTGTGGAGTAGAAATCGG
>Ga0136556_1000536_pt1 | contig 22201 bp, 7 predicted proteins | sample AntRauTorckE6831_FD_104780 | JGI IMG/M metagenome (GOLD analysis project Ga0136556, IMG submission 104780) | Saline lake microbial communities from Rauer Islands, Antarctica - Metagenome Torckler E6 #831 | ecosystem: Environmental > Aquatic > Non-marine Saline and Alkaline > Saline | place... | reverse complement strand
TTTAATTGATCACGATACTTTTGAATTTCTTCTTTAGTCGCATTTGTAAATCTAAATTCATCTTCGATATCAGGATCATCGTCAATAACCATATATCGCATATCAATGATATCTAAATCATTTTTAGCAAAGTCATTCCATGTACCATCTTGACGAGCTTGTTTTAACTTTTCATAGTACTCAAGAGTATAAGGTCGAACATAATTACTTGTATAATTTCCATTACTATCTTTTTCAAAGATCATCAATTGATCAGAATAAGAAACACCTTTCATCAAACTATCAAGGTTTTCAAATATAAAGCTCCCCTCACGACGCGCATTACTGTTCATGGTTTTAACCATAGCATAGACCGCTTGAGTGATAGGATGGTCAACGTGAGCGATATCCAGCGCGTTCTGAGACATGAATCCTACGTCTTTAATTGATTGAAGAATCTCTTTATCAGTAAGGGTTCCTTCACGAGATGAATACTTGTTTACAATTTTGAGAACTTCTTCACGAATACGTTCTTCAAGATCACTATACAAATCTTCATATTGCTGATGGATATCTTTGATAAGTGTGTTTCCATCAAGATCACTTTTTGTAAATATCGGATTTTCTACTTCTGATGTATTCGTAGCTGCTTTCCAGAATCGAATAACATCATAAGCAAACATCAAATAATTACTTGAAAATCCTTTGTCGGCTATATTTTTGAGATAATCAAGATCTTCAAGTGATTCATTGACAACAAAATCAAGTTGTATTTTATCATTGATAGTACCTTGTTTTTTTCTCAAATCTTTTATTCGTGTATTGTTTCGAGAAATAACAGCTTCAATATCTTTACGCTTTGAGCTTGATGGATTTTCTGCAATAAATGCTTTGAGTTTATCATTTAGATCACGCAAGAGAGAAACCTGTCGTTTCTTTACAGCAATAACTCGTTTTTTCGCATTTTCAACTTTTTCTTTTGTCTTCATGGTTTTTGGAGAAGCTGAATACTGAGCTACAACCAAGGATATGTCCGGCTCTCCATTCTCGTCTGTACCTTTGAGTTTTTTTTCTATCCAGTCTCCATGTTTTGCTATAAATCTATCTGAGTGTGCATACTCATAATCACTCATAACTTTACTGCGATCATTATTATGATAATCAAGCAAGTCTTTAAACAAGATTGATGTGTTACCATTTTCTAATACCGGGATAATATCACATGTACTCATTAACAGATTCTCCGTGTTCTTTTATACATTCTTTTTTGTGCTGGGGATGGTTGATCAGTCACATTACCATGAAACCATGTTGATCCTTCAATCATATCAATCGGCTCATCGAGTAATTTAATCTTATCCCCTTCCAACATAATAACATTTCTATAGATTCTATCCATGCTCCATTCATTGAGAACTTTGATATATCCTTCAACTTTAGGTCGGTCATTAAGATCATTCAATGTTTTAAACCGATTGAGAGGCTTTTCAATAATCTCTTCAATCTTGCTATAAATCATTGCTTTAAACGCATTGTATGGAACAGGTGAAGCTTTGAATTCTGAATCAGGAAATAAATCTGTTTGAACTTCATCACTTCTATCAGGAAATTTACGTTCTTTTGACTCTCCTTTATTTGGAAAAATATTAGGATCAAACTCAGTTGTATTTGTTGGATTTTGCTCACCTTTAAAATTAGGTGAGTCATCTACATCTTTAGTTTCAGCTTTATCTGATATCGCTTCAAGAATAGAATAGTACAATCCTTGCCCATACTCTAAACCGTTAGATATGTCTGAATCAATTACCCCAAGTCGTTTGAGTACATCATTAACAAGATCAACTACCCATTGAAGACCTGATTTATTTTTAAATGTTTTAGCTTTAAGTTTTCCATAAAGCATTTGATCTGAACGAAACATGCCGGGAATAAACTCATCCATAGTATCTAAACGGTACATGAGTAGCTCTTTTGGAGTAAACGTGCTATTAGGTCGTCCTTTCTCATCAAGTTTTGAACTTACTTTTTGACTAAGCTCTTCTCTCGTCATGTTTTCTTTTTTAAGAAAATCAGCAAGTATGAATCCTCTAAGCTTATTAAGTTGCTTGAATTGCTCTGAGTCTTTTTTAAGCTCGTTTACAAATACAGCATGTAGTATCTCTTCAGCAAGAACTTCGTTAAATCCTCTTTCATTAACTACATCAGTACTAATGATAATTTCATTGGTTTTTGTATTATATACAGCTTGCATATTACCGAGATTGTCTTCAAATCGTACCTTGACATCATCAACAATTCCTTTGAGTGATTTACCAAGCGCTCTTGTTTCAGGTTGAGCAATAAGTATTGAAAGAGCATCACCAACGGTATTGATTGAACGTTTGCTTGATTTATTAACCGGAGTTGAGCTATTTAGTTTAAATCCTCCCTGAACAGTATTTGACACATTATTAAAAGGATCAAATTCAATTTGATTAAACCTTGATGTTACAGGAATCTCTTTATAAACGTATTGATCATCTACTTTTTCACGCTCAAATAACTTGAATTTTTTGGCTTTGTTGTTGCTGTCATATCTGAAAATAAAACGTGATTTTGCTTTCTCTCTGCTCATTTTTTGATTTACACGAATATCCTTATTGAATTCAGCAAGTTGAGGATTAGCCTGAACTATTTGACGAAGGTAGTTATCTTGTTTTTCAGAAATTATATCTCCATCATTATAACTAAGCTTGCTGTAAAGCTCTTTTATTTCAGTCGTAACTCCCATTTTATCCATGACATTCTCAGGAATCATTGCTGCTAATGAATGAGGAGATACTTGCTTGTTTATAGCTGACTGGTACATCACAAGATACTCTACAAGTTTTCTTGGAGTAATGATAACATCACGGGTTTTTCCATTAATGTTCATGCGATATGTTCCAAGCTCGGTTGTTACATCATTGTATAACTGCTGAATCTCTAAATGAAACTCTATATCGAATGATTTATCATATCCTTTGCTGAATTTGATAAGGTCTATATCAAAAGGCTTGTCTGAAAATTCAACATCCAGAGCTTTTAAAAACCGATAATCAGTTTTCTTTTTGAGATCATATATGATGTCCGCAAGTGTAGCTGTTACTCGTTTTTTAGCTTTAAGTGAAGGTTTAGCTAAAGACTTTCGTAATTGATTAACTGTTGGAAATTCTGATACCTGTGTTACAGCACCGGCAAGAATAAACCCTCTCATATTGCTTTGAATCTCATCATATACTTGCTCAATTTCCCATGGTTCAGTTTTACCAAGCATAGATGTCATTACCTCAGCAAGCTCATCTATCATTGCTGTAGGATAAGTATCCTGATAGAGAGCTATCATGCCTTTTTCAAGATTCCTTAATGCTGAATCTTTAACTGTACCTTTTAATGCTTGTGTTAAACCGGGAAGGGTTTTCTCAACATTTTTTTGTGAAAGTAATTTAGCTGAAAGTGATGAAAATGATTTACCCGGACCCTTACTATCACTGTTGTATGTAGAACCTGCTTCTTGCAGAATACGACCTTTTATTTCAAGTTCTGCAAAAGTAGAGATTGTTGCAATAGCTTCAAGCTTTTGATCTTCACTAAGGTTTTTAAGATCGCCTTTTATAAAATCAGGTATTCCATTGCGAATAGATTGAGCCATGTTTTTAGGAGTAGCATCATCAAAGAAATCTTCATACATCTGTTTTTTACGTATGTTAATGTTCTTTCCATCCTCGCTATCACCACTCATTTCTTTTAGTTCATTATAGCTATCGACACCAAAAACATCTTTTACTAATGGGGAAAGAATTTCTTCAACCATTTTGTCAATAGAAGTACTACCAAAATTATACTCGCTTTTTTCTCTACGAAATTCTTCAAGAAATAATTCGATTGCCGGGTGGTGGAGGAATAGACTGATCTCTGTCTCCTCATATCCCATAGCAATGAGTGCTTGAATGGCTCCGAATTTATCTTCAGTAATATGAAGCGTATCCAGAATGCGTTCTTTTTCGTTATCCACACTGGCAGACTGATAAGCTGCTATAACATCAATAATGCTTCTGTTAGAATGAGAAATAGGAGAAAGGTTGTAACGATATCCATATCCATTTTCGGTTTTAACAATGTTACTACGATTGTCTTTCTTTCCAAAATGTAATGAACGTAATGGACGAGTTACTCCACTCATCATAACATTGCTATTTTCAATAGAAGCCATAAACACACTGAATGCAGAGAATGCTCCAATACCTGCTTTACCAGCTTTCGCTGATAAGTATTTCTCACGTTGATATGTATCAGAGTAATGAGATTGATATTCTTTTTCTGCTTCTTGAAATGATTCAAATAACTCTTCAAGAGTCTGATCTTCATTTACTTCAGAGTTCTCTCGGAATTTACCAAAGAGTAATGGTTTCATGAATATCTCATACATCTCAGGAGAACGCGCTACATCAATCTTCATGCGAAGTGTTTCATCCATGAGATATTCGCTGTACATCTTCAATGCATTACTATATTGCTCTTCTACACTCCCATCACCAAACGTTTTTTCAAACAATTCCGGTGACTTATTTCGCTCAGTTCTAAATGAGATAAGACCTTCGTTTATTATGTCTTTAACATGACGTTCTTCACCAGTATTAGGGTCAAAAATACTGTATCGTTTTTGTAATATTTTTCCATCTTTAGTTACAGAATAGTTATAACCATGAGTAAAAAACTTATCAACATCAAAGTCACTACCCATTTGAAAAATAAGTTCTTTAGGAGCAATAATTGTTGTACCCTGAGTTTCAGGTAAGAATCCTGCTACTTCAACATAGTGCATTGAAGAATGAAGCTGTGTCGGAATACGGAAACCGAACATCTTGAGAACATCTTTGTCAATTCTGTTCGTATCAAGAAGGGTTTTGCCATCTTTTTTAATCGTATAATCAGAAAGCTTAAGCCAATTCCCGTTTTTATCTTTGAATCTGAATGGTACAATAACCTGACCCGGTAATATCTCTTTTCCATCTTCACTTCTTCGCATAGGTAATAATCCTTTTTCAGGATCATAGTTATCGAGTGGGGTAAATCCGGGATAAGATTCATAATCAAAGTCTTCTTGAGCCTTGACTTTGATTCCAATATCTGTTTGAAGAACATAAGCAATTCCTTTGTTTTCAATCTTTGTAATCGAATTGTGTAACATCGACATTAACAGCGATTGAACTGCTGAAGATGAGCTATTTAATACAAGAGGTATCTTAAAACTGTCTTCACTAACAATTAATTGATCAATTTGATTTTGAGGATAGTTACGCGCAATAGCTTCTTCAATAATACGAGCTTGAAGTTTAGATTTATTGATTGTTGAGAAATCAATATCACCCTCTTCATTATACTCAGCTCCAAACTCAAGTAACATCATTTCATATCGCGCATCATACAAATCACTGTATGTACGATAGTAATTATTTCTATGCTCTTTTCCGCTAACTTCTTTCTTACCATCAAGTATCGTTTTATTGTATGTTTGAGAATGCACAAGTATTCTGTGCTGACTACCATCAATAGATGTTTCTTTTTCTTTAAATGGCACTTCTTGCTGAATACCATCATATTTGTATTCACTTATACCCACTAAACTTACTGCATTATCACCTTCTCCTGCTTCTGTAGCCATTCCTGTGTAATGACCGTTTTCATCAAACATGGTTTGAGCCGGTGCATTTTCAAGCTTACTGGCTGTTTTAAACATAAATGATTGAATGTCATTTTCAAACATATCACTTATCATCTTGCGACGATCCGGTGTTGCTTGTTGGGGGATAAGAGCAACGGCTGATGATTTAAAATATTCAAGATGTCCTTCAGTGTTCTGACCGAAGTGCATAGGTTTAATCGGCTGACGTAATGTTTTAAGCTGTTCATCAGTAAATGCTGTTGAGCCTATTGTTTTGTTTTCTCTAAGTCGTTTAGCTTGTTTTTCTTGCTTATCTCTTATAGCATCTAACATAGACTTTTCAATCTGTCCATGACTATACAATCTTTCAGCATAATGTAAAGGAGTGATAAATTGCTGAGCATCAGCTACATCAATATTGCTGTATCCCATTTTACGAAGTTCTTCTACTTCGCTATCAAGCTGTGGATCTTCAGCAATCACATATTGGTATTGAAAGTTTCTACCTTTGTTTGTAGGTCCGTTAATACCAGCATATCGTTTACCGATATTTGATAGTGTTTGAACGTAGTTCTTTTTGAAATACAGAGCAGGATCACCACCGACAAAGTTTTCAAACTCACGAATAGCAAGCATTTGATTGATTGCATATTCAGAAGCCATAGCGAGTTTTGCTTTGTTCTGCTTGCGTTTTTGCTCTTTGATTATTTCGTTTCGCTCTTCAGCTTTTCGCTTATGTTCTTTTCTTGCTTGAGCTAATTCTTTACCGGTTTTACCTCTTGGTTTAAATTCTCCAAGTGGTTCAAATACTTCCTGATATTCATAACGATCTTTCACCTGATCATCCATTATTTCAAATGCATTAAGATTATTCCAGTCCTTAACCTTATCTCTGATCATTTGCATTGAAGTTTCTTTGACGTAATTAATAAGCTCTTGTCTAACACCATCATCGGAAAATATTAATTCACCGTCTTTCTCTTCTGTCAGATAGATTTCATTATTACGATCATCGAATATCTTTCTATTATCATAGGTAAGCTCTTTGACTCCGGGAAAAGAAAACATAATTTTCTTAGCTTCTTTGAAACTCGGATGTCTTTTTTCAAACTCAGGTTGTTTTTTGAGATAACGCACCATTTCAGGAAGTAACATTCTTTCAAATATTTCTTCAAAAATAGCATCATCGAGTACAAAGTTTTTGTCTTCACCTAAGTCTAATACGTTTATTTCAGCAATATGATTACGGTTAAGATCCCATGAGAACAAATGTTTCTTATCAGAAAATGTTGGAAGAATAATTCTCGGTCTGTTTTCATTGGCAAAGTATGATACAATTTTGACCATCTCATGCTCAAGTCTTTCGCGTTTAGCTATACCGGTACGCGAACTGTATGCTTTACCAATCTCTCTTTGATCGGAAGGTGAAACCATTCCAATAAAAGCTTGCTCGATAAGAGGCTTTTTCTCACCTGATACAACTGCTTCTTCTAACCATTTGCTATGTTTTGAAAAGTAATTAGTTCGTATCCGGTTTTTAACAATCTCAGAGTTATTGAGTTCAACCATGCGCTGCCACAAGTATCGAGGCATGGTATAAGTATAAATGCTTTTAGATCCAGCTCTCAGCGTGGAATTATTCTCAACCATTTTATATTGTGAAGCCAGCTCAGCGAACGCCACCACAGAACTGTCACGAAACAAGTCTCCTTCATCAATATTTTTTCCTTGTTCGTAAGCTCGTAAAAGCTCTTGAGCAAAGCGCTTAAGTACTCCACCTTTCAGTTTACCGGTGAACAACTCTTTAACATTGGTTACTTTATTTTGAGAGTAGGTATATGGGGTTACATGAAGATTTTCAAATACTTTTGATTCAATCTCAATTCCAAAATTATCCAACCATTCTGAAGCTTGCTGAGGAGTTGTAATCTCATCGTACTCTTTGATAATTTTTTCTAAGAACTTTTTAGAAGTTTTATCAAGAGTATATGTTCCGTCTCCATTACGAGAAACCCAACTTTCATTTAAGAAATTAGTTCTCCAATCTCGTAACAAGTTATTTTTTGATGATGTTGAATTGATGTCAATAAGATTCCACGAAAACCCATTTTTAGTTCGTGACCATGATAAAGTATGCATTCTCAACAAGTTTTTAGTCATGTTGGAAGCAAACTCATTCTTAGCTTTCTCACTCATGTTATAGATTGAATATGGATTCTTTCTATCCAGTAAATCTACAAGCCACGGGTGATTGTCAATATGTTTTTCAAGTTCTTCAGCGTAACGATCAAAGTCAGCATGTTCGCTAACATCAGCAAGTAAATGGTGAGTTGTATAGTATGCATCCTGAAAGTTTACAAACTTGGTTCCGGTAGCTGCTTGAACTGGCTTGTAATATCCATCTTTACCTGCTGTCATTTCGCGTATAAATGCGAATCGCGTCTTAACTTCAGTTGAGGCTTTATCAAGATCATTGACAGTTAATGCAAAATCATCATCGTAGTTTGTCTTTTCAAGACCTTCGCTATCAATATCATAATCTTCATTGGCACTAAACTTTGTAATCCGTCGAGCAAATATCTTAGAAAGCTCATATATCTGATCACGAGAACCATCAAGCATTCTCATATTTTGAAATACTCTTCTTACAACATCCGGATTACCTTGACTCTCATAATTATCACCAACAGCGTCCATGTACGTGACCGCTTCGTCAAGCATTGAATCTATTTGATCGCGGAGTAATGGTTTTTCAAGCTCAGATTTATCTTCTGCTTTTTCGTATTCAAGTACTTTTTGAATATGTTTGGCAAGCACATTGTCAATGAAGGTTTTGAGGTTCGCAAAACTCATTCCTTCTACTGTCGGAAGTTGTTTAGTAACCTCTTTTCCTTCTTTGATGACTTTACCTGTAGTTGTGTCAACAATAGGCGAAGCTTTAAATTCTGAAACAACGTTTAAATCAGGAAAGAAATCAGGTACTTGCGCTTTTGATTTATCAGGTTTGTTATCAATAACTTCTTCGTTAAGATTTTTAGAATCCTGACTACCACCTTTTTTGTAATCAATAGTGATCTTTCGGTCATGAACATATGCGTATTTACTACCAATGTTTATTTCTCTAACATCAGTTTTACCATACCGTTTTACAAAATCATTGAGATAATTAACTCTAACAATTTCTCCATTTTTATTAATAGGTATTGATTTAGGAGCTTTTGTTGAATCAATTTTAAATGTTAAACGACTGGATTCAATAGCGTACATTAAATCTTCCATGCGATTCTCGGCTTGTTTTTGTGTAGCCGGATCGTTTGATTTAACAATGAATGACTTATCAGTTCCACCAATTCCATTACCCATTCCATCAGAAAATTCAATAGAGCCTGTTTCTGATGTTTTACCACCACGGACAGCAATAGAAAAAGATTCTGAAGATTTTGGATTACTTTTTAAATATTCAAATAATGATGTACCTGATTCAAGATTAATTTGAGGCAAGAACAATGACATGAATTTCGATAATCCTTCAGTAGTATGAAGATCGTAATTCTTCCCTTTACCATCTTTTGTATTTATCCATGCTTTGTAAAAATCATTGTTGATGTTATTACGCCATACATTAATAGCTTCCATGATTGTATCAAATACTTCTCCGGGAAGATCGCTAATTCTATCTCCATATACAGGAATAGCGTGATAAATTAAATCCCCATTTTCGCTTCTATTTACTGGCAACATAACATAAGCTGCGCCATTAACAATGTCTTCAGGCTTATTAGAATGTTGGGAAGTAGGGAGGATTTCACCATTAGATTTTACCAATCTGTTTTCACGAGCAAACCCTAATTCAAGTTGTTCGTTTTCAAATCTCTCTTTTATTGGCTTTTTAACATATCCAGTCTCATCATAATGCTTGATGAGTTTTCCATTAGATACATCTTTGATCTCGTAAAACTGATTGTCAAGATTATCGTCTTCTAAAATCTGCTTACGAATGTTTCGTATATCATCTTTCATTGCCTCGAATACACTATCATCAGGCATAGGATATACATCAGGATTTTTTTGATGTAAGCCTTTTTGTGTTTCTTTAAAGCTTTTCCCTTCACGATCAACACTATTGACAACCGGAATATATCCTATAAGCGTCTCGCCTTCGTCTTCCTGTAACCATATTTCAATAGGTATATTATCAGGATTCCCTTGACGATTAGGTACTCTGAATTTTACATATTTTCCGGACTTTACACGATCAGGATCAGCATTAGCATCATATTTTTCATTGATTTTGTCTTTGATTTTTCCATCAACTCTGATCTTTTCTAATTGTTTGTAAGCAACTCCATAAACAAATTCATTCGCACGTTCAGCAAATGTTTTCTTTGGTTTATCAGGAGTTGTTGTTTCCTGAGAAGGTCCTCTAAACACTTCAGGATAGAATCTTTTAAACGCATCGTATGCTTCTTGAAACTTTGCTTTAATATCATCAGCTACTGAAGGTGATTTAAGTTTTTCATTTATTTTACTTATCGCATTAGCTGCGGTTTTAAACTTTTCAAGATATTTTTTAACAAGCCATTTTTGTCGTGATGTATCTTTGCTATCACCTTCTTTATCAGGTGACTCATCTACTTGCTTATCAGGAGTTTTCTTATTTGTACTTTTTTTAGCATCATCAGGCGTATTATCATCAAATATACCTTCAAAAGGATCAGAATCATCATCGAAATTTACAGGTTGTCTATCAGGATGGGTTTTATTTTGAGTTGCGTCTGCATCAGGTGTATTATCTTCATTGTCAAGCGTAGCATCATCTTTGTTTACATTGTCTGCTTTGCTTTCAGTAAAAAGAATTCCCTCTGCATCTGATCCTTCAAACTCTTGAGGTGATTGACCATCATTCTTATTAGGATGAGAATCAGCTTCTCTGTTGATATTATTGAGTTTTTCTTCAGTCTTTTTCTTTTTGTCTTTCTCGTTGTTCTCTTTTCGCTCTTCGTCTTTTATTTTCTGTTTGTGTTCAGCTTTTTTTTTGATAACTTTTTCTTGATGTTTTTCTGAACGTAGTATGGCAATACCATCTTTGTATTCTTCAATTGCCGGATTAACTTCTTCATTGAGAACCCTAACTGTTTCACTATAATCAGCAAATAACTGAGGATAATCTCTTTTGAACTTATTACGAGCTTTAGTCAGTTGACCTTTTTGATTCGGTGTAGCTTCTTTTCCATCTACTGTACCATTCATCACATCTTCAGAAGTCACCGTAGCATTCTCAAATCCTTTATACGGACTACCATCTTGCTTAGTGAGATACTTATTGGCGATATCAGAAAGTTTAGCTTTATTTTCACCATGATAATTTTCAAAAGCTTCTTTGAAGTTCTCAAGTCGCTCAAGAGTAAGCTCATTATTCATGATTTCAGCAGGATTCTCATAAGCAAGTAACTTAGAATATCTGTTTTCAAGATTACCAAGTCTCTCACGTATTTTTTTAGCTACTTCTTTACTCTCTGCTGATTCGTTTTCATCACTCATGATACCATCAAGAGTATTCTCAAGATGATCAAGTGTTCCGGTATTCATTGCACCGATAATCATGTTATCGGTTTTACGATCACCGATCATTTCAACAAATTTCTGACTGAATTGAGAAGCATCTTCGTCAAGTTTCTGTAGTTCTAATTCTTGAGCAATTGCGTCTTGTGAAAGTTTAGTAAGCGATTCAACGTATTTTTTTTGTGATTCATAAAGCTTATCAGATTTAAACTCTTTGAGTTCGGCAATGATTCCAAGCTCAACCATTCCTCCAAACATACCAATAAGACTTTCATATATCAGATCAGGTTCTTTGATATATTTTGCAAGTCGTGACTGAAAAGATGATTTTTTTGCATCTCCGAATTCCTTCTCAGTTCGGTACATCAGTTCTCGTTGCATAACCCCCTGTGGACCTTCTTCAAGAAATCCTTCTGAAAATCCTTCATAAAGTCTGTTTTTTATAAAATCCCGTGTTTTATTCTTACTGTATTGATTTCTGACACCGCTTGCTGTACTCATAATGCCTCTTAATTGAAGCATATTTATAGGAAGAAAGGCTTTGTTCCACAATGCCATTTTAGCTCCTCGCTGATTAGCAATACCTTCAGCTTCAGCGCGAGAAATAACTCCTTGGGCTACTTTATCTTTAAGATATTCCATCGTTTCATCATACGTCTGTACTGCCATCATAGAGCTTTCTCCATAATTCATGATGGCAGCCGTAGAGAGTGATTCGACAGCAGCTTGTGTTTTAGAACCTTTGCTTATAGCACGTAAAGCTTTCATAAATTGCTTTCCACGAGTTAGCATTCTAATACCTTTAGCAATACCAAGCCCGGGAACACCAAAGCCAACACCCATATCAATAATTTCACGTACAGCTTTTGCTCCTGATCTCCATCCCCATTGCCAGTCAGCAGATGGATCTTTAGTATAAATAGGCATTACTTCCCGTGACCACTCATTTATATCTTTACCTATTTCAGAAACAATATTCTTAGTAACTTCTTTTGTACCTAACAGGTTAGCTTCATAATTAGTAACATCTCCAATATATCCAATATCTTCAATTAATGTACCAATACCGCCAACAACACCTGATCCAATAGTATTTAGTACAACACTCATTGCTCCCTGATTTCGATAGCGTTTAAAATCAAGATTTTTCTGAGTAGGCTCTCCTACAGCATACGTATCTCGCAACTCGTGTTGTGAAAATCGTTGATTAGGTTGACCACGGAGTCCTATCGGTGCAACCATTCCTTCTTTCTTACCGTCGTCGGTAAGTTTAGTTATTCCATTTTCGTCGATGGGGTTATCGAAAAGAGATTTTTTCTTCTTTGGTCCAGACATATGACCGTAAATTATTTGCTATGAATAGTTCGTTTCATGCTCAAGTAATTAGCAAGAAATCTATGTATTACCTCGTATGGGCTATCACTTGAGGTTGAAGGTAATATACTGGAATTTTCACTCAGTTGTATAGGTTCTCCGTTTGCGTTGATAAACTTATAAGTAACATCACTTTGACCAACGCGTTCTATTTCAATAGCTTTAATTTTTTGACCGTTAATATCCATGTTAGTAATTCCGTATTGAGCAAGTTGGTTTTCTTTCAATACAGTTTTAAAGTTTTTAGCGCCTTCACCGGAAATGTTAACATATGGAATGTTATCATATACTTGAGCATTAAATGAACTCTCCATAGCATACCCATCTGATCTTAAAGATTTCTCTATACCGGGAGAGTAAAAGTAAATATCATTGATTGTTCTACCTTCACTGATGTAATCTCCTTTCAAAAATATCTTACCATCACCGCTTGTAACAATATCAGTTGTACGAATATCAGCTTTATCAATATTTAAATTTCTGAGTTCATCACTTATATCACTAACATTTCCTTCACTGTCGATCTTTTTAGCTGATAATATTCCCATATCAGCATTTTGAATATAGCTGTTTGTATTCTTTCTCATTTCTTCATCATGAATGAGATACCTATTAGCAACATATCCTTTTTTAAATCGAAATAAACCTTCAGCTTCCTGTAGAAGTTCATCACCAAATTCTTGAAATTTCTCATCAAGCTTTTCTTTAGCTTCATCTAAATTTTTAGTTATTACATCGTAAGCAGTTTTTCCTTTATCATCCCAAAATGAGTAAATTCTCATACCCTCAGTATCATTTCGTGCTAACTTACTTGACAATAAAGTTTCTCTAACAGTAAGTCCTTTGTATTGATTAGGTAGTTTTTTATAATGCCTTCCGCTGAATGCTGAATAACCACTATAGTAATACTCGCTTTCTGTTTCTTTTTCCGACTCTATAAAATCTCCTTCCTGACCGGGAAAATTGATACCTGTTATATCTGTAGCATAATTAGAGTCTTCAAGTAAACCAAGTTGACCAGTGTAATCATCAGTAGTTGTAATGTTACCTTTGTCATCAAGAGTAAGCGGAACTTGAGCATTATCAAATGTTGCTTCTACAGCTTCCCAATATTGAGCTGCTCGCATTTGTTTTTGAGCAACATCTTCTTTTGCAATTTGATACTCTTTCCATTTTCTACTGGTACGATTACCATCATCAAGAGGCTCGCCGTCGGCTGTACCTATTATTGTACCATCAGATGTATCTTTTATTTTGCCGTTTTTAGTAGTTACATATCTTCTATTAAAATCTTGGCTTGCTTTTAAAAGAGATTCATTAAACTCTTCATAGGTATCAAATGCGCTATCTGTACCATCAACAATTGGTTGTCTTGTTTGAACCGGTACGCTGGCTTGCATTGCATTAATTGATCGACGAGCAGCTTCATTGATTTTACCGCTATCGCTATTTGGATCAACAGGTTGTATATCCTGTAATGTTTCTCTGTCAAAAATCTTACTCTTGAATATTTCTTTTCCATCTTCTGTTTCGTAGAAATTACCATACTTACTTCGTTCGGTACGATATGCCTGATCAGCAAGATTAAATGCTCTCTCTTGAATGTACTCTTGTCCGCCACCATTCAGCATTGCCTCATGGGAGAGTTGAGACATTATTTGATCATCTTCAAGAATGCGTCGTTGTAATTGAGTAATAGCAGTTTGAGGATCTACAGCAAGATCTTTAGTAGTATTGGAAACACGTTGAGTAATTTCATTTCCGTTACGATCAAAAACAGTTTGTTTCGTTGTTTGCTTATGAGAAGTGGTTTCATCAAATCCCATATCATTCATTATGTCGGCTACAAACTCACCTTCGTCTTCCCATTTGTCTGGACCATACACATAAGAGAATCCGTTTTCTGGATCATACATACTACGAGTTGCAGCTATTGTTTGATTTTTGATATCTGAAGGAAGTTTTTTGTTTCTCATTTCCTCAACATACTTTCTGTATCCCTGAGCTTGTTCTTTTAAATTTCTCAGTTCAGGATCACTTTCTATTTGACGTACAAGAGATTGAATATCAACATTCTTTTTATGTAACATCCCATCTTTGACAAGACTATCAAGCTTATCTTCATATTCCATTGCTTTGCTTGAAGCAAGCTCTTGAGCAAGAGGATGATCAGGAACATCCATTTCAGTAAGACCTGCTTTAGCAATGTCAATATCTTGACGAGCTTGCTGGTAGCGTCCTTCAAAGTTTTGAGCTAATTGACCTGCAAGCTGAATTGGCTGAGGAACGTATGTAGATTGTACTAATTGTGAACTTGGACCCATTATATCATTCCATTTTGTTTCATGATTTCCATCCAATTCTGCTTAACAGTAGGATCACTAATCATTTGACTCATGAGATTTAACATTGTTTTCTCATTGTTTACATTTCGGTATGTACGTGCAAGTCCAGCGCTTCCCTGAGCAAGCATGTTAGAACGAGCATCACGAACCATAGATTTTCTTGCTTTATATTCTCTCTGATATCCTTCATTGCGTTGGTTAATACGATCAGCAAATTCAGCTTTTCGAGCTTTCATTTGATTTTCAACATTCTGCTTATTTCCATAAACACTACTATCAGCATTTAATTTTTGACTAAACGCTGCAAGCATTGCTATTGGGTTGTTTGCAAACCCTTCCATTGACGAACGATAGTTTCTATTGTTCGCATTCAATTGAGGATTTACATTATATTCTGTTGGCATATCACGCAGTGGTGCGCGAGAAGCTACTTGTGGTTTTGGAGTTGAATCTTTTTCAAATAACCCACGAGCCATATTAATTATGTCTCCGGTATATGGTGCCATAGCAGAAATAAATGATTCTCCCTGAGATTGCTGATTAGAATTAAGACCTTTTGAATAATCAGTAGCTAATGCTTTTTTACCTGCTTCAGTATCACCAAATAAGCCAGCATCTGTTCCTACTTTTGGAATTCCTACTTTATTTTGCTGTGCTGGGATATTGAGTTTTTGCGGATTAGGTGTTCCTTTTGTATTTACAGTAGTTTTACCATCTCCTATTTTTACAGTTCTTGACATAGGAACAGTATTACTTGTAACACTAACGCGAGCATTGGGATCAAATTGATCAAAATAAGAATCTCTCTGAGTAAAAGTCTTACCCTTATGTTGAGGAGTATAAGTTGCAGTAGGTTGATTATTATCTAATGAAAAAGTTCTTGATTTATTTTCAGTTTCAGGATCTCCAAAATGTTTACGATAAAGTTTGGAATTAGCAAGCCTATCAGGATCATCATCAGTGTTTATACCTAAACTATCTATACCGTTAGCATCTAATACTAAAGGAAATGTTCCACCTGTACCAGTTTCTCCATTATAGTTGCCAGCTCCTACAAATGTGGATTGATTATTAGACGGTTGATTGCGTAGTTGAGGAATAAACTGCTCCGAAATTCGATCTTGAGGGTTTGTCTGACCTTGAGGTAAAGGTGTTAACCACGGTTGATTATTGTTAGGTATAGCTCTAACATTTTGAGAAGGTATTTGAGCGTTATTATAAGCAGATGTAGCTTTATCATAACCTCTTGTATTTAAACCAATTAATGAGTTTTGTAATTTATTTGATTGTGGTCCATAATTGATTGGGGGTGGAATAAACCGCTGACTAATTTGATCTTGTTGATCCATTTGACCTTTTGGTAAAGGCGCTACCAACCATTTATTGCGTAAATGAATAGGTACACTATCCGCTGTCTGTACACCTTCATTTGATCTTCCTCGTGTTCCTTCAAACGCATAGATATTCTTTTTCACATCTGACCTTCCTGAACTTATTTCTTGCTTGATAGCAAGCTTAAATAACTGTCGCTTGTTCCCTTTATGTTGCTTACTCACTTGAGCAAACGATTTGTTCATACCGGGAACCATTAATCTTTTTGAAAATACATAAGGTTTACCATTGATTATTACTTCTGTCTCTCCTCCTTCAACTTCATCAGAACCTACTTTGTGTCCTCCGCTTTCATGAGATGCTCCTTTAAATTCACGGAAACCGCCAAATTTATATCCAAGAGAACCTGAAGAAGCATATTGAGGAATAACTGGTTTAGGCTCATCATCAAAAAACCCCCCTACAAGACCCCCTATAGGTCCGCCAATAGCTGCACCAACTTGAGGTGCGCCAAACATTAATCCTATACCAGCTCCTACACCAGTTCCTACACCAGTACCTACTGCTTGTCCTTTTTGTTGATTATTCATCTTTTATTAGATTTCTGATTTAGCCATTGCTACATATGTGTCAAATAAATATAGCGAATTTATGTTAGAAGTGTATCCAAGCCTTACTATGAAGTATGTATCGCGTAATCGTGATTGTTTATGCCACGGTAAATCTTCTTTTAAGACTCCTCCCTCAAGCATGTCTCTAAACCGGTTGATTGTCCATTTGTTTTTAACAGGTCGAGCATTTCCATTAGGTAATGCGTTTGCTCCTTTAAAGTAAACAATGTCGGTTTGACCGCTATCTTGATACGAGTTGTAAATTTGAAACCAGCTTAGTGTCTCATCTAACAAGTAATTGTCTGATGGGTTTTTGATAACATGCTCATATCCAATATGTATAGCTTCTTTATTTACATTTTGTTGAGTGTTATCTACAAACTCAATCATCCAATTATAATTGGTTCCATAAAAAATATTAGGGTTTCCTTTATTATGTTGGTATGCGATATTTTCTTTTACAGAAATAAACTTGTTTCGATGAGGGATATAGCTATTAGGAACATAATCGTGTTTTGAAACCCATATGTTCTGCTTGGGTAAAAAGGAATATGTTTGTTGACCTATTGTAATAAGAATACGGTCATTATCCGGGTCGTATCCAAGTTTAACATCAAACCCATTTTCATTTTCCTGATCAATTAAATCTCGTGTTTCTTCGCGAATACCAAGAGAGGATATTTCTTTAAGTCCATCAGATACCATGTAGATAGTTTTGTCTTCAGATGAAACAAATACGTATCCATATTTTGTCATGAGTCCGTGTTTAGCAGATAATACTCCTGCATATCCGGTATTGTTTTGATAAATCTCTTGTGGCTTGCGAGAAAATATATCACCGGTTCCAAGAAATGCTCGTACATCAGCTACTTGCAGTTCTTCTTGACCATACGTGCGATACAATCCGTCTTCTGTATGAATAAAGAGAAGATTGTTTAGATTTTCAAGATTGGTAATATCTCCGCTTGGTCCATCAAGTTCTGAAAAGTCAAATTCTTTGAATGATCGGTATTGTTTCGTTGTACCAAGTGTGCGAATGATTCTGCGAGGAAAAGATGTAATGCTACTTTGGTAAGGATTGTACGCTATGGTAGGTTTTGAGGTGGGGAGTGATGCACCATATTCCTCACTATACCCAAGCCAGTTATCAACACTTCCAAGATCAAAGTTTAGATCTTGAGAAGGTGGTTTAATAACATCTATAGCATTTGTTTTTGGATAAAATACTTCAGTAACATTATCACCTTCGTATTTCATTTCAATATTATCATACGATTCTACAAGCTCATGAAACATATTCATTTGATGAGCGGTATTATTTTTTTCAGTAGAAATCAAATAGAAATGATTAACAATACATGTGTCTCCTCCAAAGATATCACTTGTTTCATACGAAGACTCGTTAGAAGGTTTATATTTACCAACATCTGTATCAATAAACCCAGTCCACACTAATTGCTGATTGTAAAACGAACGATAAACATCTGTTCGGAAAGCATTAAAAGAACCATGAGCAATACTAACACCGAGAGAATCAGAAAGAGTATCATTAAGACGTATTGCTAATGATGAGTTACCATCTTGATTGTTAATATCATATTCAAAACCTAATGGTGTTACATTAACCGGAAATGAATCATGTTCAATATAAGATTTTGCTTCAACACGCTCTATAGCTTCATTAAATTGATTAATTGGATTGTTTACACCATCAATATGAGTATAGATATCAGGTGAACTATCACTATCAGATATTCCATCATCTTTTACATCAGTTATATCTCCTAATTCTTCATATTCATTAAGTGTCGTTGTAATACCATGGGTTACAATGTGACTCAATGAACCAATTGATTCTTTAGTACGAATTAAGTGATGATCAAACGTTTGATATACTTTTTGAAGAGGATAACCACTATATACATTAGCAGCAGGTTCATGAAATGTACGCGTTGTTCCATTTATTGATTTATCTACTTTTCGCATCATGTAAAGAGAACCCTGTCCAAGAATAAGGCGGTTGTTCCCTTTATGTTCTGCTCGATATACTTTGATTCCTACTACATCATCTTTAAGAGAATCAGGTATTTTAAGATCTTTGAGCTTGAACCCTAAACTAAAAGCATTTGATCCATCATGAAGACGTTCACTCAAGTAATCAGGGAAATGATGATGTCGTACATTGGATTGTTTTAAAGAAGCAACTTGAGATTCTGTTCCATCATCAGCTATATTAATTACAAGGAAGTCATCTGTATTCGGATATTGTTCATTTTGATTTTCCCAATATCCCATTTGATAGGTTTCATCTTGATCGGTAAGAAATTGGAATCGTTTAGCTGTTATTTCTTCATCATAATCAACAACATAATTTCCTCGCTCAAACTCTCCTGTTTCATCAACAGCATTTTCAAAACTATATGATGCACCGCTTCCATTTACTGAAATAGATGGATCAAAACCTTCTTCTTCAGTAGATACTACTGATCCATTAATAGTAAACGTAAAATCTGCAATATCTGTATCCAACTGATCTTTAATTGCTTGAGCAATAACAGTAGATGATGAGCCGGCAGGAAAAGTAACAGTCACATCATCTTCCCCAACAATAGAAAATGTATCTGAAACATTATCTGTATCAAGTAATCCGTTTGAAGTATTATTAGTAGCTGCATTTCCAGAACCTCCGCTTATAGAACCGTAATTAGTAATACATTGAAGATAAGCTCCATCATAAAAAGAGCCGTAACTTGTAGCTCTTACTTGAATTTCCATATATCCCGCATGAGGAATTACATCAAGTGTGAAAGAGGGATGGGAAAAATTACTTTGTATGTATCCTGCAACAACATCAAAGGTTTCTCCTGATGTTACATTAATATCAAATGTTGAGCTACTTCCATTGTGATCAACAAATGCAAAAGTTATAGTTTGATTTGCTATAACATCACCTACATGAAGATTACTTGTTGTTTGACTGTAATTGTTTGTACCAAGAGGAGCGCCAAAATCAACAGATATTTCACCATTTAATTGTTGAGAAGATCTTCCGGGAATATGATAAGCAACTGTTTCCTGTCCTGTTTTTAATAAAAGTGAAACATATAGCGCATATACTCCGCCTCTGCGATATGATTTAAAGTTTTGAATAACCTCTTCATCGCGAAAACTTGTTTTAAAATCTTCTGTTACAGGACCAGCTAATGATTTTTTTGCAAGTTCTACTTTAATGTTGTTAGCATATTTTTGATAACCAACATCTATTTTTTTTGTTACGTTGCCAAAATAGAATTGATCACCAACTTTAGTGATTGCTTTCGCTGTATTGTAAATGCTTGAATCTATTAAAAGCTCGTCAAGAGAACTATCTATAGCATCGTCAAGAGAGTAAATGTTTACTACACCATCTTCACATATTTGTCTATCAAATTTTACAACGCGTTGTATTTGATTTTCAGCTCTAAAAACACAATACAATCTGAAATAAACACCTTGAGATGGAAAATTAGATAACTCTAATCGAATCTGTTTAGATGTTGGGTCGTTACCTTTAGAACCTTTATATCCTGTAACCTTGAATGGGTTATCACCATCTGCATCACTTATTGGAATCCAATCTGTTAATTGATAAGTGTTTGTAGTTGATTCATCTTCTATTTCATATTCAATGAATATTTGATATGCTCCTGTTTTTAATGATCCTCCCTCAGTAATAACATGGGATTCAGTAACATAGCTATCAATATTTGGAATAAGATTAAGAGAACCAATATTGTTTGAATCAATACTGTAAGACTTAGAAAGATTAATAGTACGGATAGGATTTGTACCATCAACAAATATTATAACAGTTTCACCATATTTATTTTGAGTAAACTCTCCTGTAACATAAGAGTTATTACTAAAATTTAATGCGTTGGAAGTAATGAATTGCGTGTAATTATTACCATCCCAAATACCTATTTCATCAGATCCTACTTGAGAATAACTAAATAGTACAGTTTTATCTTTGACAGCAATAGAACCAATAATAATATTTGTAGCAGGTACTGTAAATAAAGAAGTGGTTCCTTTTTCATTAGTATGAGAACCAAGTTTGTTATTTATTACCGTATTTCGTGCATCACGATAAGTACCTTCAGGTTGATCTCTCGGATGACAGTCTGTAAATAGACCTTTGAGGCGCTTCATTATTCACCAGTCTGTTCTTTTTTCTTTCCTTCTTTTATAGCGAATAACCCAATTATATTTCCTGCAACAAATCCAATTCCAGCAAACGATAATATAACCCAACCAAGAGCCTCATTTGTTGCAAAGAAGTGTTCAAGAATAGATGGGTCGCTTATAAGATACAAAAATGGAGGAATAGTAACTGCATTAGTTACACCTGTAATTTTATTACCTGCTTTTTTAAGTTTTTGACCGGCTTCTTTTCCTTCTTTTCCAAACAGCTTGCTAACTATTGGTAGTACATTCATTATAGTTCCAAGTAATTTCATAAGTATCCTTGTTTTCTTAGTTCTTTTTCATATTCAGATTTATTGTACGCATTTCCACTGTAATCAACAAACATAATACCATTCATATCATGAGAGCGATTATCGAAATGCATCCAACTTGTAGCATCCCAAATGCATTCAACTGTTGTTATACCTGCATTAAGATATTCTTCCTCATTGCGTATAATGTCAATATGTATTTGAATGATGGTTTTATATTTCGGAATCAAGTCTAATGCTCTTCCAAATTTATGTTGAGAAAGCTTACTTCCATCAGGATCATCTGTAGGTCGCCAACCTCTACTATCATGGATGCCTCCCCAATACCAGTTATTTAAATAACATGTTCCGTGACGTTCAATAAACCATTGACCAAAATTAAGAATACGGTCATCAAGCAAACGCATCATTCCACGTTCAAAGTTTTTATACTTCTCCCATATTCGTTTAGGTACTACTTCATACCATGCTATATTTTTACGTGCTTTCATATCTAATCCGTTAAAAATCGAATGTTATCAATCAACTCTGTTCCAGTATAGGCTGTTACCATAAGCGGGTTCTAATATTTCATTTGGCTCAAAGTATTTCATATTAAATGTATGTGTGTTGTTTCTATTGGGAAGTAGTGTTTCATTGCTTAGTATATATTCCAGTTTTTTGGTAAAATTCATTTGGGAAGTTTCCATTATTCTGCCCTCTCGAAACAAAAAAGCCAGCAAAAAGCTCGTGATCAGAAACAGGGCTTTTAAATTCTGACGATAACTGACTACCCCATGTTTGTATCATAGGGAAACGATTATTCCCATCATCATA
>Ga0136556_1000519_pt1 | contig 22760 bp, 25 predicted proteins | sample AntRauTorckE6831_FD_104780 | JGI IMG/M metagenome (GOLD analysis project Ga0136556, IMG submission 104780) | Saline lake microbial communities from Rauer Islands, Antarctica - Metagenome Torckler E6 #831 | ecosystem: Environmental > Aquatic > Non-marine Saline and Alkaline > Saline | place... | reverse complement strand
TGTCCATGGTTTTCTACCGGCTGGAGGGTTATAGGGTTACTTTGAGTATTGTTACCAAGGTATGGCTCCAGAGCGCCTGGACCGGCCGATATCCGGAGAATTGGGAGTCCGTGTGGCATAACCCTTTGGGTAGTTACGGTCGGCTTACTGGGGACGGCGATACCCTCGTGCGATGCGGTCACACGATTGGCGCCGATTCCAGTCGTTTGAAGTCGGCTGCGCCGCTGAAGCGGGTATGGAGAATCACGACCCCGCGGCACTCATCGAGCAGGCTCGCGACGCCCTCGAGGCCGCCTACGTCCCCTACTCGGAGTACCCCGTCGGCGCCGCCGTACTGACCGGCGACGGTGAGGTGTTTTCCGGCACCAACATCGAGAACGCCAACTACAGCAACGCGCTCCACGCCGAGGAAGTCGCGGTCGGCAGCGCCGTCCGGGCGGGACACCGCTCTATCGCCGCCGTCGCCGTCACCTCCGAGGACCGCGAGGGGCTCACCCCCTGCGGGATGTGCCGGCAGACGCTCGCGGAGTTCGGCGACGAGGACGTGCCGGTGTACTGCGACACCGGCGACGGCGAGTACGTGGAGTACCGACTGGGGGAGTTGATCCCCGACACCATCACGCCGGAGATGCTGGGCGTCGATCCCGAAGCCGAAGACTGAGGCGCGGGGCGCCGGACTCGCCACTCGACTGCACGCAACCAGCGACGCCACCCGCAACCAAGCCCGAAATCCGCGACAGTCCTTTGCCCCCCGGGGTCATATCACGGTGTATGTACGTCCGCGACGCACGGAACCGGGACGAGGCGTGGCTACTCGACCGGATCGAGGAGATGGGGCTCGACAGCGCCGCCTTCCGGTCGCGGGACTACGTGATCGCGGTCGACGAGCGCTCGAACGACCGGGCGGGGTTCGGGCGCTACCGCATCCACAAGACCGACGACGGGAAGACGTGTGAACTCACCGGGATCGGCGTCGTCGACGGCTGGCGCGGGCAGGGCGTCGGCGCCCACGTCGTCGAACGACTGCTCGACCTCGCGGCCGACGAGGAGTTCGAGACGGTGTACTCGATCACCGACAGCGACGACTACCTCCGGCAGTTCGGCTTCGACGAACCCGACGAGATGCCGCCGGTGATCGAGGACCGACTCGAACAGAAACGCGAGGCGGTCGACGAGAACGTCGCTATCGTCGCCATCGCCACCGACGCCTTCGAGATGCCCGCGGAACTCCGCGACCGGTTCAAGAACGCCGAGAAAGGTGGACACGAGGAGACGCAGGAACCCGAGGAGAGCGCCGAGGACTTCGGTATCGACGCCGACGAGGCGACGTACAAGTACGATACGGGGAACTGAACGGTTCGGTCCTCGGACTGATCCGCTCACGCCGGGATCACGGCCGACTGATCGCCGCCGGTGCTCCGAAACCGACAAGCGCCGCGGCCGACCAACCCCGGTATGAACCCGCTCGACCGCTACGAGCGCCTCGTCGACGACGTCGAGGCGTTCCGCGACGCCTGCGACCGGCCGCTGCCCTCGGTGGTCCGGGTGAACGAACTCCGGGCCACTCCCGAGCGCGTCCGCACGGCGTTCGCGGAAGAGGGCGTCACCCACGAGCAGGTGGACTGGAACGACCGCCTGTTCCGTCTGCCCGATGGCTCGCCCGGCACGACGTGGCCCTACGTCCACGGCTGGCTCCACGGCCAGGAAGAGGTTTCCGCGCTGCCCGCGCTGGCGCTCGACCCCGACCCTGGAGACCGTGTCTGGGACGCCTGCGCGGCGCCCGGGAGCAAGACCTGCCACCTCGCGGATCTGATGGACGACTCCGGGGTCTTGATCGGGAACGACAACAACCTCGGTCGGCTCTCGGCGCTCCGGCACAACGCCGAACGACTCGGCGTGAGCAACCTCGTCGTCACCAACGACGACGCGCGGAACTTCTCCATCGAGAACCTCGGAATCGACGCGCTGGACGGTGCCGTCGCCGACGTTCCCTGTTCGTGTGAGGGCACCTGCCGGAAGAACCCCGACGTGCTGGAGAAGTGGTCGATGGGCCACGTCGAGAGTCTCGTCGGCGTCCAGAAGGGGATTCTCCGGCGCGCAATCGATCTCACTCGACCGGGCGGTGAGGTTGTCTACTCCACCTGCACGTTCGCGCCCGAGGAGAACGAGGCGGTCGTCGACCACGCCATCGAAACGACTGCCGCCGAGATGGTCGCGTGGGACGCGCCGCTCGAAAGCTCACCCGGGATCACCGAGTGGGAGGACCAGCAGTTCGACGACTCCCTGACGAAGGCCCACCGCGTCTACCCCCACCAGAACGATACGGGCGGGTTCTTCGTCGCGAAACTCCGCGTCGGTGGCGGCGAGGGCGGCGACGAGGAGGTGGGCGCATGACCGAGAACGACGGCCAGCAGTTCGATCGTCTCCCCGCCACCCCCGCTGAGCGGGAGGTCGAAGGTCGTGCCTCCCGCGAGGAGGTCCTCGAATGGTGGGAGGAGCGATTCGGCGTCACGCCGGGGACGTTCGAGACGGTGACGTTCTGGGAGAAGGGATCGGGGAAGATCTGGGCGTTCAGCGCCGACCTCCGCTCGCCGCTGAAGGCCGAAGGACTCGGAATCACCGTCCTCCGGACCCGACAGGAGCACTGGAAGCCAACCACAACCGGCGTCAAGCGCTTCGGTCAGGGGGCGAGCAGAAACGTGATCGACCTCGGGCCCGGCGAGGCGGCGGCGTTCGCCGCGGGCCACGACCAGCAGATCGACCGCTGGGACGGCGACTGGGGCTACCTGATCGCGGCCCACGAACTCGCCGGCGAGCGGGAACCCATCGGCGTCGGCCTCTACCTCCACGGCGAACTCCGCTCGCGGGTCCCGAAGGGGTACCAGGAAGACCTCGCGGTGCTCGACTGAGCGCTACGGCGTTTTCTCCCGCACCGTCCCGCCGCTGAGTCCGTCCCACTCGACTCGGTAGCCCAGCGCCGAGAGCGCCGCGGAGACGTCGGTGAGGCCGTACTCGGCGAGTCGCTCCTCGGCCGCCGAGAGCGCCATCCCGGCCTCGATTCCCGCGCCCGCTTCCTCCAGAACCGCGGGGCGAACGAGCGTGCGTCCGACGAGTCGGTGTTCGGGGAACGATTTTCCGTCCACGGCGTCGACGCTCACGCCGTGGTCGGCGGCCAGTTCTTCGAGGCTCACGGCGTCGGCCTCCGGAACCATCTCCTCCGGCAGGTCGGCGGCCGCGTCGGCGACGAGATCAGTTTCGAACTCCCGGAGGGCGTCGAGCACGTCCTTCACGCGAACGGAGCCCGAGTACGGAACCGCGCGGTGGTCGCGAGCCTCGATCGCCTCGCTCGCGGCGAGGGACTCGTCGACGGCGACGAGCAGTTCCACGTCCTCGACAGTTTCGAGCTGTGAGAGCTTCTTCTCGACGTACTCGGGCGTCCAGAACCCCATGATCTCGAAGTACACGCGAAACCGGTCGGCGACGGTCGCCGCCTCGGCGCCCGCCGGCGCGTAGTCGAACGCGAAATCCGGGATCATCACGCGGGTCCCGGTCGCGAGCGGTTCGGGCTCCCGGACCAGGTCCCAGTCGGTGTCGAGGCTCTCGAACGCCGCGGCGAACTCGGATTCGACCGCGGAGTCGTAGGTGGGTTCCGCCACGGGGTCGACGCCCGGCACCGACACGTCGTCGTCGGTCAGCGTCATCGTCCGCTCGCGGCCGCGGTCGTCGATGGTCGCCGAGAGCCGCCAGTCGTCCGTTTTCGCGACCGAGCGCAGCAGGCGGGCGAACGAGGTCCCGTAGCGCCGGGTCGCGCGGAACAGCGAGTCCGGGCCCGTGACGACGAGCTCTCGACCTTCGTCGGTCTGCTGGACCTCGTACATCAGCCCGAGTCGCTTCACCGCGCGCACGAGATCCGCGGGCTCCGAGGAGCGCACGCGGACCTCGGTGGCGTCGAACAACGCCGTCTGGGCCAGCGAGAGGTCGTACTGATCGAGCAGCGTCTCCGGGTCCCAACGGGGCTCGAACGCGGCGAGGATCCGGTTCTCCTCGCGGTCGGCGTACAGCGACGACTCGACGGTGCCGGTGTCGACGCCCAACCGACTCGCGGCCAGTGAGAGCGCCTCGGTGCGCTCGTCGTCGCTAGCGACGCCGACGGACTCCGCGCTCTCAAACACCACTCGGCGCGTCCGGCGCGGGGGCACGGGGGCTTGGGTCTCGAACGTCGCCTCGCGCTCCAAGAGCGCCGCAAGCCCGCGGACCAGTTTGAACGAGTCGGCCCCGCGTTCGGCGTCATCGAGCGCGTCCCGGAGTCGCGAACGTGGCTCGCCGACGTGGCCCTGAAACGTCCCGAGCAGGCTCGCCGCCAGCGCCCGGTCGCCCTCGTCGGTGAACTGCGGGTGGTAGCCGCCACCCGCGCGCGACACCCGGAGATGCTCCTTCCGCAGCACAGCCCTCGTTGGCGGTGAGCCCCTAAAACGCCGCCGGAGCGGAGTATCGTTCTCTCCTGCAGGGGGAACGCTGATTGTGCCACGGGCGTACTGTCAACTGTGAAACGTCGACGCTTCCTCCCGCTGGCTGCCCTCGCCCTCTCCGGCTGTCTGGGTGCCCGCGACGAGTCCGGGCCGCGAACGCCGCCGCTGACGCCGGAAGGCGGGCCGACACCGGAAGGCGGACGGAACCTCCAGATCGTCGAGGCGGCGCCCCGCGAGGGTGAGGACGGCTCACTCCTGTTCGTGGTTACCGTCGAGAACACCGCCGAAACCACCCAGAGCGACACCCTCGTCGGAACCGCGACGGTCGAGCGTGACGGAGAAACCACGGAGTACGAGGCCAGACGCGAGGTGTCGCTGGACGGCACCACCAAGGCCGAGTTCGAACTCGCCTTCGACGTGGCCTACGAGACGTGGGCGGGCAACGGTAACATCTCCTACGGCTGGCAGGGCCAACTCTAGCGACGGCGCTCGGCGACGCGCTCCTCGGCCGTCTCCTCGCTGACCACCTCGTAGAGCAGCGCCCGAGAGCCGTCGGCGTTCGGGCGGAGGATCCGGCCGAGTCGCTGGGTGAACTCCCGTTCGCTCCCGGAGCCAGCGAGCAGCACCGCGACGTTCGCGTCGGGCACGTCGACGCCCTCGTCGAGCACGTTCGCGGTCACGACCCGGGAGTACTCGCCCGAGCGGAAGCGATCGAGGATCTCCCGGCGTTCGGCGGCACCGGTCTCGTTGGTGATCGCCGGGAGGAGGTAACGCTCGGAGAGCCGATAGACCAGATCCGTGCTGGCGGTGAAGACGATCACGCGGTCCTCGCGGTGGCGGTCGAGCAGCGCCCCCAACTCGGCGACTTTCTCGTCGGCCTCCCGGACGATCCGGCGGGCGCGCTGTTTGGCCAGTAGCGCCTCTCTGGCCTCGGGATCCCGGCCGGAGCGTTTCACGAGTTCCTGATAATCGCTCCCCTGTCGCATCGAGATGCCCGAGCGCGTGAGGTAGTCGACGAACGTGTCCTGTGCCGCCTCGTACGCGTCGCGCTCCTCGACGGTTAGTTCCACCTCGATCCGCCGGATTTCGTACTCCGCGAGGTGCTCGCCCGCGAGGTCGTCGGCGTCGAGCGCGTACACCCGTGGGCCGACGAGGTCGACGATTGCCTCGTGGCCGCCGTCGGGGCGCTCGAACGTCGCGGTCAGGCCGAGGCGGGCCGGGGCGGCGAGCATCCGCGCGATCTCGCGGTACCCCTCGCCGCCGAGGTGGTGGACCTCGTCGAACACGACGAAGCCGAACTGGTCGCCGACGTCTTCGGCCTTGAGATACGCCGAGTCGTACGTAGAGACGGTGATGGCCTCCCGGCGCTGCTCGCCGCCGCCGAACTGCCCGATCGGCACGTCGAACTCCGATTCGAGTTCCCGGCGCCACTGCGCCAGCAGGTCGACCGTCGGCACGACTACCAGCGTCGGAACGCCGAGTTCCACCATCGCCGCGATGGCGAGTACGGTCTTCCCCGCGCCAGTTGGGAGTTCGACGACGCCGCGGTTGCCGGCGTCGTGCCACGCGTCGAGTGCCTTCTGCTGGTACTCTCGGAGTTGGTAGCGCGTCGTGAGATCGAGTGGGTCGCTGTCGAGGACGTGGTCGCGGTACGCGACGCCGCGTCCGTCGAGCGCCACACGGAGGTCGGCGTAGCGATACGCGGGTGCGCGATGGCCGCCGCTCCGCTCGTCGGCTTCGAAGTACTGGTGTTCGTGGGCGAAATCGGCGAGTTCGGCGACCGCCGAACCTCCCCCGTCGCCGTCGCTCACGGCCCGGACGGTGCCGTCCTCGAACCGGAGCGTGAGCGTCACACCCGAACGTCGCCGGGGCGACGTTTGTGGATTTCGGGGCGCTCCGAACGGCTTACCCGAATGGGCCCGGTAGCGACGGCCATGAGCGACGAGACCGAGGACGCCGTCGACACGTTCCTCGACGCCGCCGACACCGTGTACAGCGAGTACGAGCAGGGGTACATGAACGCCGACGTGGCGCTCTCGCAGTTGGAGACGCGTATCGAGACGCTGCGCGAGGAAGTCGAGGAGTAGTCGGCTTTTTCACGGCGGCGGCCATGCGGGAACCATGTCCAGGAGGCCCTCCACCGGACGCAGTCCCGGAAACGTCGACGTCGTCGGCGACCGAATCGCGGCACAGATCATCGACTACGTCCTGATGTTCGTGCTGTTGCTCGTATTCGCCGTCCTCCTCGCCGCAGGCGGCAGTGGCGGCCGGGGAACGGTGTTCCTCGGGCTGCTCGTCGTCGGTCTCGGCTACGGCACCGTTTTCGAAGGCACCTACGGCAAGACCGTCGGGAAGATGGTGACGAACGTCCGCGTCGTCGGCCAGGGAGGCCGCGAGATCGGGTACGGCCAGGCGCTCATCCGGAACGTTCCGGCGCTGTTCGGTGGCTGGCTGACGTGGCTGGTCGGGATCGCGGCGATCGCGATCGACGACCAGAACCAGCGGCTGTTCGATCAGGCGGCCGAAACCTACGTCGTGAAAGACGGAAGCGGTCGGTCGAGGCCGACGACGGCGACGGACACGGGGACCGCCGAGTTCACTCGCTGATCAGGCCGCGCACGTACTCGACCTGCTCGGCGAACGCCTCGTCCGTGCGTTCGCGCGGTCGGTCGAGGTCGACGTCGACGATCTCCTGTACCCGGCCGGGGCTAGGCGCCATCACGACGATCCGGTCGGCCAGCGTCACGGCCTCGTCGACGTCGTGGGTGACGAACAGCACCGTCTTCTCCGTCTCCTGCCAGATGGACAGCAGCTCCCCGTGGAGCATCGATCGCGTCTGGGCGTCGACGCTCCCGAACGGCTCGTCCATCAGCAGGATCTCGGGGTCGACCGCGAGTGCGCGGGCGATGCCGACGCGCTGTTTCATCCCGCCGGAGAGCCCCTTTGGGTAGCTATCGGGGAACTCATCGAGGCCGACGAGGTCGAGCATCTCCTCGACGCGGCGCGCTCGCGCGTCGTCGTCGATGGCCTGCTGTTCCAGCCCGAACGAGACGTTCCCGCGGACGGTCCGCCACGGGAACAGGTGGTACTCCTGGAAGACGATACCCAGATCCGGCGAGGGGCCGGTGACTGGTTCGCCCGAGAGGCGGACCTCGCCGCTGGTTGCCGGCTCCAGTCCGCCGATGATCCGGAACAGCGTCGTCTTCCCACAGCCGGAGGGGCCGACGATGCAGACGAGTTCGCCGTCCTCGACGTCGAACCCCACGTCCGCGAGCGCGCGAACCCCGCCGTCCTCGCCGTCGTACGTCTTCGAGACGTCGTCGACGGCGACGCGCGTCTCGCTCATTGCCAGCCCAACACCCGGTTCTGGACGGCGCCGACGCCCGTGTCGAGCACGAGATACACCAGACTCATCAGCAGGATGTACGCGAGCACCGCGTCGACCGAGAGGTTCTGTGAGGCGGTGTAGAGCTCCCGGCCGACGCCGGGCACACCCATCAGTTCGGCGGCGATGATGAGCATCCAGCACCGACCGATCCCGGTCCTGATTCCGGTGATGATCTCCGGGAGGGCGGCGGGGAGCACCACGTTCCGGACCAGGCCGAGGTCGGTGTCGACGCCGAGCGATTTGGCCACGTCGAGGAACTCCTCGGAGACGCCGTCGACGCCGCCGTAGGCCGCGTAGTAGTTGATCCAGAACGCGCCCGCGGCGATGATGAACGCCGCGCCGGCGTGATTGAGGCCGATCCACGCGATGGCGAAACCGATCAGCGCCAGCGGCGGCACCGGACGGAGCACCCGGACCATCGGCGTCGCCATGTCGTCAGCGAGGTCGCTGTAGGCCATCGTCACGCCGAGCGCGATGCCCAGCGTCGTGCCGACGACGGTGCCCGGGAGCCAGTGGGTGACACTCGCGATCAGGGCGGTCAGCATCGTGCCCGACCGGAGTTCGACAAGGAACACGTCGGCGACGGCCCGCGGCGACGGCAGCACGTACGCGGGGTTGAACCACGAGGTGACTTCCCAGACGAGGAGGAAGGCGACGACGCCCAGTGCGCCCAGCGCGAGGCGTCGCCGGTCGTAGTCCCCGCCGAACTCGATTCCGAGGTCCGTCTCGAGGCGCGTGCTCATTCGAGACTGTCGTAGAGGGTGTAGTCGAATATCTGGTCGATGGTCAGTTCCGCGTCGGTCTTCCCGAGTTCGGCGGCGTACTCCGCGAACACTTCCGTCCCGTCCTCGATGACGTGGGGGTCGGTGACGAAGTTCGACAGCGGCGAGTCCATCGCCTGCTTCGCGGTGTCGGGCGAGAGCGACGACTCGCCGATGACGGTACTGGCGTGTTCGGCGGCGGTGTCACGGTTGGCCTGCACGTACTCGGTCGCGCGCCGGTGCTGGCGGACGAACTCCGTGCCGGCGTCGCTGTCCCTGACCTCGTCGGTCATCAGCGTCACTGCCGCGGGCTGACCGGGCATGAACTCCCCGGAGGTGGCGATGAACTCGTAGGGGAGCCCCGCGTTCTGGATCTTCGTCGGCACTGGCTCCATGATCGACGTCCCGTCGACTTCGTCGTTGGCGAGCCCCTGGAACGTCGCGCTGGCGCCGCCGAGTCCGGTAATCTCGACGTTTTCGTTGCTACTCGGGTCGATCCCGTGCTCGTCGCTGAGCCAGTAGCGCAGCAGGATGTCCGGCACCGAGCCCTGGGGGAACGTCCCGAACTCGAAGGGGCGACCCTTCTCGGACCGCCACTGGGCGAAGGAATCGGCGGGTGCCTCGGGGTCCCACATCGCCGCGAACTCCTCGTGGGCGATGATCCCCATCGGCTCTTCGATGTTGGCGGCGACGACCTCGGCGGCGATGCCGCGGTCGATCACGATCATCGCCGGCACGATGCCGAACAGGCCGACGTCGATGTTGCCGGAGGCGTACGCCTTCACGATGTCCGGGCCGCTGGAGAACTGTTTGCCCTCGATCGTGGCGCTCATCCCGTCGAAGTACCCCTCCTCCTGCATCACGAAGTACTGCATGTCGGGGTAGATGGGCATGTACGCCACGGTGAGTTCGTCCGAGCCACCGCTCCCGCCCAGACAACCAGCGAGGCCGAACGTCGCCGCCGTCCCCGTCGCTTTCAGTGCGTCACGCCGCGAGAAACCGCTGAGTCGCTCACTCATTATGTACGGTTGCCGCTCCCGGCTTAACTCCGCCCTGCCCTCGGCGAGAACCCCGGCGCGTCGCCGACACCGTCTCCCGTCGGTATTCGGTTCGATCGCCGCTCGCAAGGTCACTGGCGTCGATGGACGCCGAAGCGCTACGTCGTCGAAACCGGACCTTTCTGCCGATACTTCGCGACGCCGGAGAGGGAACCATTAACGCGATCCCGGCCAACCTCGGGGTATGCCCCAGTTCTCCGACCGCGTGGAGCGCATCGCCATCTCCGGCATCCGGGAAGTGTTCGAAGCCGCCGGCGAGGACGCGATCAACCTCGGTCTCGGCCAGCCGGATTTCCCGACGCCCGACCACGCCCGGCAGGGCGCCATCGAGGCCATCGAGGCCGGAAAAACCGACGCCTACACCGGTAACAAGGGGGTCCCCGAACTCCGCGAGGGGATCGTCCAGAAACACAAGCGAGATCTCGGTCTCGAGTACGACCCCGAACAGATCATCGCCACTGCGGGCGGGAGCGAGGCGCTCCACATCGCGCTGGAGGCCCACGTGGACCCGGGCGACGAAGTGATCATACCCGACCCGGGATTCGTCGCCTACGACGCGCTGACGAAGCTGACGGGTGCCGAGCCGGTTCCGGTCCCGCTCCGGGACGACCTCACCATCGACCCCGCGGCCATCGAGGACGCGATCACCGAGGATACGGCGGCGTTCATCGTCAACAGCCCCGGCAATCCGACTGGCGCCGTTTCGCCCGTCGACGACGTGGAGGAGTTCGGCCGCATCGCCGAGGAACACGACCTGCTCTGCATCTCGGACGAGGTGTACGGTCGGATCGTCTTCGAGGGCGAGCACCGATCGCCCGCCGAGTTCGCGCCCGAGCAGACCGTCGTCGTCGACTCCGCCTCCAAGACGTACTCGATGACTGGCTGGCGACTCGGCTGGGTCGCTGGCGCGCCGGAGCGCATCGAGCGCATGCTGCGCGTCCACCAGTACGTACAGGCCTGCGCGTCGGCGCCGGCCCAGTACGCCGCCGCCGCGGCGCTCTCGGGTCCGCAGGACGTGGTCGCGGAGATGGCCGATAGCTTCGAACAGCGCCGTGATCTGGTTGTCGACGGCCTGCGCGATATCGGCCTCGACGTGCCTGAACCGGCGGGCGCGTTCTACGTGATGCCCGAGGTCCCGGAGGGGTTCGTGGACGAGTGCATCGATCGAGGTGTCGTCGTCGTCCCGGGCGAGGCGTTCGGCGCCGCCGGCGAGGGGTACGCCCGGATCTCCTACGCGACGAGTACCGAGGAGTTGGAGGAGGCGCTGGAGATCATGGAGGCGGCGTACCTATCCGTCACATAGCGAAAGGGGGTCTGTCGTCTCGGTATCTCGATGGAGTGGGGTCGTCGGAAGGGTTGTCCTACGTGCCCAGCGTCGGTCGGATCGGTCGCCGAGTGGAACCGCGTTGGGGCGACACGGACAGCGAAGTATTATTGTCCACGGGGTCATCGGCGGTGATATGAACGTCGATTCCCAGGAGATCACGGCGCTCGTCGGTCGGGAGGTCTACTCCAACAACGGGGTCTTTGTCGGTGAAGTGGAGGACGTCAGACTCGATATCGGTGCCCAGCAGGTGACGGGGCTCGCACTCGCGGATCTGAACAAGGAACTGTTCCAGGGCAACATCGAGTCCGGGAGTGGCGTGATGATTCCCTACCGCTGGGTCCGCGCCGTGGGCGACGTGATCCTGATCAACGACATCATCGAGCGACTCCGCAGTCCCGAGGAGAGCGAAGAGCAGATAGTCTAGTCGATCGGCGATCGCGGTCGACTGTCGTCGGGTAGTGGATTTTCACCGTCGCGGCTTTCGATCCCCGCGAGTGCTTCCTATGACCCGTTACTCTCGCCTTCGACACCCATCGCCTGGAATAGCTTCCGGCGAACCGCCTCCTCGGCCAGCGAGAGCAGCGTATCGCGGTTCTCCTCGGTAGTCTCGATGCCGCCGAACACGCCCAGCGGGATCTCGACGCTGGCCTGCGTGGAGTGGCCCGCGGCCTCGCCGATGTCGCCGAAGCCGTCCTGCAGCACCTTCCCGATGTTGAGGCGGATGTCCTTCGACCGTGCCGAGAGGTAGATGGTGTCTTCGGCGATGCCGAACACCGCGGTGGTGGTGATCCCCTCCAAGTTCAGGAGGTGGGAGGCTGCCTGCGTGAGGGCGTCGCGGTCGCGGATGAACCCCGCGTTGGAGACGAGGTGGCTTCCCTGAACCTCGCGGTTCTGGATAGCCTCGGCGAGGACGTCCAGCGTCTCGGGGGACATCGACGGCGACTCGACCTGCTCCAGGGTCTCGTGGTCGGCGAAGGGGTAGAGGTAGGCGGCGGCGGTCAGATCCGCCGGCGTCGTGTCGCGCTTGAAGTCCAGCGTCTCCGCGCGGATGCCGTAGAGCAGCGCCGTCGCGACGGCCTCGCTGGGGGAGATGTCGAACTCCTGGAGGTACTTCGTCAGGATCGTCGACGTGGAGGAGACGTTGGGCCGGACGTCGACGAACGTCGCGTCGAGGGCCTCGTCCGGTTCGTAGTGGTCGATGAACACGTCGATGGCGGCGTCGATCTCGAGTTCGCCGCTTTTCATGTGGTCGACGAGCGCGAGCGCGCCGTAGGAGGAGAGCGGCGGCGCGTCCTCGCGGTCGGTGAGTTCGATCCCGAGCAGGTTCACGAACGCGCGGTTCTCCTGGTGGCCGATGTCGCCGTCGTAGACGATGTCGGCGTCGACGTCGTAGCTCTCGGCGATGGCCCGGAGTGCGACCGCACTCGCGATGGAGTCGGGGTCCGGGTTGTGGTGGGTCAGGATCGCGAGGTCGCCGTCGGCGTTGCGGAGGATCTCCGCCAACTGGCGGGCCTTGTACTCCATCTCGCCGGACTCCAACGTTCGCAGTGCGGAGTCGGCGATGACCTCGGAGGGGTTGATCACCACGTCGGCGCCGAGTTCCCGGAGTTCGTCACCGCTGACGGGGTCGGACGCCCGGACGACGATGAACTGGTCTTCGCTGCGCTCACGGATCGACTTCACGGCGGCCTTGTTGGCCTCCACGTCGGAGGCGAGGATCAGCAGGACGTCGCGGTCGACGACGGCGTCGACGACGCCGGGGCCGGCGATGTCCTGGACGACGGCGTTGAGGTCCTGATCGCGCAGCGCCTCGACGCGGTCCTCGTCCTTGTCGAGAATGAGGACGTCTTTCCCCTCGGCGTCGAGCGACTCGGCGACGGCGTGGCCAACGCTCCCGCAGCCGAGGATGGCGTACGACGACATCGAGGAGATACTGACCCCGGTGCTCATGTATAGGGTGAGTTTCCGTGGGACGACACTTAAGGTCCACCGTTCGACTCGGTGCGAAAAGGAAACCCTCTTTATCGCGCCGCCGGGATGTGGTTGTGAGGGCCGGTAGCTCAGTTAGGGAGAGCGACGGACTCTTAATCCGTCGGTCGGGGGTTCAACTCCCTCCCGGCCCGCTTCTTCGAGGAACGAACGTGACGAGCGAAGCGGCTCGGAGGGAGTTGAATCAGGGAACGGAGCGAAGCGGAGTGACCGTGGTTCAACTCCCTCCCGGCCCGTTTTCCTGCGAACGAAGTGAGCAGTGAAAACGCTACAGAGCGTTTTGAACGAGGCGGGACGAGCAACGCGAGTCTCGACGTGGTTCAACTCCCTCCCGGCCCGTTTTTCTGCGCACGAAGTGAGCAGTGAAAACGCTACAGAGCGTTTTGAACGAGGCGGGACGAGCAACGCGAGTCTCAACGTAGTTCAACTCCCTCCCGGCCCGTTTTTCTGCGAACGAAGTGAGCAGTGAAAACGCTACAGAGCGTTTTGAACCAGGGAGTGAGACTCAGCGAACGGCCGTGGTTTAACTCCCGACAGCCGTCCGACACACCGTTCGGCACCCCTCCCGACGCTTCGGCCTCACTCGTCGTCACGCCCTGCCAGCGCCTCCTCCCGGAGTCGCTTCCCGCGATCTGTTTCGACGGTCAGTTCCGGAACCGGCTGGGGCTTCCCGTCGTCGTCGACGGCGACGAACACGAAGTACGACTCGGTGGTCTTCTCCCGGTCGCCGGTCCGGGGCGCCTCGCGGTAGGCTTCGAGTTTGACGTGGACGCTGGTCCGGCCGGCCTTGTAGACGTACGCCCGAATGACTGCCGTGTCGCCGACGGGGATGGGGCGCTCGAACGACATCTGGTCGATGGAGGCGGTGACACAGCTCTCGCCCGCGAAGCGCATCGCCGAAAGCGCGCCCACCTCGTCCATCCACTTGGTGACGAACCCGCCGTGGGCCGTCCCGTAGTTGTTCGCGTCGGTCGGCTGAACGCGCTCGCGGTTCTCCATGTACGTGTCGAGTAGATCCGGCACGGGAGACGGTTCACGGGACAGGGTAAAGAGCGTGTCCGCACGGCCGAACCGGGAGCGCGCCCTTTTTGCCCGCGTAGCCGAAACCAACGATAATGGCGAAAGTGAGCGTCGGCCTTCGCGGCTGGCGGTTCGACGAGGAGGAGGTGTTCACCGACGACGGGGAGTGGGCCCCGCTCGACGAGATGAGCGACGACAGCCGGAACCGACTGCTGCGGCTGGGAATGTTGCTCGATCAGCCGTGTGACGCCTGCTACCTCGAACACGGCGAGGAAGAGAAGCAACGAGCCAACCCCGCAGCGATCGTCTACGGCGAACCCGGCGACGAAGTCCTGCTCTGTGAGAGCCACGAGGCGGATTTCCTCTACTGGTTCCGCGAGGAGAGCGGCAGCGACCTCACGGGCGAGGAGGAGTTCCGCGACGCGTTCCACGAGTGGTTCGTCGCCGACAACCGCGCGCCGGAGGGGTACGGCCCCGACGAACACGTCGAGGAGGCGCCCGAGACGCTCCCGAACCTCCCGACGCCCGAGGAGGCACAGCGCCGACTCGAGGACGCCGCCGACTACGAGGAGAAGCGCTACGACCTGCGCGCCCCCGAGAGCGACGAGGGGGACGACGAAACGGCCGAGGAACTCGACATGGACGATCTCGATCTCGACACCGAGTACCCGAGCGGATGAGTGAGGACGTGACCCGCGCCGACGACGGTGTCGACGCCGCCGCAGCCGATTCGGACGCTGAACCCGAGATGGACGCGGAATCCGCGACTGGCGACGAATTCGAGACGGGATCCGGCGCTGCTCCGGACATCTCGGTCTGCATCGTCGAGCCCCAGACGCCGGGCAACGTCGGGACCATCGCCCGCGCGATGAAGAACTTCGGACTCGAGGACCTGCTGCTGGTCGATCCGCCCGAGATCGAACCCGAGGGCGAGGCGTACGGGTTCGCCGGCCACGCGCGGCAGGACGTCCTCCCCGGCGCCGAGGAAGTGACCTTCGAGGCGGTCTGTGCGAACTACCACACCGTCGGCTTCACCGCCATCACCGGGGAGGACAGCCGCAAGCACGTCCGGTTTCCCTACACGACGCCGGAGAAACTGACCGAACAGCTCCGGGGCGTCGACGCGCCCGTCGCGCTCGTCTTCGGCCGCGAGGACAAGGGGCTCTCGAACGAGGAGTTGGAGCAGTTGGATCAGGTGGCGTCGATCCCCGCCGATCCCGACTACCCCGTGATGAACCTCGGGCAGGCCGCGACGGTAACACTGTACGAACTCCGAAGCCTCACGCTCGACGACGGCGAGACGCAACTACCCGAAATGGACGCCCACCGCGCCGATCCCGCGGAGGTCGAGCGCCTCCACGAGTACTGGGACGAGTTCCTGCAGGCGATGGGGCACCGCGAGCACAAACACGAGAAGACCGAGCGGATGCTTCGCCGTCTCGTCGGCCGCGCGAACCCCACCGACCGGGAGGTAACCACGCTTCTCGGTGTTCTGCGGCGCGCGACCGACCAACTGGACGACCGCAAGGAACTGCTCGACGAACTCGACGAAGTAGACGAACTGCGGCGCTGAGTTCGATCGACGGCACCGACCCTCCGTTCGAAATCACCGTCGAGCGTACATCACTTCGCTGATCATCGAGAGCACCAACTCGTCGTGGTCGGTTACCGTCTCCGAGCGAACTCGAACGGTTCCGCGGTCCTCATCGTCGACCGATCTCTCGAGTACCTCCGTCCGGACCGAGAGCGAGTCCCCCGGGCGGACCGGCTGCGGGAACCGCAGTTCCTCGACGCCTCTCGCGCCCATCGCCGCGCTCTCGTCGAAGTGGTGGTCGACGAGCAGTCGCATCGTCATCGCGCAGGTGTGCCAGCCCGAGGCGATGAGGCCGCCGTAGATCGTCTCGCTGGCGGCTTCCGGATCGGTGTGGAACGGCTGGGGGTCGTACTTGCCTGCGAACTCCAGGATCTCTTCTTCGGTCACGTCGTAGGTGCCGAACTCGCCGGTGTCGCCGACGGCGATGTCTTCGAAGTAGGTGGTCACAGCTTCCGTTCACCCGACGTCGTGTTGGCTGTTCCGGCGGTCGTTCAGTCGGCGTAGTGCATCTCGACGCTCCCGTTCTCCGAGAGGTCGCTCCGGATGACGTCGTCGGCCCCGCCGATTCCGAGCTTCCCGAGCGGGTCGTCGGTCGTCGCCAGCGCGAACCCACAGGCGACCAGCAGGAAGCCCGCACCGGTGGTCGCCGTCGGCGCTTGTCCGAGCACCGCCCACGCGGCCAGCGTCGCCGTCACCGGTTCGAGGTAGGCGACGAGACTGACCTTGACCGGGCCGACCCGGGAGTGCAGTTCGAAGTAGAGCAGGTAGCCCACCACGGCGGCGACGAAGACGAGGTAGAGGAACGGCAGCGCGGACTCGCCGCTGGCGACGCCGGCCGGGAACGACTCGCCGCGGAGCACGGCGCCCCCCACGAGTATCGTCGATCCGAGCAGCATCGCCCAGCCCTGGAGCGCCGCCGCGGGGAGATCCGAGTCCAGTGCGCGCAGGCTGACCGATCCGCTCGCGAACATTACGACCCCGCCGAACACCAGTACGAGGCCGCTCAACGGCACTGTGTCCCCGCCGGGGTTGGCGATGACGATGACTCCCGCGATGCCGAACAGTAGCCCCAGGCCGTCGACGATGTCGGGGGACTCGTCGGCCAGCACGACACCGGCCGCGACGGTGGTCAGCACCGGCGAGAGACTGACGATGACCGAGGACACTGCCCCCGAGATGACGGTGGTGCCCAAGTACAGCAGTCCGTGGTAGCCGGCGACGATGAGGACACCGACGACGCCGATGGAGAGCCACTCAGTCCGATCTTTCGGACGGAACCGCCCGGTAGCCGCGGCGATTACCGAGATGATTGCACCCGCGAGCAGGTAGCGCAGCCCCGCAAACCACAGCGGCGGCACTGACCCCAGCCCCATTTCGATCGCGACGAACGAACCGCCCCAGATCCACGCGAGGGAAACGAACAACACTGCGGCCAAAAGTTGGCCTCGACTCCAGCGAATCGCACTCATATTCGTGTTTGTACCAAATATACTGCCACACATATACCTGTCTTCTTCGGAAGGCCGAATAGTTGAATCTGATTCGAGATTACTCTCTTCTGTTAGTGATTGAGATCAGAACGCCGCAATCTCTTTGGGTTCGGGTTCCGAATCCGGGGGTATGGACGAGCGTGACGTGCGCCTGTTGAAGGCGATATCCGACCTCGGCACCGGCAGCCCCGAACGTCTCCACGAGGAGACGGACATCCCGGTCTCGACGATCCACTATCGGTTGAACAACCTCCGGGAGGACGGGATCATCGAGAACGATCTGTACGATCTGGATCTCGATGCCCTGGGTCTGGGCGTCACCGTCGTCATGGAGGTGTTAGCGGACTACAGCGGCTCTCACGAAGCGTTGAGCGAGCGCCTGCTGTCGATCGAGGGGGTGACCGAGGCGTACTTCACGATGGGCGAGACGGACTTCGTCGTCGTCGCCCGTCTGCCCGACAGCGACGACGTGGAGCGACTGATCCGGGCGTTCGAGGACGTCGAGGAGATCGATCGCACCGACTCGACGTTCGTCATCAAGTCGCTGCGAGACGGCCAGCGACCTCTGGAAAGCTACTCGCTGGACTCGCTGATCGAGATGCTCGCAGACGAGTAGCGAAAACGACCCGCGTGACCGCTCAGGCGCGCTTCTGAATCTCCTCGCGGAGCACCTCGCTCACCAGGTCGCCGCCGGCCTGCCCGCGCAGCGCGCCCATGCACTCGCCCATGAGCCCCGAGAAGGCGCCCATCCCCTCCTGCTCGACCTGTTCAGCGTTGCGCTCGACGACCTCCTGGACTGCCTCGCGCACCTCGTCCTCGCTGACGCCGCCGACCCCCTCCTCCTCCATCGCCGCCTCGACCGAGAGGTCTGGGTCCTCGGCGAGGGCGGTCAGAACGGGATTGACACCCTCCTTCGGCAGTTCGCCGTCCTCGACGAGTAGGAGCGTCGCAAGTAGTGCGTCGTCGCGAATCGACTCCACGTCGACGCCGTCGCGACTGAGTTCGGTCAGCGTCGACTCCAGCGTCGAGGCGGCGAAGGTGGGGTCGACGCCCGCCTCGACGGCCTCCTCGAACAGCACCATCCGGCGGCCGTATGCGACCTGCTCGGCGAGGCCCTCGTCCAGCCCCAGTTCCGCGGCGTAGCGCTCGACGCGTTCCGTGAGAAGTTCTGGCGTCTCGACCTCGCTGGGGTCCGGTTCTACGGGCGGCACGTCGGTTTCGGGGTACATCCGCGCGGCGCCCGGGAGCGGACGAAGGTAGCGCGTCGTTCCGTCGTCGTTGGCGCCGCGGGTCTCCTCGGGAACGCCCTCGGTGGCGGTCCGCGCGCGGTCGGCGGCGGCGTCGATGGCCTGCCCGGCCACGTCGGCGTCGGCGGCGACCAGCGCCACCGCGTCGTCTTCGCCGGCGTCGACGGCCGCCTTCAGCGCCTCGACTTCTTCCTCGGTGACGCCGTAGGCCGGCAGTTCGTCGGTGTGGAAGATACCCCCCGCGCCAGCGCGCTTCGCGTGGTCCGAGAGTTCCGTGCCGAGTCGGCGGTCGGGCTGGATCTCCCGGCCGACGAGGCCGTCGAAGCCGTACAGTGGGACGGCGAGTACTTCTCCACCTGAATCGAGTGCGCCGCGGATCACGCCCGAGTCGGTGTCCGCGAAGGCGTCGCCCACGTCGCTGACCTCGCCGACTGTGGCGTCGCGAGCCCCGAGTTCGTCGCGGATCGCCACCAGTTCGGCCTGCCTGTCGGCCTCGCCGGCGACGATGTCGCGGATGTCGCCCAGCGCCTGGACGCCCTTGATCTCGACCCGGGCGCCGTCGGCGATGGAGACGTTCACGTCCTGGCGGATGGTTCCGAGGCCGCGCTTGACCGATCCCGTCGATCTGAGGAGCATCCCGATGTGTTCGGCGGCCTCGTAGGCCTGTTCGGGCGTGCTGATGTCCGGCGCGGTCCCGATTTCCACGAGGGGGATCCCGAGTCGGTCCAGCGAGTAGCGAACGCCCGCCTCGGTCTCTTCGACGCGCTGGGCGGACTCCTCCTCGAGCATCACGTCGACGATGCCGACCGAGCCCTCGCTGGTCTCGATTTCGCCGTTCTGGGCCAGCAGCATCGAGCGCTGGAACCCGGAGGTGTTCGAGCCGTCGATAACCAGTTTGCGCATCACGTGGCCCTGATCGACGACGCTGGCGTCGAGCAGGTCGGCGATACCCATCGCCACGTCGAGTGCTTCCTCATCGATGCGGGCGGGCGGTTCGTCGTCCTCCTCGACCAGACAGGTGGTGTCGTAGGCGAGGTACTCGAACGTGCGGTCAACGCGGCTCTCCTCCATCGCCGCCTCGTCGAGTTCGCCGAGTTCGCTCCGGGTCGGGTGGAGCTCCCGGGTGACCGTGTGGGTCGCCGCCTCGGGGTCGCGGAGTTCCGTCGGCGACTCGCAGAACAGCTTCGTCTCGGTGTCCAGCTGTTGGTGGATCTCGAGGCCGGCCACGAGGCCGAGTTCCTCGTAGTCGCGGGCGTCGTCGCTCATACCTGTTTGGCCGGGCGGCGGGGGTAAAAAGGGTGTCAGTTGGGAGTGGGCCGGCTACTCGGAGCGGAGCCGGCGGCCACCGAAGGCCACGAGCAGCAGGGGCCAGTATCGAGTCACGACACTGTTTGTGGTTACTCGTGGGCCGTGTTTTCTGGCGGATCGGGCTTAGCCTCCCGACGCTGGTCGCTATTGGCGCACGTTCGTCACATCCACCACCGACTGGAGCCGCTCGGTTTCGAAGTCGGCGTCGGCGACGACGAGATGGTCGCCCGTCGAACGCGCTGTCGCGGCAACATAGAGGTCGCGAACGGCCATCGGTTCGCCGTCGTCGTACATCGCGTCCTGTAGCCGACCGGCTTCGAGGGCGAGCTCCTCGGTGAAATCGAGCGCGCGGACGCCGCCGAACCGTTCGCGGACCGCGGCAACGTCGGTATCTCCGCTGCCGAGGCGTCCCTCGATGACCTCGTACACACAGATCGTCGACGTGAGGTACGGCTCGCCGAGCGACTCGACTACGTCCACCGTCTCCTGCTCCCCGGCGAGCATGTCGACGATGGCCGAGCTGTCGAGGAACGTCACTCGAAGCTCTCCCGAGACCGCTCGATGGCCTCCCGCGCGCGCTCGGCTTCGTCCTCGCTCCACGCGCCCACCTCGATCGGCTCGTCGCCGTCGCCGGCGAGACGATCGAGGAGTTCGTCCCACGTCTCGTCCTCCCGCTTCTGACGGGCGAGTTTCGCCTTCGTCCGCTCGGAGACGCGGATACTCGTGTCGATGCTCATGTGCATACGTCGTGTATGCAGATGGAAAACAGTTCCCCCGAACCGGCGGGACGCCGGTTCAGTCCTCGTCGCCCAGAATCCCGGTGTGGGTCATCTTCTCCGGATCGAGAACCTCCTCGGCCTCTTCCTCGGTGAGGTAGCCCGCTGACACCGCGACCTCCTTCACGGACTTCCCTTCAGCCAACGCCTGCTTGGCCACCTTCGACGCCTTGTCGTAGCCGATCGCGGGGTTGAGCGCCGTCGCCAGCGCCATCGAGCGCTCGACCTGAGCCTCGCAGTGTTCCTCGTTGGCCTCGAGTTTTGCGACGAACTTCTCGCCGAACGCGGTGGCGCTGTTCGCGAGGAGGTCCGCGGACTCGAGGAAGTTGTGCGCGATGACGGTCTTGTAGAGGTTCAGGTCGATCTGCCCCTCCGCGGCCCCCGCGGAGACGGCGGCATCGTTGCCGACGACCTGTTTGTGGACCTGGTTCACCGCCTCGGCGACGACGGGATTGATCTTCCCGGGCATGATCGAGGAGCCGGGCTGGTTCTCGGGCTGTTCGATTTCGCCGAGCCCGTTTCGCGGTCCCGACGCCAGCAGGCGGAGGTCGTTGGCGATCTTGTTCAGGCTCCCGGCGATCACCCGCAGCGCGCTGTGGGCCTCGCTCATGGCGTCGTGGGCCGCCTGGGCCTCGAAGTGGTCGTCCGCCTCGCGGAAGCCGAGGCCGGTCTCGTCGGCGATGTACTCCGCGGCGAGTTCGGGGAACTCGGGGTCGGTGTTGAGTCCCGTGCCGACCGCCGTGCCGCCGAGCGCCAGCTCCTCGAGGCGCGGGCGGACGCTCTCCAGCCGGTCGATGCCTTTCTCGACCTGCGTCCGGTAGCCGCCGAACTCCTGCCCGAGTCGGACGGGGGTGGCGTCCTGAAGGTGCGTGCGGCCGGTTTTGACTACGCCGTCGAACGCCGCTTCTTTCTCACCGAGTTCGGTCTCGAGGGTTTCGAGCGCGGGGACGAGATCCTTCTCGACGGCCTCCAGTGCGGCGACGTGCATCGCCGTCGGGATCACGTCGTTCGAGGACTGCCCGAAGTTTACGTCGTCGTTGGGGTGGACGACGCGGTCGCCGACCTCGGCGCCGGCTATCTGGGCGGCGCGGTTGGCGATCACCTCGTTGGCGTTCATGTTCGAGGAGGTGCCCGAGCCAGTCTGGAACACGTCGACCGGGAACTGGTCGTCGTGGTCGCCCTCGATCACCTCGTCGGCGGCGGCGACGATGGCTTCCGCGGTGTCGTCGTCGAGGTGGCCCAGGTCGCGGTTCGCCCGTGCGGCGGACTTCTTGACGATGCCCAGTGCGCGGACGAACCGTCGGCCGAAGGAGATACCCGAGATAGGGAAGTTCTGGACGGCGCGCTGGGTCTGGGCGCCCCAGTAGGCGTCCGCGGGTACCTGCACTTCGCCGAGGCTGTCCTCCTCTGTTCGGTAGTCCTCACTCATGCGCGCAGGGTGGTGGGGTATCGCGTAAAACCCTCCGGTGTCGGCGTGTCGGCGTCGTCGCTACTCCTCGTCGACGTGCCGCGCCTCGTACTCCTCGGGCGTGTACGTCTCGATCTCGAGGGCGTGAACGCTGTCGGTCATCTCGTCGCCGACGGCGTCGTACACCATCTCGTGTTGCTGGACCAGCCCCTCACCCTCGAAGGCCGGGGAGACGACGACCGCCGCGAAGTGGGCGTCCTGGTGATTCCGGTCGTGGTGGGCGCGTGGGAGGTCGACCGTCGCCTCGGCGTCCTCGATACCGTCCTCGATCACTGCTTCGAGTTCCTCGGGAGTCATACTCGTCTTCCGGGCGGCTAGGCGGAAAAGGAAGTCGGTGGGGGGTGGCAGAGAGAAGCGGTCTGTAGGGGGTGGCAGAGAGAAGCGGTCTGTAGGGGGTGGCAGAGAGAAGCGATCTGTGGGGGGCCCCGTCAGGTCCAGTCGTCGAGGCCGGTCTGGACCAGCGACTCCTCGATGCGCTCGAAGCCGCGTTCGACCTCGTCGGCGTCGACCTCCCACTCGTCGCAGACGTACGCTCGGGCGGCGTCGATGTCCGGGTCGATGTCGAGATCCAACTCGTAGTCGTCGGTGACTGGCGGGTCGAAGAAGAGCTCTCGAACTCTGTCGGCGTTCTCCACGTACACGTCGTCGGCGTCCATCACGCCCCAGATGTCGCCGTGCTCTTTGATCGCTTTCACCGCGGTCTTGGGACCGTACCCGGAGACGCCCTCGTTGAAGTCCGTGCCCATCAGCAGCGCGACGTCGACGAGCTGTTCGTAGGTGATGTCGTGTTTCTCGAGGGTTGCCTGGAGATCCATCAGTTCGGGGTCGCCCTTGGAGGTGAGCTGTCGGAGCGTCCGGGGCGAGC
>Ga0136556_1000508_pt1 | contig 23013 bp, 18 predicted proteins | sample AntRauTorckE6831_FD_104780 | JGI IMG/M metagenome (GOLD analysis project Ga0136556, IMG submission 104780) | Saline lake microbial communities from Rauer Islands, Antarctica - Metagenome Torckler E6 #831 | ecosystem: Environmental > Aquatic > Non-marine Saline and Alkaline > Saline | place... | reverse complement strand
TGGCTTTAATTGATTCCAGTTCGTCGCGTTCAGACTGCGTTAATGTGACTTTGTAGGTAATCATAGCAGTTTCTTCTAAGATACTCCTTTTTTACCGACATTTCATGCTTGACATGACACTAGAATAAGCTTGCCTTGAGACTTTGCATTTTTTTCCGGATTGTAACAATCCCATCGCAAGCCTCAGGTTACGGGTGTTTGCTGTGATCCAACAAACTGTCCCGGAAATGGGGGAACTCATGAAAGAACACATATTTAAACAATAAATTATAGGTCCTAAGTTGATATTTCATGATCCTACCCCCGAGGTAGTTCATTCTCTTTATGACAGGAAATCTCTCGCCTGTTAAGTTTAACTAATTAATCCCCATTCGTCAGAAGAATTTTGCATATTTGTTTAACAATCAATTTCATGTAAGTAGTTATTAATAAAAATACACTGTTACGATCATCTTTATATATCATTTGGGTACCCCCATGTTAAATAAATATATTATAATACCGGCTATTTTCATCGCCGTCATCATGTTAGCAACGTCTTGCACCGACAGTACAGGTCCGGACTTTGAAGATTCACTGGAACTTTATGCAGGGCTGGAGACGATTCCGGAAGCATCCAATAGTGTGGTTACGATTAACCAAGGCAGTGACGAGAGGACAGACGGATATTTTACAATCTCAGTAGACAAAGTGAAAGCCAATCCTTTCATAAAGCCAGGGCAGCATGAAGCCTGGTGCCTGGAGTGGAACAAAAACCTGCGTTCTTCAGGCGATATACATGCGGACGTTAAATGGTTTAATTCCGGATCCAATGATAAGTGGAAACCGCTTAATTACTTTTTCAGTATCAGAAAGCAGCTTCAAGAGGATGACCCCTCACTGACATACAGGGATATCCAGGCTGTTGTTTGGGTTTTGGCTGGAGAGATGGGAATTGCCCCAAAATTTGATGTGATGTCGCTCCCCGTTAATCAGCTTCCAAACCGTCTTGTCTCAAACGGAAAGGTGAATTTCAGCCGGGAAAAAGTTGCCGAAATTGCGAGCAGCGTGATGCAGCAGGCGCCTGATGCGCAGGTGCCTTTTGCAGGAACCGTCGCACAGACAGCGGAAGGTGAGCAGGATATCTACGTGCCCGCGAATGATTTGTTGAACTCATTTATTACAACCTGGGATACATCACTCGGGCCAAATGCAACGGTGACCCTCGCTCTCGCCGGCACTGTAGACGCCACTATTTACTGGGGCGACGGATCGACCTCTGATGTGACGACAGCCGGGCCACATACGCACGACTATGGCAGTGATGGAATTTATACGGTGTCTGTGTTCGGTGATGTGAGCGCCTACAACAGCGACACTCATAGTACACCTGAGGAAACTCAGAAGCTGCTTACGGTAGAGTCATGGGGCGATCTTGGCTTTGAAGACTTCAGCTATGCATTTTATGAGGCGTCTAACCTGACTTGGGTTCCAAACCACTCAGTCGGCATTAAAAATGTGACGAACATGGAGGGCATGTTTCGAGGGGCCTCCTCTTTCAATAGTCCAATTGGAAACTGGAACACTACAAATGTCGAGAGCTTTTACTGGATGTTTGCCGAAGCCACCGAGTTCAATCAACCCATTGGAGGCTGGAACACTAAAAATGTGAAAATAATGTCACGCATGTTTTTTTATGGCCGATCCTTTAACCAACCGATTGGGGATTGGAATACCTCATCAGTTTGGAACATGTCAAATATGTTTTTAGGAGCTTGGTCATTTAACCAGCCCATCGGCAGCTGGGACACAAAAAATGTAACAAACATGAAAAGAATGTTTAAAGGTTCAAGGTCCTTTAATTATCCCCTCGAAAATTGGAATGTAGAAAATGTCACTAAAATGGAGGGTATGTTTAAGAATGCAGGGTCTTTCAATCAGGATCTGTCAGGCTGGTGTGTTGTAAATATATCTTCCACTCCATCCGGGTTCGCGTCAGGCACTGACGACTGGACTCTTGCAAAGCCCGTCTGGGGAACATGCCCATAACTGTTGGGATGTAGAATTCACAGAAAAAAACTATATATAAATAGTCCAAAAGCCCGGCGAAACTTTTAACGCCGGGCTTTTTTACGATTGGAAGGTAATAAAGAAGAGATGTGTACTTGGTGTCATGTCAAGACTATAATGTCGGGAGACCTGTCAGGTTTTTACAGATTTATTCATTTAAATAAACTCTTGAGTAACTGAAACCTGACAGATCCTTTATGACAGATTACGATTGACTAAACACCAGATCTTCATTTAAAGTCAACATTTATAAATCGAACTCTGGCAGGTAAACAGGGTTTAAAACGCCCATCACAATAAATGATTCAGATTTCACAAATTTTCGTAGCAAAGCAGGAGTTAATAGATGAGTAATCCCAAAAACAGAGTGCTTGTAATCGTTGGCATGCACCGCTCGATGACTTCGCTGGCGGCCCAGTGGCTTTACAAGTGCGGACTGCATGTGGGAGATGATTTATATGGCGCCGGGATAGGAAACGTACAGGGCCACTATGAGGACAACGATTTTATAAATCTGCATGACCATATGTTGAAAATTAACAATAGCCACTGGCGGGACTTTTCAAGCCAGAGTTTCCAGTTTGATGCTTATTCCAGGCAGAAATCCAGGATGCTCATCGAGTTAAAAAGCGAACTGAATGAACAGTGGGGATGGAAAGATCCGAGAACGTGTCTGTTCCTGGATCACTGGTGCACCCTATTGCCTGAGGGCAGGTATCTTATTATATACCGTCCGTTTGCAGGAGTGGTTGATTCTTTTCTCAGGAGGGAATTTAAAGTAAATAATAGAGCAGAATATGTGCTTGAATTTCGCAAGTATGCATCCAAACTACTTAATTACGATAAGAAAAAAGAGGATAACTTGAGATTATGGATGCATTACAACGTTAAGATTCTGGAATTTATAAAAGGTACAGATAAAGAGAGATTCTTAGTTTTGAGAAGCGATCAGTTGTTAAAAGAGTCAGAACAGATTTTTGATTTTATAAAAAATAATTGGGGATTTGAACTGGATTTTACTCCTGTGAAATCAATTTATGACGCTGATATTACTAAACAAGCGTCAGCAGCTGCATTGAAAGGTGTGGATCCGGCACTGATAGAGAAGGCCGTTAATATTGAAGAGAAACTCGGAAAACACTGTTTCAAGCAAATTGAATAAATCGGAACCCTTTATCGGCGGGCTGAGATATTACTAATCACACTGCAAGTCGAATGTTAGTCAATGGCAAGCCGCACCGAATCGGGCTGTATTGGTCAATTTTGTAATAGTTTAGCGAACAAATAGATATGCCTTACAAGGCAGTTTGAAGAACAGCCGGCAGAGTTTGGGAAAGATTTTTATTTTTTTTGAAATAACCTCGGTTCGATATATGATTTGGGAAGACGACTTCCATCAGCCGGCGAAGTGGCTTCGGTAGAACGATTAGAATTATCCCGGATTGATACCAATGACATGTGCTTAGCCCGGATTTCTCACCAAGAAATTTTTTCCTCAGCAAGGCGAAGGTAAAATGGCGGCGGAAACGTACTTCAGTACGTTGAGTAAGCCATTTTGGCTTCAACGAAGCAGGGGGATAAATTTCGCCGAAAAACACCCTGTTATTCTTTATAACCCCTAAATATTGATCTAACCTTCTGTCCTACAATTGTTTAGGCAAAAATTAATAAAATCACTGTGAGATATCCGGGTTAGTGCTCCTTTTGATAAAGGAACAAATGAGTTTAGTATAATTTTTCCATCTGTCAATTAGCACATAGGGATATGAAATTCATCATAAATCTGGCAAAGCATAAGTATTAGGAAAAACCACTGATATTTAGGGATTTATAATAAAGCGGACTGATTATTTTTTGTAGCTTTCACTAAGCTCTTTCAATTCTACACCTATTTTGTTTAATAATTTCATCTTTAAATATGAAGGTCAATACCAAGGTTGTTTTAAAGTACGCCACTCTTATTTCTTTAGTTTTTGTCATCTTTATATACGGTATTCTTGCCGGAAGATATCAGCTATTTCCATTTGGGCTCATTCAAAATCTGAAAGATAAGGTTACCGAAACTATGCGGCCAGGTAGTGAAGCAATAAACTATGAGGGGCAGGTTGAAACCACATCTCTCCAGAGGCTCTATATAAATAAATTATATCTTGCGGAAGACAAGGGAAGGGGTGGGGCTATGGCAACCGACAGCCTGGATGTTTTTATCCTCGACCGAGAAGGTGGGGTGCATTTTTTAGACCTGGAAAATTTTGAATTACTGGAAACGGACGTGCCCAGTATACCCATGGGATTTGATTTGCTAACGGAGAGCGGTTTGCAGGAAAGAGATGATTTCATGCTCAGGCATTTCAGGGTTTCAGGGGCACATGTTGAGAAGGCCTCTGAAAATCAATTTATACTTTTTGTTTACCATCACTTTTTTGATGGGCAGTGCTTTTCTTCAAAGCTAAGTCGAATGAAATTACAAAAGACAGAGAATAGAGTAACATCTGGGAGTGAATGGGAGGAGGTTTTCACTACGGAGCCTTGCCTGCAGCCAATTGATGAAGACCTGTATGAGGGGGAAAGATGGGCATTTGCGGGGCATATGTCAGGAGGAAGAATTATCCGATATGATGAGAACCATTTAATGCTAACAATCGGGGATTACCATTTTGACGGTTTCAAGATAGAAACTGTATCGATGGATCCTGAAAATCCATATGGTAAATTTGTATTGGTGAATGTAAATTCAGGTGAATGGAGCATCTATGCAAATGGTTCGAGAAATGCTCAGGGTTTATATCGCGATAAAGACGGGGTGATTTGGTCAACAGAGCATGGCCCGCAGGGCGGGGATGAACTGAATATTGTGGAAGAAGGGAAAAATTTCGGCTGGCCGGTTGTATCTTTGGGCATTAATTATCGTAATCGCCCCTGGGGTGAATCAGATGACCAGGGAAGACATGACAGGTATGCCGCTCCACTATATGCCTGGGTACCTTCCATTGGGATTTCTGACTTAATCCGGATTGAGAGTGAAAAGTTTAACCTTTGGGCAGGTGACCTGATTGTTACCTCAATGAGCGATCAAACCCTTCACCGGCTAAGGCCTGACAGCACAAACAGCCGAATTATCTATGATGAGATAATTGATGTGGGACACAGAATACGCAATATCAATGTAATAGCCGACGGATCCATTTTACTCAGAACAGATGACAATTATCTGATTCATATTGATGACGCAGGACCTGTTTATGAGAGTTTCGATTACCCGGAATTTATGAATGAAAATACGATTGCAAGAAGATTTTCAACTATTGATAACGGAACCGATCAACCTGACCTGGCGATGAGTGGCGAGGAAATTTTCTCCAGATCATGTGCAGATTGCCATAGCATGGATCAACGAATGTTAAGGGGCCCGAACCTGGAAAACCTGGCAAACCGGCAAGTGGGTGGAATGGAGGCTTTTGACTATTCAGCAGTTTTAGAAAGAAGTGATAGAGATTGGGACAGTGAACTTTTATCTGACTATATTCTTTCGCCGCAGCAGGTATTTCCGGGAACCACAATGTCGGGAGTAAATCTCAGTGATGAAGAACTCAGGCAATTGGTGGAATATTTGTTGGAAGAGCAGCAGGAGTGATGTTTGATATAAATGGGTTGGAATCTTAGAGGGCTTTTCAAAACCGTGCTTTTGCTAAATTTCTTCGATATTACTGCGTGGGAATCGCTTCGCTCTTTTAGACTTCGGTGAGTAAAATTCTGGCTATGATGGTCGGAGTGGGTAATGTTTAAAAGTACTGCTATCGTCTGTAGCAGATTGAAGTTCCAACGTCTCTTTTTGAGACTCAATAATTCGTTCGATGGTATTCCAAGGCTGAAAGCCCTTACCAACTAAGGAGGCTGTCCAAAAAGGAACATAATAAGCTGCTAAGCTTAAATAATTTAGACTTTAAATCCCTCTCTATTAGATAGAGATGGAAATAGAGTGAGGTCAGAAGAAGATCCCTAAATTATTTAAGCCGATTCCGCGGCAAAATACTTTTTGGACAACCTCACTTTCAAGAACTTGATTCATTAATTGAACTCAGATTATTGAGGTATTCAATCTCATTAGCGTAAAGCAGTTTTTTATGTTGTTTTAACAAGGAAACTACTTCTTTTGAAAACTTAACTTGTTTATAGCGGTTAATAAGTTCGGAAATGTCAGGTTTTTTTTCGGTTCCGGTAAATGATGAACCGCCACCAAAATTACTCAATTCTGGTAAAGTGGACGATGTGAGGTTTAGAGATTTCAAAATAGTTTCTCTGTAGCTTTTTGATGTAAGCCATTTCTCGAACTCCCAGTTGTAAAACTTATTTGAGTTTTCGAATGACAAAATTTTATTAAAAAGTTCATGATCTACCGCGCTCCAGTAATTAGCCCTCCCCCGCTTTGCCCGTTTAATCAGATATTCCAATCTGCTGGCAACCAAATTCAATAAGGATCTTTTTATGTAAATGGCTTTGTCATATCGTGGGATTTTATAAGAAGTGTAAAAAGAAGAACAATCCTCAACAGATATAATTATACTGTCGCATTTTCTGATTGAGTTTCTCTTTTTATAAATCATTCTAAGGAAAACGATCATCACAATCTCATTAACCTCATTAAAAAAAATTGTCTTATGAGAAGGAGATGAAAGAAAATACTTATATGAATCATCTTTTATTAGATTTGTTTGCTTGTTTTCTAAAGAATTCGTTAACCAGTTAATAAATGCGTGGTTACCGCTCCTTCGCATCCCACTGACATAGTAAACTTTCTTTCCTCGAAATAAATACAGAATGTAATACCTGTAAATTAATTTGGCAAGATGAGTATCCAATACTGCTAAAAAGATATTTTTTAACGTCCTCATGGGGTAAAATTTCTGTAAAATTGTGATTAAAAATTGCAATGTATTATTATAAAAAGAGCCTCCGGTTTCCATGAAGGAAGATTAGAAAGCTCGCTATAGAGAAAAGAAGGGATACAATAGCTTTCAAGTTCCTTTTTTGGAATTGATGTAGTCTGTTGAAGTGGGCCGATATTTGAAACCGTGACATTCTCTGGAAATCATACTTCAATACCTATTTCACTGATGTTGCAATTTACCATTAGTCAAGAGTGGTTAGTGTATCTGATTCATAAGATTTTAATTTTGTCTCAACAGTTTAATCATACGGTTGTACGTCGCTTTAAGGCTTGGGTAGTGGAATAGGCAAACCGGAGAGAGCAACATCATTTTGGTAACATAAGTAAGTATTTTACCGCTTTTCTTTTTTCGGAAATAGTGTAGAGAAAGGATGGTGTAAATTTCATAAAGTTTAGAAAGTTCCTTCATCGTAACTCTTTTTCGAGTCCGAATATAGTAATAAATAGATTTTTCCATCTCTTTTTTAACGAATATGGAATTTCCGGTGATGCTATCGTCGTGCCTGTGGAGAATTACACTCTTATTTTTAACTCGGTAGCAGTCAACCTTATTTCTTATCCTGTCCAAAAATTCAGCATCTTCTCTGATTATCAGGTCCTCATTAAATCTGTCATGCCCAATTGCATCCTTGTGAATAGCCGTGGCCTGAGTGTAAGGTAAGTTAGTGAAATTGGGCTTGGTCGTGAGAAATTTGGAGGTCTCCCTGTGCACAATTCTTCCTCCATAATTCATTATAAAGTCAGTGCAAACAAAGCAGACTGGAAAATTATTGTCTTCAAGAAATTTAAAAATAGCTGACAAATGATCCGGTTTGTATTCATCGTCACTGTCCAAAAATGCGATATACGTCCCATTTGAGTTATCAAGTGCAACATTTCTGGCAGAGGAAGCCCCGCCATTTTCTTTGTAGATATACCTGATCCTCTCATCATCGTAGCTGAGAATAACGTTTCGGGTTTCATCCGTAGAGCCATCATCAACAATGACAAGCTCCCAATTCTCGAAATCCTGATTAAATATACTGTCAATACATCGTGTTATAAGTGACTCTCTGTTGTAGACAGGGACAACTACGCTGAAAAATGGATTCATATCACTCTTTTATTTAAAAGTACTCAATTATTAAAACAGACATATACTAATTTACCGGCTAAGCAAAAACAATTAGTATTTCCTGAAATTTATTTGACACCTAAGCTCAAAGATTAAATTTGTATTTTATATTCAGCTAAAAATTCAAAAAAGTTTTGGTTATAAATCATCCGGAATATGCACACAGTCACGATCGTGATGTATCACTACGTTAGGGATCTTGAAAAATCACGTTATCCAAACATCAAAGGCCTTACAACAGGTAGGTTTATTAAGCAGCTCGATTTTATTGAACATAATTATACTATTGTCAGGATGGAAGAGTGCCTTAAGTGCATTCAGGGAGAGTCGAAAGATTTCCCGGATAACGCTGTGCTCCTCACGTTTGATGATGGCTATATTGAGCACTTTACAGAAGTATTTCCAGTTTTGGATGAGAAGGGAATACAGGGCTCGTTTTTTCCGCCGGTACAGTCAACTATGGAGGACAAGGTGCTGGATGTCAACAAGATTCATTTTATTCTCGCGTCACAAGATGAGCCGAAGCAGCTGCTCGAGGTACTAAAAAGTGAAATAGAAAATGTACAGAGTCTGTATGATCTTGAAGATCCGGAGGCCTATTTTAGCAGGATCGATAGTTCCGAGCATCCCTACGATACAATAGAAGTTGTGACATTTAAACGCGTGCTGCAAAGAGAGCTGCCACCGATCGCAAGGCAGCAGATTGTTTCTCAACTGTTTGATGACGTTATGGGCGTGCGCGAAGATGTCTTTTCTAATGAGCTCTACATGAAAGAATCACAGCTTAAAACGATGATCCGGCACGGTATGTTTGTGGGCGGACACGGGTACAGCCACAAGTGGCTGAATGCTATTGATGAAGATGAGCAAAAAAGGGAGCTGGACAAAACAGAAGATTTCCTGGAGTTGCTCGGCGTTGACACTCACAACAAGGTGATGTGCTATCCCTATGGGGGCTTTAACGAATCACTGCTCAAACAAATAGAAAGCAGCGGCTTTTCGGCAGGGCTTGCAACAATCCCGGAACAAGCTGTTTTAGATGAAGAGCACAGGTACTGTTTAAGCCGAATTGATACGAATGAGATAGATGTGTAGATCGAAGCTCCTGCTTCGATGACCCTCTCCTGTCCTCTCCCTAGGTCGGTAAAAAACACACTCCATAGGGAAAGGGACTTTTTGCATGATTACTCGGCTGCAAGCAGAATTTTTGCCTGAGCCGATTGGATTTTGATACTATCGAGACTCTGTGGTGAACATTGCTATCGCAACACACTCACAACCCTGTCGAACGGGGACTGTTCGGCCTACGTAAATCGAAGCTCCCGCTTCGATTACTCGGCTGCAAGCAGAATTTTTGCCCAAGCTAATTGAATTTTGATACCATCATGTCATGAACCCATTGTGAATAAGTTTCTTGCAATGCACTCAGAGCCACGTCGAACGGGGACGTTCGACCTACGTAGATCTCCCGAAAGCCTTCGGGACTGCTTCGATTATACCGCTGCCAACCACAAGCCCGTGTCAAAAAAAACACAAATACAATTTTTTATAACAGATTAGCAGTTTGTATATTTTTTAGGAATTAAAAGGAGATAAGCGCTATGATAAATAAATTATAATTCAGGATCATCAAAAAAATTTCAGGTTCATTAAAATAATATGTACGTTTTTACATTCTATAAGAGAATGCAACGTAGATGTAAAGGGTAACTTTCGGATCAGTTAAAGGGGGAGTAAAATATGATGGCCAACGTTTGGTTTATGGTGCCTGCAAGGGCAGGTTCGAAAACAATTCCGCGGAAAAATGTACGGGTGCTTGCCGGTAAACCGCTAATTCTGTACGTTCTTGAGACTATAAAAGAAGTGGCAGATAAAAGCCGGGTTATTGTCACAACGGATGACGACGATGTGAAAGATCTGGCGAAAGACTATGGGATAGTACATAACAGATCTGCGGGGGTAGCGGATGATGTGTCCACCCTTGATGACGTTGCTTTGGAAGTGGCTGAATATCTGAAATCAGAGATGGGGGCATCAGACAATGATATTCTTGTCACTGTTCAACCTACATCTCCTCTTTTATCCTCTGTAACGATACGAAAGGCGCTGGAGAAACAGCTGCAACCGGGTTGTGATACGGTTATCTCTGTAACAGATGATCGGCATCTGAGATGGACGATAGAAAACAACAATGCACCACAGCCACTGTTTGAGGAACGAGTAAACCGGCAGCAAATGCTTCCTGTTTACTCAGAAACCGGAGGTGTAATTTCGACCAGAATTGGGCATTTATTAGACCGCGAAACACGAATTGGAACGTCTGTTTCACTGATTGAAGTGGATGAGCGCGAGGGCCTGGATATTGATACATATGCAGATTGGGCTTTAGCGGAATACTGGATGAATAAACTGCGAATTGCAATTCGCGTAAATGGCGGTAAAAATATTGGCTTCGGTCATGTTTACAGAGCACTTGCTATTTCTCAAAACATACACTCTCACGACATTACGTTTGTTACAAGTTCCGAAACTGATTTTTCACCGGGAAGGGAGTTTTTAAAAAGGCAGAACTACCCAATGATTGAGATAGACTCTGACGACTTTTTTATTAATCAGCTTGATGAGTTAAAGCCGGACATTGTAATAAATGATATTTTGGATACCGATATCAACTATATTGATGAATTGAAAAAACGGGGTATTTTTGTAGTAAATTTTGAGGATTTAGGTGAAGGAAACAGGCACGCCGATATTGTGATAAATGATCTTTACCCTGCCATTTATCCAAAGGAGAATCACTGGTATGGGGTAGAGCACTCAATTTTAAATCCTAACTTTGAGATGGTTGAACCTCGCAATGAGCCTATAGGGAAAGTTGAACATATTTTGTTGGCATACGGAGGGTCTGACCCTTCAAATTTGACAGAAAAAGCTATAAAGGCTATTCAATTGACCGGGTACGATCAGGCGGTTACAGTTGTAGTTGGACCGGGATTCGAAAGTTTAGATCAAATAAATGAATATGCCGGGCAGATTAAGGGTAAATTTAAAATATTAAAGAGTGTAGATAATATGGCGCTCTTAATGAAACAAGCCGATCTTGCACTCACATCCGCCGGACGGACTGTAACTGAGCTCATGACGGTAGGTGTGCCAACGATTGCCATGTGTCAAAATATGAGAGAAATGCGCCATAATCATGCATCAAGCAACTTCGGAGTTGTAAATCTTGGGCTCGGGCAATCTATAACACCTGAAGTTCTGGCAAAGCATATTGAAATGTATCTCAACGATGAAAATTTAAGATGCGATATGTATAAACGAATGACCAGTGCTGTGCGTGACAGATCAAATTTCACAGTTGTGTCTAAAATACTCTCAGCATATAAAAAATTTAAGAACGGCAATTAGGTAGTATGGATATTAATACTCTATTCAGAAAAACGAACAAACACAGTTTTACCCGCCCCTATATTATTGCTGAAGCCGGTGTAAATCATGAAGGCTCAATGGATACTGCTAAAAGACTTATAGATGAAGCAAAGGAAGGCGGGGCTGATGCCATAAAGTTTCAAACGTACAAAGCAGAAACGATCGCCAGTAAACATAGCCCGGCGTATTGGGATACATCACAGGAGCCAACGGAGAGCCAGTACAAACTTTTCAAGAAGCATGACTCATTCTGGAAAAAAGAGTTTACTGAGTTGAAAAAATATTGCGATAAGACGGATATTGAATTCTTATCAACTCCATTTGATAAAGAAGCAGCAGATTTTCTTGATGATCTTATGCCCGTGTTCAAAATTTCTTCTTCAGATATAACCAATAAACCATTCATTGAGTATATATCTGAAAAAGGGAAGCCAGTTATTTTATCTACAGGCGCAAGCTATCTCCATGAAATTGAAGAAGCCGTTTTTTGGATTCAAAAATATTACATAGAGTATGCTTTATTACACTGTGTTCTGAACTATCCGACAGATGACTTAAATGCCAATCTTGGAATGATTCGGGGTTTAAAAAGTAAGTTTCCAAAAACCGTGATTGGTTATTCCGACCATACATTGCCTAAAGATATGCAAACACTTGAAACGGCTGTACTTCTCGGAGCCCGTATTTTAGAAAAACATTTTACGTACGATAAGACCCTACCGGGTAACGATCACTATCATGCGATGGATATTAAAGACCTTAAACAGTTTGAGAAACGTATGGATAAAGTTTTTGGGCTTATCGGACAGACGGAAAAAACAAGCCTTGAAAGTGAAGAGATCTCCCGGAAAAATGCACGGCGAAGCCTTGTAATCGTTAGAAAAATGAAAAGAGGGGAGATAATCACCTTTGATGACCTTACATTCAAGCGGCCCGCACATGGAATTTCTCCTAAACATATAGATGAAGTTGTAGGTATGGAGATATCCTGCGATATAAATCAGGATACGATCCTGAAATGGTCCCTTTTAAAATAAAAATTGCTCAAATGCGATGCTCCAATAGCCAATAATAATTTCAGCGTCGCATTTATCGAAGAAATTTATAAAACGATATTAAAGCAGATAATGAAAGACAAATCTATATTAATTACAGGCGGAACAGGTTCACTCGGAAAAGCACTCACTAAACATATTTTAACCAAATATCCGGACGTAAGAAAGCTTGTAATCTTTTCAAGGGATGAGCAGAAGCAATTTCATATGGCACAGGAGTACCCGATAGAACAGTATCCCCAGATACGATTTTTTATCGGGGACGTTCGGGATCATAACCGGCTGACCAGGGCATTTAAAGATATTGACTATGTGATTCATGCGGCGGCAATGAAACATGTGCATATTGCCGAATACAATCCCGATGAATGTATTAAGACCAACGTAGGAGGGGCTCAAAACGTAATTAAGGCATGCCTGGATACCAATGTGGAGCGTGTTGTTGCCCTCTCAACTGATAAGGCGTGTGCCCCGATAAACCTGTACGGAGCCACCAAACTTACTTCAGATAAACTTTTTATCGCAGCAAACAATATTAAAGGATGGAACCCCATCCGGTTTTCGGTCGTACGCTATGGGAATGTGATGGGGTCGAATGGATCTGTAATTCCTTTCTTTCTGAAAAAGAAAAAAGAGGGTGTATTGCCCATTACAGACCCTGATATGACACGGTTTAACATCTCCCTACAGGGTGGGGTTGATATGGTGATGCACGTTCTGCATAACGGTCTCGGTGGAGAGCTGTTTGTTCCCAAGATTCCATCATACCGTATTATGGATGTGGCGGAGGCGATCGGGCCGGAGTGTGAAAAGAAAATTGTGGGTATCCGTCCCGGTGAAAAAATTCACGAAGAGATGATCAGCGCTTCAGACTCCTACAATACATATGATCTGGGCAAGTACTATGCAATTTTTCCGCACAGCCCCGCTTCAAGAGTGGAGCAGCTGATTGAGATGTACGATGCGAAAAAAGTGGAGCTGGGATTTCGGTACGATTCCAGCACTAACGATGTGTTTGAAAGTGTAGAAAGCCTGCGAAAGTTAATTAAAGAGCATGTTGATTCGACTTTTGAGGTGAACTAAGCATGGAATCTATACCTTATGGTCGACAGCAGATTACGGAAGAAGACATTAGTGCCGTAACCGAAGCCCTTAAATCCGACTACCTAACCCAGGGGCCGAGGATTTCTGAATTTGAAGAGGCATTTGCAGCGTATGTCGGTTCGGCGTATGCAGTGGCTGTTTCAAATGGAACGGCGGCCCTGCATCTGTGCGCAATGGCGCTGGGCGTGGAGAAGGGAGATAAAGTTATTACAACTCCGATCACCTTTGCTGCATCCGCCAACTGCGTGCGCTATTGCGGAGGGGAGGTGGTGTTTGCCGATATTGATCCCGATACCTACCTATTGGACATCAAAAAGGTAAAAGAGCTGCTTGAAGCCTCTCCAAAAGGAACCTATAAAGGTATTATTCCGGTAGACTTTGCAGGCCGCGCCGTAAACCTGGAAGCATTCAGAAATCTTGCTGACGAGTATGGCCTATGGCTGATTGAGGACTCATGCCACGCCCCGGGCGGATTTTTCAAAGACAGTAACGGTGATGCCCAACATTGCGGAAACGGGGCATTTGCAGACCTGGCTATCTTTTCATTTCATCCCGTAAAACACATCGCGGCAGGCGAGGGTGGCATGATCACCACAAACGATGAAGAGCTGTACGAAAAACTGTGCAAGCTCCGAACCCACGGAATTACCAAGAATGAAGATGAATATATAAACTCCGTTGAATTCTCGGTTGGTACCACTCATAACTCAAAACTCAAAACTCAAAACTACCCCAGCTGGTATATGGAAATGCAGGAGCTGGGCTACAACTACCGCATCACCGATTTTCAGTGTGCGTTGGGCAGCAGTCAGCTTAAAAGAGCGCATGACGGGATTGCACGAAGAAGAGAAATAGCATCCGTTTATTTTGAGGCATTTGACGGAGATGATTTTATTAATGGCCAATCAGGCGTTGTGGAAGGACATGCCTACCATCTTTACGTAATTGAAGCAGAAGACCGTTTAGATCTTTATAATTATTTACGAGAAAATAATATCTATGCTCAGATACATTATATCCCTTGCCACCTGATGCCCTATTACCGGCAGTTTGGCTGGAAAGAGGGCGATTTTCCTCATGCCGAGGAGTACTACCGCGGATGCATCAGCCTGCCAATGTACCCAGTGCTGACTGATGAACAGCAGCAGTTTGTTATAGATAAAATCAGGGAATTTTACAGATGAGTAATCTTGCAATAATACCGGCCCGGGGCGGAAGTAAACGGATTCCGCGGAAAAACATCAGGGAGTTCCTGGGCAAGCCTATCATCGCCTATTCGATTGAGACAGCACTCGAAAGCGGGCTTTTTGATGAGGTGATGGTGTCTACAGATGATGATGAGATTGCACAGGTGGCAAAAAAGGTTGGTGCGAAAGTACCCTTTATGAGATCCAGTGAAACTGCGGATGATTATGCAACGCTGGCAGATGTTGTGGACGAGGTGAAGAATTCCTGCATAAATATGGGGGACAGCTATACGCACATCTGCTGTATTTTGTCGACCGCCCCATTTGTAACCGTGAAAAATTTAAAAACAGGATATCAAATGCTTCAGCGGGAAGATGTTGATTCTGTCAGGCCCATTGTTGAGTTTCCCTATCCTATTCAGCGGGCCTTCAGAAAAAGTGAGAATGGGTTTGTTGAGTTGTTTCATCCGGAGAATAAGAAAACCCGGTCGCAGGACCTCGAACCGGCCTACTATGATGCCGGGCAATTCTACTGGATGAAATGGGAGCCGGGAATGAAAGGAGAAAAGAGGGCGGGATTTGAAATATCACAATACCTTGCTCAGGATATAGATACGTATGATGACTGGAAGATTGCGGAGATGAAATTTAAGTTGATGGAAAATTTTTATGGTGAGTAAATTTATATTGAGAAATAAGTACGGCTTTACAGATAACGAGATATCTTTTTATCAGAATTTGATCAAAGATTCAACAGGGATAATTGAGGAAAGATATATATCTCAAAAAAGATACACGGAATTGCGAAAGTATCTGGATGAGGGTTCATGGAGGAGTATTATTCATAACAAATGGATATCATCGATATATTTTGCTCAGTATGGAGTCCCTCAACCTACGTCATATGGGCTATTGCATCCTCTATACGGTATTGATCTTCAGCATAAGCCACTGCTAAATGCCAGACATCTAGAGGACTTAATTCGTGAACAAAATTTAGAAAGGTTTGTTTTAAAACACATTGGTGGAGGAAAAGGGGATTCCGTATCAATAGTTAAAAAAATTGAAAAAAATGAAAACGGATTCGTTTACATAACAATCAACCGAAAGCGACTTGGCAGGTCAGAGGTTAATGATTTGCTTTCTCATCGAACCGGGGACCTTGGAGGTTATAAAATTGAGGAATTTTTAGATTCTCATGAGAGTATCAGCAGGATAACGGGAGGTGGAGCATCATCCATGAGGATTTACACGTTTCGGGAAAAGCCAAACAAGACAATCGCAAAGCTTGGGTTCATACGTTTTGGATTGCCAAGTGGTGCGACAGACCATTTAACAAATGGCGCAACATATGCAACAATTGATCTTAGTCAGGGATCAATTAAGGAAGGTATCAGCAACCTAAATAGAAATATTAAGGTAAAAATCCATCAGCCAACGGGTGAAAGATTTACGGGTAAAATAATCCCATATTGGGATAGAGTAGTGCAAGTAGCCGAGCAAGCTGCAAGGAGTTGCCCAGGTTTGAACTGGGTTGGTTGGGATATAGTTTTGTCTGAGGACGGGCCATACTTAATTGAAGGTAACGTTGGTATGGAATTATCCAGTTTTCAGCAATTATTTGGTGGATTGAAAGAAAACGGGATTTTTGGTGACTGGATAAAACACCTGGATATCCCAGTTGCTGAAGAGAAAGATGTAGGGGAGTTGGGTAGCTGGAAAACAAAATATGTTAGAAATGCTGTTGGCAAGATGATTAAGCGATAGCTTAATGAATGAAATAGAACATTGAAGTAGTTATCAGTCAGTTCCTTTTGTACAACTTAAAAGTGTCTGATATTAAGAATACCTGAGAAACAGTAGATTTATACTCTATTAGACTTACTAATAAGTTAAGACTAGAATTGAAGGTTGAGTACTTCAGGATAGTTGAAGTTGATGAATATCTGAAGCTGTGGTTTATTCTTTCCCTGATTAAACGAATTTAGCTTTTTCGGTGTAATAGTTCTTTACAATACCGTAGCATAATCATATTACCAATGTTGAAAGTAAGTTTTTATAATACATCAGCAGGGCTTTAGCAAAAAGATAATATTTAGAATCTAAAATTAATGGGAGTTAAGAAGATTGATTATAAAATATTATTTCAAAATTGGGCGGTAGAATTTTAATGAGATAGAAATGAATAAATTTTTACTTAAAAATAAATATGGGTTCACTGAAAAAGAGATAGAGTTGTATAGTTATTCAGGAGAAATATATTTCGGCTGCAGTTTATGATAGCATACGTGACTATTTTGAGGTGAATAGCTGGAATTCAATATTACATAACAAATGGCTGACCGTAAACTACTTTAAAGGTTTTGAGAATGTTTATCAACCTGCCGTTTATGGATTAATGCATCCTAAGTCAGGGGTTGATTTGTATGGGAATTTTCTGAGGAACTTCAATGATTTGATAAACACCATTGATAAGATTGGGGGAGACAAATTTGTAATAAAACATATCGGAGGAGGAAAAGGACGATCAGTATATATTATTAATGGCATCAAAACAGAAGGGTCTCACACAGCCTTAGAATTGATTGATGGAAATGTTATCAGGGCAGATGGCTTTGATAATATCTTGAACGTGGAAGAAGGCAAACTGCAAGGATACCTAATTCAGCAAAAAATTGATGCACATAAAGAGTTGGACAAGATATCATCGGGCGGACTTTAATCTGTACGAATTATGACTATGAGAAAAGCTTGTGGTGTTTGTATCCCTAAAAAAGCATTTATCCGTATCGGAACAAAAAATGGAGCTACAGATCATGAATCGAATGGCGGTGTGATGGCATCAATAGACGTAGATTTGGGAGAAATTGGCCTGGGGCAGACAAAGAGTGATCCGATACCCCATTTAGAAGTAAATCCATATTCAGGGGCTCAATTTTATGGCTTTATAGTCCCCTTATGGGAAGAGGTGAAAAAGCTCACAGTTGAAGCCGCAGCACATATACATGGAACTGATTGGATCGGGTGGGATGTGGTTATAGGCGCCGATAAGCCTTACCTCATTGAAGGTAACGTCGGTGGTGGTCTAACCACATCACAAAGGGTACTTGGTGGATTTATAGAAAACGGCATTTTGGAAGATTGGATTGATCATTTTAAGATACCGGCTAATAAAGAGAATGGTATAAGTTTTGAACATTGGAAACAGAGATTTGTAAAACAATCAATCAAAAAGCTTTTAAGGCAATAGGTAGTCAATTTAATGGGAAAAATTTTAATCATTGGCGCAGGTTTTGGCCAGGTACCCGCAATCAAAAAGGCAAAAAAAATGGGGTTGGAAACAATCTGTATAGACCGGGATCCTGATGCTCCCGGTATGTCTATTGCAGATGTCTCCTATGCCGTTGATATTATTGATAAAGAAGCTGCGCTTAAAATCGCTGAAATACATGAAGTGTCTGGCGTATTGACACTGCAGAGTGACCTGCCGGTTCCTACTGTGGGTTACATTAATGATCACCTGGGCCTGCAGGGAGTGAGTTTTGAAGTGGCGAATGCATGCAGCAATAAGGTTGAAGCCAGAAATCGTCTTCAGAAAAACAGATGTTCACAGCCTGATTATAAAATTGTGAAAGATCGATCGGAAGCTGAAGTTGCAGCAGATGAAACTGGCTATCCTTGTGTGATAAAAGCACCTGACAGTTCTGGCTCCCGGGGCATTGTAAAGGTAAATAACAGAGCCGAGGTAAAAGAAGCATTTAAAGAGGCTGAACAGTTCTCACGCAGTAATCAGATTCTGGTAGAGGAATACATAGATGGCCTTGAGTTTGGAGCACAAACTTTTTCTGTAAACGGATCTTGTGAAAGGGTGCTTCTGCATAACGATACACTCTCTGAACCACCCTATATGATTCCGATCGGGCACTCCATGCCGTTCAGATTTTTGTCTGATGAAGAAAGAGAGGTTGCGGTTTTAGATATAAAAAAAGCGGTGGAGGCACTTGGGATTAAAAATGGACCCGCTAACGTGGATCTGATTCTTGATAAGAATACAAATCGGGTTAAAATAATAGAGATTGGAGCAAGAATCGGAGCTACCTGTCTGCCGGAACTTGTTACCTACCACACCGGTATCGACTGGGTACATGAAGCAATCAACAGCTGTATCTCTGAAGAAGTAGATTTAACCGTCAAAAAAAATATACCTGTTGCGGCTGTTATTGTTGAAGCTCCAAAAGATGGCGTCTTTAAAGGGTTTGATCAGAAAAACTTCGAAAAGAACGAATTTCTACTGGAGCTTGAGATAACTGCTAAAGAGGGCGATAAGGTAAATCTGTTGCGAAAAGGAACCGACAGAATCGGAAAGGTATTGGCAACAGGAGAAGATGTTCTTGAGGCCGAAAAGAATGCAAAGCGCATCAGGGAACAGATTAAAATTGATGTTCAATGAGAGCACGTATTCTCTTTCTTACGGAGGCAGGTGAGGGAATTGGTTTCGGTCACATCAGCAGGTCTATTGCTCTGGCTGATGGTTTTGAATCGTTGAATTGTGATGTCTCTTTTACTGTGCGAGGAACGAAGAACAGAGTCATTCATAACAGGGCATTTACGGAAGTCAACAAAGAGTGGTTTGATGAAGAGTATCTTGTTGCAGTAGTTCCAACGTATGATATTACTGTTGTAGACAGTTACCGGATTAGTGATGAGATGCTCGATTTCATCTCCGAAAAGTCGGAAAACCCCGTTTTTTTAATTGATTCGCAGTTAAAACATGGGGATCAGGGAATAATCCTGTTCCCGTCTGTTTATGCTGATGAATATACTTTTGAAAGCTCCAACTATTTAAAAATTCTGACTGGTATCAACTATCTTTTATACACACGAGAGATGTGGTACGGGCTTCAATTTGAAGTAAATGAGCATGTAAAAAGAGTGGGAATATCTCTTGGGTCTTCCAAACCTGAAGAAACCGGTAGTATTATTCAAAATTTGAGGCAAATTTTTACGGGCTTAACACAGATATGTATTTTTGGTGATTTGGAAACTGAAAGTGGTGTTAATCATAAAGATGTTGATATAAAATGGTTGGGCAGACTTGATAAAAAGAACTACGTAGAAGAGTTACAAAACCTCGATGTACTGATTTCAAATGGAGGTCAAACATTAAATGAAGCTTTGTTAATTGGATTGCCTGTACTGCCTCTGATAACTGCAGATAATCAGTCAGATAATGTAACTGGATGGGAGAAGAAGGGTTTTGTGAATGGTTTAGATTCAAGAAAAAAAATAAATTTGAAAGAGCTACATGAAAGATTGAAGGCTTTTGAAGATTACAATGCCCGAAAAGAATTTTATGAATCGTGCAGACAAACTGTTGATTCTATGGGCGCTATCAGAGCTGCTAAAGAAATACTACAATGTTAAAAGTTTAAAAAATGAAAAACCACACATTCATAATTGCCGAACTGTCGGCCAACCATAACAATGATTTTGATATTGCAGTAAAAACTATAAAAGCAATGGCTGATTCCGGAGCTGATGCTATTAAAATTCAAACCTACACGGCTGAATCGCTCTCAATTGACGTAGATAACGAGTATTACAAGGCAAAAACCGAAGGGCTCTGGAAGGGCTATCGTCCGTATGATCTGTACAAGGAGGCGTCCATGCCCTACGAGTGGCAGCCGAAACTCCAGAAAGTTGCCAATAAACTGGGCCTTGAGTTCTTCAGCTCACCGTTCGACAGAGAAGGTGTTGACTTCCTGGAAACGCTTGATGTTCCCCGGTATAAAATTGCTTCGTTTGAAATTACAGACATACCGCTCATTGAATATGCAGCATCCAAAGGAAAACCGATGATTATGTCAACAGGAGTGGCTGAGGTGGAGGACATTCAAATGGCTGTGGATGCTTGCAGAAATGCAGGAAACGATGATATCACCCTGTTGAAATGTACATCCAACTACCCGGCAACAATATATGATGCAAACCTGGTAACGATTCCCGATCTCAAAGAAAGGTTCAGGACAGAGGTAGGCGTATCGGATCACACCATGGGTCATATTGTACCGGTTGTTGCCGTAAGCCTTGGGGCAAAGGTTGTTGAAAAGCACTTCATCCTGGACCGGTCACTTGGTGGGCCGGATTCCGCTTTCTCAATGGAGCCGGACGAATTTAAACAGATGGTGAATGAGGTAAGAATGGCTGAAAAAACTCTTGGAACCGTTACTTACTCTGTAAGTGATAAGGATAAGCTAAGACGCAGATCACTATTTGTAACGAATGATATTCGTGAGGGAGAACAAATAACGGTTAAAAATGTTAGGTCCGTTCGACCGGGCCATGGTGCGCACCCGAAATATTTGCAAGATGTGCTTGGAAGCATCGCAGTAAGAGACCTGCAAAAAGGCGAGCCGCTGGATTTAAAAGATATCAAACTATAAGGGTGCTTATACTCTAATGTAAGCTGTCATCATTAGTGGCAAGATCCGACTATTTATTGAACGAGATATTTATTATGTGACCCTGAAGTTTTTAGGGAACAATTTCCTTTATTTTATGTTATATGAATTCAGGTCTGAAATAATACAGTAAAAACTTTATACACTCCGTTGCTTAAGGTGGATAAAACTATTTATTTTAGGATGATTGCATCTTTACAAATTGACAAAGAGTGATACATTAAACTTTAGGTCTTGGTTAGAGTTACACTCTAGGCAAATCCACAAAAGATGTTGCGTATTTCATTAGATAGTTTGTGAACTCATAATATTTAAGAGTTTGTACAGGAATTGCTTTTAAAAATTTTCCGGATCAATCAGGAGTTGCCGGATATTAGTTAGTCCCCTTATTATCATAAATCTTACTATGGCACATAATCTTTTTTTCTTATTCCTCACCTTTTTTACTTTCTTTTTTTCCGCACTTCCCCTTTTTGGTCAAGACATTTCAATTACCGAAGCTTTTGAAGAATCATTTGAGAGGCCGGTTGGGCTTGAGTATTCGCATCAGGGAAGTCCGTTGCTGTATGTCATTCAACAAAATGGAATCATCAAAACACTAAATGTAGACGAACCGAGTCAAACCTCTGAAATCTGGTTCGACATTTCTGATAAAATTCAGGCAAGCGGGGAAAAAGGACTTCTGGGACTCGCTTTTCATCCTGATTATCCCAATAATAATACGTTTTATGTGAATTATAACTTTGTGGATAAAACGGACCAATTGATCACGAGAATATCTCGGTTTAAAGCGCCCCGGGAAATTGCTGCTCCGAAGAGTGAAGAAATCCTTATGTCTTTCGAACAGCCGGGACAGAACCACAATGGCGGCCAACTGGCATTTGGGCCGGACGGTTATTTGTATATCTCTCTTGGTGACGGCGGAGGGGCACAAAACCGGGATAACAGCCAGGACATTTCAGATGTTTACGGTGATATATTGCGAATTGATGTGAATACAGAATCAGGGTATGCCATTCCCGAAGATAATCCATTTGTAAACAATTCGGATGGTATGGATGAGATTTATTCTTTTGGATTCAGGAATCCATGGAGGATGAGCTTCGACCCTGAAACCGGCCACCTATGGGTTGCAGATGTAGGGGAAACGTCCAGGGAATCAATTTATATCGCTGAAAAGGGCAGAAATTATGGGTGGCCCCTGGTCGAAGGAACGTATTGTTTTGAAAGTGAAACGTGTGATTTAAGTGATATTGAGATCCCCGTATTTGAATACATATATGACCTGAATGATACCGGAAGATCAATTACCGGCGGCTATGTTTATAGAGGTGAGGACAATCCATCACTCGTAGGAAAATATATCTATGGTGATTTTATGTCCGGCCGGCTATGGGCACTGGAAATTGATCAACAAAGTAAAAGCGTTATATCAAATACTGAACTTCTTAAAACGGACTTGAGGATACCTACATTCGGGGTCGACAGCCGCAGTGAGATCTATATTATTGGCTGGGGAAGCGAATCTAAGATTTATCGCTTTACACCAGAACTCACATTAACAGAGCTTGCCCTGAAATCAGTAAATGGTAGCAGTGCCATAAAGCTCACTTGGGATGTGAACAGTGAGTCGGACATTGACAGCTTTGAACTTTACAAGGGC
>Ga0136556_1000500_pt1 | contig 23387 bp, 25 predicted proteins | sample AntRauTorckE6831_FD_104780 | JGI IMG/M metagenome (GOLD analysis project Ga0136556, IMG submission 104780) | Saline lake microbial communities from Rauer Islands, Antarctica - Metagenome Torckler E6 #831 | ecosystem: Environmental > Aquatic > Non-marine Saline and Alkaline > Saline | place... | reverse complement strand
TCAGACGGTTTCCACTTCGCCGCAATACTTGTAGTTGTAGACCGGATGATCGGGATTGCCTTCGACGGTGCCGACCAGCTTCCCGCATTCGTATGCATAGGCGTAGTTCACAGGCTTGCCTGCCAGATACTTACCGCTGCGGCGTTGCTTCCCGATCCTCAGAAACTGAGCGGCCTGTGAAATATCCCACCACTCACCGTCGCGTGGTCCACCGACAAAGATAACTCGCGTCATGCTATCCCCTTCTCGTCCAGGTACTCTCCGAAGCCGGCGGCTTCCAGCTCATCGACGTTCGCTATCAGCTCGCGAAGAGGACGACGGACGCTCTTGGTCAGTACCGGGGGCAGTTCGATAGGTGTCACACCGGCGGCCCGCTGGATGCGTCGCATGGTGCCGTCCCAATCACTGACCAGCTCACCATATTGGATTGTCAGGGCGTACCAATAGCGTTGACGGTGACGCTCTTGAAGCCGCCGGAACATCCGGACGTCCGCGGGTCGGATGTTGACCGGCTTGTGGTCCGGCGGCGTCTGCCCGACCGGCGTGTTCCATTGCTTGGCTTGCTTCGCCAGCACATTAGACGCGGCCACCGCTAGCGGGTTCTCACGGACCAAGTGGATGACGTTTTGGGTCTTGCTCCAACGACTCACGCGGGGGTTCATGTGGCTGTAAAGCAGCTTGTAAAACTGGACCCCGTGCTTGTCGATGGCGTCTAGGTAAGCGACCCGGTCACCGAAGCCGCTCTTGTCCACCGGATCTGATCGACTGGCAATTCGATAACCGCACCAGTCCTTGACGAAGTCCCGCATCTCATCGGAATACCCCGCCGCTACATCGCAAAGCACTTCGCCCCAGACCTTCAACTGCGGATGCTGTGCGATACTCATCTGGACAAGTTGGCTACCTGATCGGGCGGCCGAAACTAGAATCGTACTCATGCCAGCCACACGCGGGCGTAAGGAGTTACGTTTTCAGGTGTCATGGTCGTGATCCCCTTCGATTCTGCGGTTGATAAATTTAGAGCAACTCAAAGCGGCTAAGCTGTTCAGTGCGAACGCCCAGAACCAGCCCGCACCGTAGAACCACGCGGCAAGGGCGAGCCCTGCGTTGGTTACCGCTGCGTTGTTCAAACCCATCGTGGCAATGGCGACACGCCCCCGCTCAGTCGAAAGACTCAGGGCTAATGATGCGGAACGAATCTCCGACCGTTCGTTCTTGTCGTTGCTCAAAATAGGCTCCAGACCCATTGGAAGAAAATGAAAGCCACGGCCACAACGAAGAGGCAACCAGGCATCGGAATAGGCTGATTGTTTCGACTCACTGCTTCGGCACCAGGCGAAGAGGACACCGCAAGACTTTCGCCACACGCTCGGCGACTTCCAGCTTCACCGTGCCTCCTCGCATCATCTTGTAGATAGTTGGTTGCGACACGCCCGCCGCGTTCGCGATCTCTTGCTGTGTCCGCTGGTCTTTATTCAACCGGCGGGCTAGTTGTTCGGTCAGGCTGTACGCCATCGGGTTCTCCTTGAGTTAGGTTGTCGATTATAGCATCCAGACGGCGTAACCGTCACCGGGTTCCGGGCCGTGGTTGGTCCATCCAAGGGTTACGCTTTCGGCCATAGTTGAACTCGCGTGAGGTCCAGCGTCTTGAATTTCTCAAGCAGGCTCAACGGGATTCGATACCCTGCCCCGTAGGTCGGGTTTCCGTACTTGCTGTTGAGCGGCTTCTCTTCCCGGCTCAGTGTGATAGCTTCAAAGTCATCGAATGGAATCAGGTACAAACAACGAAGCGACCGCAACCACGCCTCGCGTAACTCTTCCCGCATGTCGTACCGCTTCGTCTTGCAACCGTGGTGCAGCACCGCGTAGGTCAGCCGGTGCCCAGCGTCTACAAACTTCCGATCCTTGGCAAGCCGCCCGCTGTAAACGAAAGTCTGGTTCGTCTTACCGGCGGCCTTCGTTTCGACGTAGTGTCCCGCTTCGTCACTCAGGTCTGGGCAGTAATCGCAACGGCAATCTGTCTTGTGACGCACCCACCCCATGAGCCGGGCGATAAGATCCTCAGTCCAATCACCTACTAACGTGCGGACGTGCCCAAAGGCTCATCGAATAGAAGCCTTTGGCTGTGTCGATCCTTGAGCCCGCTAACCTTCACGTGACCACTTCCGTCCAATCGAACGTGGCAAGGTCTGCCCAGCTCATCACGTGCCCGTTGATGACTTCGTCCACCAGTGGGTCCGGGTCGATCGGCACGCGGGGCCGGTCTTCGATTTCGATGAGTACCTCCCAATTGTCACCAATACGACACGCCCGGAAGTCTTTGAGGAACGAATCGGCTGAGGCTTCAAAGGGCCCAAGGCTGACCGGCTCTTTGCATCGGCTGCCACAGGTCCGCATGATACATACGAAGTCTTGGCCGGGCAGAACATCGGCCGGTATCACGGCTGCAAGTTTCAAAAGGGCACCTCATCGGTTTCAGGATCTAGGTTTAGGAAACGGGCTATCTCTGCCCTCTCTTCATCTTCCATGACTTGGCGGCTTCGGTGCGGATACCAGCTCCGAAGCCGTAGGTTGTCCAGTGCGTTGTTCGTCCGGTCGTTGTCTTTATGATCTACGTCGATGTCACCGGGCAGGTCTTCAACGTACTCCCGCCAAGCGTCGCCCCCGTGCTGCATTGCGATAGCTTTAACCATCACCAGCCGATGAACAAACGCCTTCATATAAAGCCGCCGGGAACGCTTCACACGGCCCGAAACTCTGCGGAAGAGCGGGACCGATTCGTAACCGTCAACATCGAGCCGCGTCTTACGCGGGCGGCCCTCATCGCTTATCGCGTAGCTAGTCACTTCGCCCGTCGCCAAGCACACGTCCAGCGTCCCGTCCCGAAGTAGCTGGACCGCTAGGCTGTACTTCCCCGGCCGCCAGTGTTTGCTCTTGCGTGGTTTCATATTCATCATTCAGGATTGCGGCCACTTCGACCATGAACCGACCCGCACGCCCAGCAAGTCCGGCAACGGCTTCGGTGACACGAATGAACCCCAAGGCTACCACCTCATCCAGTACGTCGTCATCGACACTAGGCAATTCACGGGGGTTGCCCTCTTCGTCAAACGCTCCGTACTCTGCCTCGAAGAAACCAAGGGCCGCCTCGCGGGCGTGGCGTTTGATCGGCGACGCCTCAGTCGCTTCGACGGTGGTTTCAATCGGCTGAGGGTTCAACGCCCAGTCCTCCGAAGTGACCCCCGCGATGCCGCCGAGGTACGCTTCGACAAGTTCGGCAACCCTCAGCGGGTCACGGCTGTCGTCGATGTCGATCGTGAAGTGCAAAGTGTTCATTGTTTCTGTTCCCAAAGGTGTTCATTGTTACGGGTGAATGACGTTTTCATTGTCCGCTCATCTTCCTCAATTCGCTCTGCCCTTCCGGGCCGTGCCAGTATTGGACGAACCGCTCGTCCACGTGTAGGTCGTCAGCCTTTTCCGCTGAGCTGGTGACGATGTCGCCCCGCTCAGTGATTCGGCCCTTCCGCACGCCCCGGTAGGTCGTGCTGATTCGGTAGCCGCCTGCGAAGCCGTGGTACTCTTGGCTCACGGGGTAGCCCTCGCTGGTCACCAGTCCTTGCCCCTCTTGCGTAATGAGGTCAACTTGGTAGACGGGCCGCCACGCCATCCACTGCCCCAGCCCGGTCGTGCGGAAGATCGACCCGAACAGCGTGGTATCCTCCACGCATTCTTCGACCAGCTTTTGCGCGAGGTCGTCAGAATTGTCCATCGGGTGAAGCCGCCGCGTCTGAGCCAACAGCACGCCCCACTTCACCAACGCTGAGAAGTGGTCCTCGATGCTACTCTGTGCCCAACGCTGAGAACCGCCCCACGTTGTCCCAGCCGTCCCCAGAACGCTGTAGCCGTGGAACCGCGTGTTCTCATCAGTTAGAACTCCGATGACGCACACGCCCGCCGGGGCGAACCGCACGAACGACGATAGGGCTTCGATAGGCTCACGGACGGCTGCGGAGCCTATCGTGCAAATTGTCCGGCCCTCTTCCGTCTTGGCGGCCACGCATGTAATGCCGTCCAGTAGCTTAGTGCGATGAAGAGGGCAGGCCACGCCATCCCACGGAATGACCGTCGGATCTGGTGCCAACCAGTCCAGCTCCCGGCGGATGTTTTGGGTATCGAATAACGGTAAGCGATCTTCATTCATTGCATAGCTCTTTGAAGGTTTTGAGGAACTCAGTGGTCGCCCGGTGCGGGGACCAACACGGCAAGATAATTGCCAACGGCGAACACGGAACGTCCCACGGTCGCCCGCCTTTGGACGGCCCCAAGAGGACCGTCCGTTCCGTGTGCAGCATCCGCTGGTCCAGTGTCTTGATGGCGGGGCGGTTGATACCGTGGATGAGATACCGGGTATTGATTGCCATCTGGACGCTCTGCGTGATCTCTTCGTACTGCGGGCCGATGAGAGTCTTGAGCGGTTTCGATACGCCCCCCAGATACGCTTCGGCCGCGTCGTGCATGAGGGCGGCAAGCATCAAGCCCCTGTCCGGGTGCGGCTCTTTGCCGAATTGCCGGGCCATGAGAACGCTATGCTCTGCCACGCTGTAGAAACGGCGGGTGTGCCCAGTGAACCGGCAAAGATGAGCCAAGGCGTGGGCTATGTCTTCAACCTTCACCTTGGAAGGGTAGGCCGGGAAGAGATCAAACTCTTCGCCGCTGTGTGTTTGAATCCACACGAAGGTCTCCGCTGTATAGGGTTCGCGATATAGTGTCCGCAATATAGCGGACGTTTCAACGGACTACAATAGCCGTCCCGAATTTCGTATCCCACGCGATAGGGTGCGGGATGTTTCGCGGGTGCGGTGGCTTGTAGTTCAATGCCCGTGGGACGTTGTAGCGATGCCCGTGGCGTGGTTCGTGCTGTCCCAACACTGCCACCATGAACCAGTCGAATATCTCACCGTGATCGTCAGCCAACGGCCACACGCGGTGGGTGTAGTGGTGGGTGACTTCGTGGGCGATGGTGCGGTCGTAATCCGGTTCGTGCATCGCGTAGGGTAGAAAATAAAAGCACGTTTCGGTCGCCCGGACGTAATGGGCTGAGCCTTCGCCCCGTGCGTAAATCGGGACCATCGCTTGCGGATGCCTTAGGGGCTCAGGTCCGAACGCTGTCTCCAGTGTCCTGAGTCCCCGCCCCTTGCAGGTATCCGCGATAGCGTGGGTCCGCGTAGCCGCTTCGCGGCACCAGTACTGGTGCCGCTCATCGACAAACGCGATAGCCTCACTGAGACTACGAAGGGGGGACGCTTCCGTCACTGGTTCCATCCGCCGGTGCCTGAACTTGTCCGGCCTGCCCGGCTCGCTGCTGAGCCTCCCGCTGTTCCTGTTGACGGGCTTCACGCTTCGCGGCCAACTCTTCGTCGGTGCCGACGCTTCCGCCTTCATCACCTTCATCATCCCCGGACGAACTGCTTTCCTCTTCGCCTTCGTGTGCGAAGTTGTCCGGCGGCGTTTGACCTTGCAGGATGGCGTTGATGCCTTGGGACAACGAGCGGATACGTTCCGCCGATTCCAAGACAGTAATGCCCTCTTTGTCAACGCGGACAAACGCACCCGCGTTGACTGCGTAGGTGTGGGCATCGGCGAACTGGTCCACATCTTCAATTCGGAAGCTCATTTCTTTACGATTGGACATTGCTTCAACTCTTGGGAACTTCGACCCCTTGGGAATGTTCGCTCACGATGAAGGGGTCAAACACCGTGAGCGTTACGCGGTCAATGTTAGCCCTGAGACTGTGAAGCCGGCACCGGGGTTGCGGGTGCCTGCTGAGGTTCTTCGGCGAAGGCGGCCATGTCGTAACCGTCTGCCTCCATCTGAGCCTTGAGCGTCGCGATACGTCGCTGCATTTCCAGGAGTTTCTTGGCCTTGCTCGCGTTCTCGCTGGTGCCCAGGCGTTCGGCGTCCTCCGCTTGCTGCTTGAAGTGGTCAACTTTCTTCTGTGCGTCCCACTGCTTGAAACGGTAGTACACCGCATCGGTAGCGAAGTCCGTCTTCTTGAGAACCCAGTGCTTCTGCACGGAGTAATCTTGCGGGACCGCTTCCAGCTTCGCCGTTGGGGCTCCCTCCGAGTCCACTTTCAAAGCGGGGTACGGCACCTTGCCGTACTTATCTTTGTGCGGGTTCTCACCGGGGGCAGCGTTCGACACCTGTTGAGCCGGTGCCGCTTGCGGTTGCTGCTGCTGAGGTTGAACCGGTGCGGGTTGCTGTTGTTGAACAGGCTGCTGGTATTGTTCGACCGGCTGCTGGTATTGCTCAGTAGGTGGCGGTTGCTGCTGAGGTTGAACCGGTGCGGGTTGCTGTTGTTGAACAGCAGCCGGTGCTTGTTCCTGCGTCACCTGAGCCGGTGGGGCTTGCTGTTGCGGTTGCTGCATCTGCGGTGGCGGCTGTTGTTGAACAGGCTGGACGGGTGCGGCCGGTGGTGGCTGCTGAGACTGATCCGGCTGAGTTGCCGGGCCATTGGTTGGCAATACTTTAGGCACGATGGCCTCCTTTGGTTATGCTCGTCAGCGGATAGGTGGGGCGTCCCCGGTGGATTATCGTAGATGGGTGAGATTGTGCATAGCCGACTTGTACGGAATCTTCTGGTCAGGGTCCGCGTCGGCCCAAGTTTCGCGGCTGGTCCCGAAGCTGCACCGTATCGGTATGCGTAGCTTTTCTAAGATGGGTGGGGCTTCCATAGCGGACACAATATCGCGAGCCGTTCGCGGATCTTCAATCGCCGCGATGGGTCCACGGATAAGGGTTTCATCGTGGACGCTTGCCACGATTTCTAGCGGTGTGCCCTTGAGCATATTGTGGACCGCCACCGTTCGCTCTTTCATCAAGTCCGCTGCCGTGCTTTGGTTCAGCGTGTTGAACGCGATGTGTGCCCGGTCTTGGGGAAGGTGCCGCCGTCGTCCGAATAGGTTACGGATGTAGCCCCGTGCCTTCGCGGTGTCGCTCGCCCGGTAGCTGGTCCGCTTCAATCCGGGTAGCGTTCGGTGGTATCGCTCAAACACCTCTTCGCCTCGCTTGCGGCAAAGCCCCTCAAAGGTCGCCTTGACCCTGCCTTCATGCTCTTCGGGTGGAAGCCCTGAGGCTTGCCCGTTGACGATCTGGACCGCTTGGTCGTAGAGGTCAGCCACGAGGTCCATGTTAGCGGCCAACATGCTGACGACCTTGGCCCGCCCACCACCAAACCCGATGGCGAAGTTGATGTTCTTGGCGGGCTTCCGTGGGATGCCGCACCACTCCGCAACCAGGGCGTGGAAGTCCGCGTCCGGGTCTGCAACCAGGGCGGCAATCGCCTTCGTGTCGTTGATGTAATGGACGATCAGCCTGAACTCAATTTGCGAATAGTCGATCGACAAAAACGCTTGCCCCGGACCCGGCACGATGAGCCGCTTCGCATCCTTGCTGAGTTGCTGCATGTTGGGAAGGCTGCAACTCATCCGACCCGTGCGAACCATCTGGTTGTAGCTCGCGTGAAGTTTGCCGCTCACGGCAAGATCCCGGTAAGGCTTCACGAACGCGCTGAGCAACTTATCGAAGTGCCGGTACTCAACGATCTTCTCAACTACTTCGGTCGGTGCGTGAGGGTGAACGGCGTACTGAGCCATTGCCGCCTTATCAAACGACGGGTTGCCCACGGCTCCGTCGTCCTTGCCTTTGCCCTTGGTCCAGGCTAGCACGGGCAGCCCGTAATGATTGCACAACACGTCGAAGCAGCCTGAGTTAGCACCGGGGCGGAACGATCGACCTACCAGCTCAGCTAATTCCGTGTCGAGCTGGACCATCGTGTTGAGGATCTTGAACTCTTCGGCAGGTAGATGAGGCGTCACGCCCATCCCCGCTCGCTCCATGTCAAACAGCACGCGAGTCAATGCGGTTTCAATGTCGCGAACCTGATAGCACTCTTCGGGTAGGTGCTGCCAAATGTAGACGTAGAGCTCACGGTTCGTGATAACGTCTTGACAAGCGTACTGAGCCATCAAGTCCCCAGGGATGGCCCCGTAGTCTTTGTTTCGCACTAGGTAAGGCTCGAACGGTTCTTGTAGATCTTTGATCCCGTGTCCTAGCCAATCCGCCGACAACTCTTTCAAGCCGTAGCGTAGCCGGTCGCTGTCTAAGATCTTCGCCAGCGTGAGGGTATCGACGAGCGGCATGTGATCGGGCGGGATGACACCGGCACAATTAGTGGACACGTGGGCGTCGTACTTGATGTTGTGGTTGACCCAACACCCCGCCGAATCCAATACCTCACACCACCAGTCAATGAAGGTTTCACGGTTCAGGTTCCACCGTGGGTCGTGGTGACCGATCGGCACGTACCAGCCGCCGGGCGTGTCGTCAGTCGTGATGGCAAGCCCTAGCAGGTCGCAGTTGTGCCACGGGTTGACCGACATAACCTTGGGGTCGCCGCTAGTGGTTTCCCAATCGGCGTAAAGGATTCCCGCGTTCCTGAGGTCAGGCAGTTCGTCAAGGTGTTCGACTAGGCGGCCGCCGTTTGGAAACTCTTTCATCGGATTCGTCCCGCTGTATAAAAGGTCAATGTTTGACGTACTCCCCGTCTTCACGCTCAACCGTAATCATGTACTGCTGTGATGGTTTCTCTTCCTTCGCCGCCAAGACGCGGGCCAACTTCTCAGCCGCTCCCCGAACTCAGGGTCAGCGGATTCCCAAGCGGTGTATCGCCTCACTGTGTCAAGTCTCGAATCGTTTCAGCCAACTCCAAGACCGCCGCGTCATCTTGCCACCAGCGGTTAAGCCCAGACGGGTGCGGAATGATAACGCCCTTGGTTCTCTTCGTGATGACCACCACGTCACCGACACCGCGCCGGGCGTTTGCCCCGAAGGCTTCCGCTACCGGTTTGCCGCATAGGAACAGGAGGTCCATGTTACGGCAAAAGTCATTCCGCCCCACTTCGGCCAATCGTTCCGCCAGCTCTTTGTTCCACTTCACACCCTGCGGTGCCGGGGGCATGAGGTTAGCGGTCCAGAGTAGGCTCTCACGTGTCACACCGATCCGGTCCAGCCGCGTGAACGCTGGACCCTTGCGGAACGCTCCGATGCGTTTCATGAACGGGCCGTAGAGTTTCGCGAAGTAGTCCACGCCATCCGCCGCACCGTGGCACACCCGCTCGAATGTTTCGCGGTACTCCATGTTGAACCGCATCGCGATAAGTCCACGGCGTGGGTTGTTGTAAAGTGTCAAAATTCTCCCCCCTCAGGGATACAGGCCGGACGGTCTTGAGGGTGAACGCTGCCCTCGATGATCTCTTTGAGCAACTTGATGAACTCAGGCGTTTTGCGGTAGTGTCGATGTTCACGCACTAGGGCACGCTTCCGGACCAGTAGACTGACCAGCTCGCCTGCGTTCTGTCTGTCCCATCCACACCAGTCTTGAATGTCTTGGGCGTCAACTTCGATGGCGTGAAGGATCTGGTCGCAAAAGTCTTTGGCGTAGGGTGTTTGTTCAATCGCGGTCTTGATCTGGTCCGGGTCACGCAATTCCGTTGACGCTTTCAGTGCTTCGGAAAATGCCCGGTAGCCTAGCGTGTCGGACGTGTAGACGCGGTCCAGAAAATCGCAAGCGTAATTGACGTGCTGAGGCGTGACCAGCAACCGCTCGCCGTCATCGGTCGAAAACAATCGAGCCGCAAGGCTTGCCGATAGCCTCGCTATCTTGTTCCATTGGCTACCCTTATCCACCAGTGGCACGGCTTCGGCGTACACTTCGGTCATGGCAACGGCACGGGCTAGGATGAGCCGCTCCGCATCGTTGACAAAATGAACCTGGCTTGCCTCACGTGTCCAAGCCCATAGCACTAGATCCCGGCAAAGCTCAGACGTGTAGACGTGCGGCACTTGGGGGCGGTCGCACCGTAGGCGGTTCACCACTGAGGCGTCCACGTCACCCTCGGCCACCGCGATAGCGGCGTCGAATCTTCGCACGTCTTCAAGCCCGCCGATTAGTTCGGGGATGGTTTCCAATCCGAAGTTGTAGGAACTCATTGGCATTTCTGCCCGTGGGTTGCTGATTGCGATGAGCCGCGTTCGGGCGTGGGTCCGCCTCTTCTCAATCTTGGGGATCTCAGCAACACCGGTGGACCTCATATCAGTGAGCCGGGCGATAACATCCGTCTTGGCTCCCTTCAACTCTTCCAACACGACCAGCCTCTTATCGTGCGTGGGGATGACTCCCCACTTTACGAACCACTTGCCTGCTATCTGTTCCAAGCCGCCAAGCAAGCCCGCGACGCTGACGTTCCGGCACTCAACCTTGGTCCCGACTTGGTAGTGTTCCCGAAGCCGCTCAGTGGCTTCGCTCTTGCCTTGCGAGCTGTCCCCGATGATAAGCACTTCAACCCATCCCTTGACGTTGCGGCCATCGAACGGAATGAACAGCGGGGAGTGATAAGCAAGGTCCGCCATCATGTGAACGTCACGCCGTTGATAGACCCGCGTGACGTTGGCCTCAAGGTCGTCATAGATCCGGGGGAGCATCACAGCGGGGTCGCCTTGAAAGACTTGCAAACGATGCGGCTCTTGCAACTTGAAAGACGTGAGGGCATCGTCTGAGACTTCGGCCTTGGATACTACCAGTGTGCTTTGTTGGGTCATCGGGTGCGGGTGCATCCGGCACGTCATTGAGTAGGTTTCATTCAGCTCCACGCCGTCGCTGACGACGACGGCGGGCAGCATGTCCCGCTCTGTTGCTCGGCTCGCTATCTCCAAGCGTGGCGACAACCGCACGTCCTCCACGTTGTGAAGTGTCAGCGTTTCCATTCGGCAAACCTTGCAACGCGAAGGGATACCTACCGTCTCCATGAGGGCGGGCAACTGTGCCCCTTTCGGGCTCCCGGCCATCGTCAGAATCTCAGGCGACTCAGGTGAGACTTTGTAAACGTGATCCTCTTCGTTGTTGTAATGAGGGCACAACCCGCATACCTCTTGATCGCGTCCGCACCGCACGTGGAACTCAGCCGGCACAACGTAGGGGGCTTGTGACATTGCTGACACCACGGCTCCCACTATCATTCTCTTGCCGCCGCTCTCAGCGGTGCAAGCCTTCGCCAGTGTGGCCGGTTCAGTAGGCTCAGCGGCGTCGAAGTCCGCACGCATTGCCAGGGGTACGAACTCATCCACTTCACCCAGCAACGCCAAGAGGTCCGCCCCTGGTTGCATGAGGTAGTCGTTCAGGTCGCCATGTGGGAAGGCGTCCACGTCTAGCGGAAGGTCCACCACGCCCACCGACTTGGCGACCCGGTGTATCACGGTTGCTAGTTGCTTGGCTGCTTTCTTGCCTTCGTCGTCGATGTCCATGCAAACCAGGACAATCTTGTCTTTGAACCGCTCAGTGAGGTACGCCTCCCAGTTGCCCTCCCCGCCCGTCGTGCTAACGCATCCGATGCCGTGACGTTCTAGGTGTTCAATGGCGGCCAATGCTTTGACCTCACCACCGCAAAGCAGGATGATGTCGTGCCCCATCTGTTCAACGGGGTAGAGCCTGATCGGCTTACCGTGGCCCCGTGCGTTCTTCATCTTCTCAGCACCAGGGGCACCGGGTAGGTACTTCCGCACGTTGACGTAGAGCCCTGAACCATTCTTGACCGGGATAATCAACCGGCCTTTGTCTTCACCAATTCGCCAGCGTTGAATTGATTCACGCGAAACGCCACGGGCGGTCAGCTCTCCCAAGAGCGGAAGAGCTGACCACACCGCCGCGTGGTATCGTTCGACGGCTTGGGCACTGATCGTTTTCTCTTCGATCAACCCGTACCGCTTTTGAAAGTCCACGACCACCACGGCACGCGGCACGGATAAGACGCGGGCCATGAACTTCACGAAGTCCCCGGATGCTTGGCACCCAGCCGTGAAGCACTTGAACGACCCGGTCTTTACGTCAAGCGTGGCCGATGGGTTGGCGTCGTCATGGAACGGGCAGCACGTTTTGACCGTGGTGTCCCCGCCCCATTCCCACGTCCAACCGCATCGGTTTAGCTCTTCGACTACCGCTATGCGTGACCCGTGAAAATCTGGCACTTTCTATCCTTAGAACTCAGCCGGTGATGAGGAAACGCTACCGGTGTCGATGACGAAAGCGTCATCTTCGTAGTCGGCACGCAAGAGGTTAGCAGCGTGGGCCGCTTTCATTTCCTCATAGATTCGCTGGTTCGTCTTGACCTCTTGTTCGGTCACCCATGCCGGTTCACTGGTTGGGTTTCCGATGTTCAGACCGTACCAGTCACCGTCATCGTTTCGGCGGATACCGCTGGACGCCTCAAACCGCATCGTGAAGAGCGGTGCCTTTCGCATCCGTGCCAGTCCCAAGAAATTCGACCCGGTGCGATGCTCGCCCCGGACGAAGCTCTGGACGATTGGGATACCTGCCAACGGTCCTTGGTCCAGCTTCAAGATGAAGCAAAGGTGTTCGCAGTGTCGCACTTTCAACGGTTGCCCGTCTTCACCCATGCCGACCGTCTCCATCCGTCGTTTCGGGTCGCGACTCTTGGCGGCAATCTCGCTAGTATCGTCCAACGAACGCTCGGCGATAGTGATCTTCGACCCGCGTGGGTTCCAGGTACACCATTCAGCGAACCAGAACAGCGGGACGAACGTGAAGCCCTGCCCCGATTCCAGTGCCCGGTTGTTCTCATACTGCATCGGGGCGACCAGGATGTTCTGCGGTGTCACCACCACGTCCCCGGTGTTGAATTGCTCCGCAAGCGGCCCGCTGGTCATCTTTTGAATGACCTTGAGCCGTGGGGGAACGATGTACTGCACCGCTGTCTCAAGGCCCGTCTCCATGCCTTGGACGTATTCCGGTGCCACCAACTGCCTACCAGCGTCAACCGCCGGGACGGCTGCTTGTGAGGCTTGCTGGACGGCGGGCAACTGAGCCGGTGCGGGCTGTTGCATCGGCTGTTGCGGCTGCTGAGGTTGAACCGGCTGCTGCATCGGCTGTTGCATCGGCTGTTGCGGCTGCTGAGGTTGCGGCTGCTGAGGTTGAACCGGCTGCTGCATCGGTTGCGGGGGTGCTTGGCCTTGGACGGGCTGTTGCGGTTGTTGATCGGTCATTTCTGACACTCCAAAGGTTTGAAAATTCGTAAACTGCTTTCGTTCCCTGCTACTTTTCGGCGTCTTCTAAAACTCCCCGCCTTCGCCGAAGGTTAAGGCGATACATGACACTGGTACGATTAGGTCCAAGCCCTTCGGGTAGGGGCAACCCCGCAGCGGCTCTTTCCGTAATCATGGAAACCATTCCCGGCCAATGAACGTCAACGGCCGGGCTGTTCTCTTGCCCACGGTCCCACAACTCACGCGGAATCCCGAAGGCTTCCATCATGCGGGCATACTCTTGTGGCTCTTTCTTGCGTGAGGGCACCCGGACATTCATTTCCATGTCAGGTGTGCCCGTCGCGTATTCGGTGCGGATGGGTTCAATGCTGTTGTAAACTTCAATGGCGTCGTGGCACGCCTTGCGTTCGGCTTGCTCTTGATTCGCCTTCATCCTCACTTGAATCCGCTTCGCCAACTTCTCGGCTTCACGCATCGCGAAGGCAGCGTCCACCATTTCAGGCAGCTCCGTCTCGTCCTTGACTTCATCGGCTAGCTTCGCCAATTCGTCATAGACTTCACGATAAAACTTCTCAGTCATCCGGTAGATATTTCGGGCACGTTCTTTCATCGGTTCACCCCGCGTTTGACGTAGCGGCGTTTTTGAGCATCGAAAAGTAAAATTGACACGTTGCCCCACTTAGCGGCCACAACTGCGGACGCCGTGACGACCAGCGAAAACGTACCGGCGGCCAAGAGGTAGTCCGCTGCCGGGTCGAATCGGTGAACGTCTAGGGTGTGGACGATCTCTTCGGGCAATGATGAAGCGAACAGGCCGCTCCGTTGGCCGTCCACTGGAAACAGGTACACGATGTCGCCGAACTTCTCAGCGGGTCGAATGTCAAAGTTATCGCAGGGTTCGATAGCGAACACCCGCCGGGGGCTACCAGTCTTCATCGAATGCACCAGTGAGAACGGTTCGTAAAATCTTTCGCACGTCAGAAACTTCCAAGGCTGTCGTGATCTTTTCTAAAACACGTGCCCGGATCTCTTCGTCGATCGTCCGGGGCACGCAAAGGTCGGTGATACGCACGGGCTTACGGGTGCCGCGTCGGTGTGCTCTGTCTTCACTTTGCGACCGTTGAGTAGGCGACCAGTTTTGCGAGAAGTAGACCACCCAATCGCAGTCGGTCGGCACGTCATCACGTCCGGGTGGATACCCCAAGAGGTTCAGGCCGGTCCCGCCCGCTGCTTGGCTGCCGATGAACACGGTGCAATCGCGGTCGTGATTGAACGCCCGCTCGGCTTCCATCCTGTCCGCCTCGCTGGTGTCGCCGAAGTAGGTCACGCACCCGAAGCCTTCGGCCCGAAGCCGCTCAGCTATCGCGTTGATGTCAGCCTTCCAGCACGCCCAGACGATGGTCTTGCTCAGCGGCTCGCGTGACTTCATCGCCTCAACCAGCCATTCGACTTTAGGGCTCGGCTTGAAGTGTTCAATCTTTTGAGGCTCAATCTCTTCACCCGTGTCAGGGTTCACGATGGCGTCCCACGCCACGAATCCGCTAGTGATCTGAGCAAGGCGTAGCATCATCGTTAAGACGTTCTGCACGATGAGCTGACGGGGCTGGCCTTCGTCACCCATTTTCGCCTCAATTTCAACCGCTAGGTTTTCGGCGATCTCTTTGTAGACCTCGCGTTGCCGCTTGGTCATGCTGACCTCTTCGATGTCGTACACCTTCGCGGGCAAGTCCGGCAACGCTTCGGTCTTGCGGATGACGTAACTGAATCGGGCTAGACGCTCTTGGATCATAGGCAAGTTCTTCAGCCCGATGAGTTTCTCAAACCCATTAGCCCCACGGTCAAACTGACCATAGAACGAGCGGAAGTTACGCCAAGCGTTGAAGCCTGAGCCGCCCGGATAGAGAAACTCCAGTTGAGTCCAAAGGTCCAGCGGTGTGTTGGTGATTGGCGTACCGGTCAAACCCATTCGGCGGCGTGCCCTGTCGCGAAGTTTGAAGGCGTACTTTTGCCGTCGCGTGCCCGGTGTCTTGATGTAGTGCATCTCATCCAGCACCGCCAAGTCCCACTCGACTAGGTTAAGCCCCCGCCATGATTCACAAAGCACGTCGTAGGACATTATGACGGCGGTGAACTCATCGTCCGGGTCTGTCCGCATCGCGTCCAAGAGCTGGTCCATACGGTTCAACGCCGTGCCTCTCAGGACGGTCGTCTGCCCGATCCGTGTTGAGAACTTCGCGAACTCAGCCACCCAGTTCATCCGCACGTTGGAAGGGCAGACGATGGCGACGCGGAACGGTTGGTCCATTCGTGCCCGCTGCTGTAGCATGTTGCACACCGCCGCGATGACGCACGCGGTCTTGCCCGTCCCTTGCTCCATGAAGAGGGCATACGCTTCGGCAAGCGTCGCACAATGCGTGGCGGTTTGCTGATAGTTCGTGAGCGGGAAGTCCGGGTGCAATTCTAGGCTGTGAGCCGGGACCGTTCCGTCGTGCTTGTACTTCGCGTAAATCTCAGCGATGCGGGTGTGACCGACCAGTGTGTTGAGCAGGTACGTGTAGACCGTCCCCGCTTCGTCAATCAACCGGATCTGGTTTTGCGGCCATGACGACGCGATGACGGTTGCGGTGTAGTCGGTTGCCGCCGCTAGCCAAGTAGCAGGCCCCAGGTCCACGTTACCGCGTCGGTTGGACCGTTCGGGCAATCTTTCAAGCAGGTCCAACGCGGACGCACTAAGACGCGGCACAGGGCGGTAGTCACGGGCATCGACAAACTTCAGCTTGAATCGAGTGAGTTTGTCATCCAGCTCAATGAGGATGAGGTCATCCGTGTCAGGATGAAGAGGGGCCAAGGCGTCACGGGTTGCCCGTGTCAATGCCTTTATCGGTGAGCTGTCCGTTGCTTGCATGGTTGCCGCTGTGATAATGAACGCAATATAAAGCCGCTAGATGAGCACCGGTTTAGTCCCTTGCTCGCTAGGCGACTTGGGGGCATTCACGGTGCCGCATTTTCGCGACATTTCCAAACATAGGGCCGCCGTTATCCGGCGTCAACCCCGTTCAAAGTTTCTCTCGTAATGTGCCGGTGCTGCTTTTTGGGGTGAGCCACGGCGGCCGCTACTTGCTCAGGCGTGGGTGTGATCCCCAAGAACTCAATCAAGCTATCGACCACCCGTTGCGGGTCGCTCAGGACGTCGTCGTACTCGATTCGGATCTTGGGACCGTTGAACTCTTCGACGTACTGGTTGCGAAGATCGTAGAGCAAGTGTTGGTGGTCGGTGACCTCTTCCGTATTCATTCCAGACTGACGACGCTGCAACGATAGAACCGATTCCTCTATCGGCCGGCGAACATCGACCACCCGAATTTGCTCATCGCAAAGATGTTCAATCACGTGTGCGAACATCGCAAGCTGCGGATACTTCAACGCTGCCACTGTGCCCTTGCCTTCCGCTTCGCGTGTCATGCGTAGGATGAGTTTCTGCAATCGGTTACGCACCCGCACTTCGTCTAATTCCGGCTCCAGTGCAGGCAGTGGTAACGCCGCCTCCATGCACTGCATTAGCTCATGGGCTTCGCCGCTTCCGCCTCGCTTGTCCTCTGCCCCGACAAACTTGTTGCCGAGGTGAGCACCTAGCTTGTGCATCATCATTGCGACGCAAGACGAACCGCACCGGTGCGGCCCCAGTACCAGTGTGAGCGGGTGCGGTAGCGTGATGATATTGGCCGCATGGTTCCAAACTCTCTCCGGGTTCGTTCGCCCGGAGATGTTGCTGTAGCCCGCACCTTGAGCAACTAGCCATTCAGCGGGGCAGTAGATCGGCATGTCACGCCGTTGGTGCAACCGTCCTAAGTGGTGGTCGATGTGATGAGCACCCCGCCAGCTCTTGGTATCGTTGAGGTGTTTGTAGACTCGCGACATTGCCGTCCGGCCACGTATCGCGAACGCATGGGTTCGGTTGACGTTGTAAGGAACGTAACAGTTGTCGCCGATCTTCGTCGGTGGATGACGCCTCGCGTGAAAGTGTTGACCGCCAAGATAAATGAAGCCCCAATCATCGGGCAGGCTGTCAATAAACTCATGGGCCTTTTGAGTGAAGCCTTCGCAGAACCGGGCGTCGTCCTCCAAGAACAAGCAAGAATTGACTTCGTTGTTTAGACACTCTTCCAAGATCCGAACGTGTGAACGGTAACAGCCCCACGCCCCTCCACCCGCTCGCCACCAGTCCGGGCGTGGGCAACGCTTGCCGACAACGGCGGCGTACCTTTCGATCTCACCGAAGTTCCAATCTTTGGGAACCGTTGCCATGAACTCATCCCAACGGTCAGTGCGTTGCGGAAGGTTCACGCACACCACCCGATCAAACTTTGTAAACGTCACGGCTATGTTCCTCGCCTTGCTCTGCGGATTGCTTTGTCGATGTAATGCCGGGCAACCGTCTTTGAGAACGGAAGCCCCCGGCGGCTCGCCTCAGCCTTGAGCCACCCTATTATCGTATCCGTGCGGGCTTCACAAAGCGATGGCCCCCAGAGGTTCATCATTCGTTCGCGGCTCTTGCACCTGCAACCTTTCTTGTGATCGAACCACCATAGAATACGTGCCAGTTCAGTCCCCGGTCCAGCCTCAAGCGGGACCACCTCACGCCTGAAAAGGGGCTTTAACTCAGTCAACAGGTTACGCGGCACAACGCCTTTGACTGTGCGTGCCGCGTGAACCGCAAGCGATGCCGTCACGTCGTTGACCTCTTGTGGCACGCTTGACTGAACGCACCGTTCACACGCCCCGGTCGTGATGACCGCTTCGCCGATGTGGTAGGCCGTCACTAAGTCCGTCGCTATTAGGCAGGTGTTACCGCTGCGGTGTTTGCATTCAATCATCACTGCTACTGGACCCCGTCCGAATCGCCGGTGCTTCCAGGGTCCGAATCAGACGGTTCGGACCCGTCAGACCCGTCCGAATCGGAATCACTCGAATCGGAATCACTAGATGAATCGGACGACTCGCTGCTATCACTCGAATCGGATGAGCTGGAATCGGACGAACTGGAATCGGATGAGCCACACTCGCAAGCCATCACCACCGTCTCACCTTCATAGCTGCCACCGCCCGATGGTGGCGGGGGGCACTCACAGCCTTCGTCGCATGTTCCAGACACCAGTACCCACTGGTAAACGCAATCGCCTGAAGATGAGTCCGATGAACTCGAATCGGAATCACTACTATCCGAATGGTCAGAACTTGACTCACTCGAATCGGATGAGTCACTGGATGAGTCCGATGAACTCGAATCACTTGAACTAGAGTCCGATGAACTCGAATCACTTGAAGAGCTGGACGAATCGGATGAGCTGCTTGATGAGTCCGATGAACTCGAATCGGATGAGCTGCTTGATGAGTCCGATGAACTCGAATCGGATGAGCTGCTTGATGAGTCCGATGAACTCGAATCGGATGAGCTGCTTGAAGAGCTGGACGAACTGGATGAAGATGAAGAACTGGACGAACTGGATGAAGATGAAGAACTGGACGAACTGGATGAAGATGAAGAACTGGACGATTCACAGTCAGCCGGGTTTTCAATGCAAAGCCCTACGCCAAGTGATCCATCTAAGCGGACCACTTGCCCGATGTCCGCTTCGCACGTGTGCGTATTCCAGACTTCAAACTGCCAAGGGCCGCCGGTGCCGGGTGCCGGAGCTGGTCCAATCTTCCGGCTGTCGTCAGCGACCCGGTATTGAATTGCAACAGTACCCCGTCCTAGCCGGTTCTTCTTACGGCCCGTGATCTTTGTAAGGGCGACCGCCACTAGGCCAACGCGACCCGTAGCACGGATGCACCACGCGACGCGAGCACCACCGGGGCCATCAAACACGCCAGACAAAGCCACCAGGCCGAAGCCGTGCTTTGATGTGACCACCAGCTCATCCAGTTTGATACCGCAAGGCCAACCGGGTTGAGGCGGGTTCGCGTCGTCAACGCGAAGCATCACCGGCTCATTATCGGCCAAGAGATAGCAGGGTACTTGGTCGCCCTCATCGACCCGGTGCGACCCGTTTGTCGCGATGAGGAAAGGCGACGCGGGGGTGTCGATCCCGAACCGCTGGACGGTCACCTTGGGCCTTGCGTTGTCGCCCCCTGAATCAGCCACAATCGAGAACACTGAGAATGCGGGCAAGTCCTCAAGAGCCACGCCGTCAAAGTCATGGTCGCCCGATCGTCCGGGCATCGCTCCAAGTTGTTCCTCATCGCCTTCACCGCGTCGGTGGTGCTGGTTCGCGGCCGCCCGCCGTGTCAGTTCGTTGAACTCTTCGGCTTTGACAAAGTCACCAGGTTTCTTATGCTCTGGTAACATCACAAACACCCGCAAGGGTTTTCAAGGGTTAGCCCTATGCCGATCGTCGCTTTCACGCGAATGATCTCATCGGCTTCGGTGTCATGTTCGGTGTAGTTGTAAAACGGCAACCGGTTTATCCGTGTCGGTAAGCTACTCTCGTCGATCTGGTTCACAGCGACCATCGTGTCACGCATCATAAATTCCACTTCACCCTCCCCCAACTCAGACCACTTGGGGTTGTAGGCCGGGGCGGGCGTGACCACTTTAGCGACCAGCCCTTGGAACCGTGAGGTGTGAACCACCCAGGCGGTATCGTCTTCATCGTTTGGGGCAACCACCACGAAGAAACACACGCCGAACTTGCTCAGCACGTACTCACCCAACGACGGGCCGCACATCTCGCCTACCCCAGCCACTTCACCGGGCAAGAATCGGGCAATAAAAGGGTCGTGCCCGGTCATTGCCCGAAGCTCCGCATTGGTGCCCGCCTCAACCGGTTTGCCGTCGTTTGTCGCCAGCCATAGCAGGCCATCTTTGGGACGCTTGGACTGGTTGAACGGTAGCAACGGTGCCGGCTTCAAGCTCGCCCCGATTCCAAACACTGAAAACGTGGGCAAGTTCTCCTCAATCTCAGCATGAATGATCCCCATGACCGGCCGCAACACGTCCACCGTGGCGGTCGCTCTGGCGTCCGTCGCACCGGTTGCATGATGAGGCTCAGCCAACAACCAACGGGCTGTCTGATTGAACTGCTTGGCCGTGATCGGTTCCACGCTTAGACTCCCATGTTGACCAGCGGGGAGAAGCTCGCGAGCGGGTAGTTCTTGTAAATTGCTTTTGTCTTATATACGACCAGCTCTTCGTATGATTGCGACTGAGACCGCCAAAACTTGTTCCACGTGTCCGGCTTGTAACTGAACTTCACCCGCACCGTCCAGCTTTGGCCGCCGGTTGTGCTTACGCTTCGGCTCATGTGTGGGGGCGTGTAGAGGAGGGTCTCTTCGGCGAAACCGAAGGGCAGCAACTCAGAATTGATAGCCCCCGAGTTGACGTGCCCAACCAGTGACAACAACGAAGCCGGTGGCGACTGGACGAAGTAGAACGTCTTGACGTAGTTCAGCCCCCGGACCAGCTTACCCGGTGCCTCCGCTTCCAAGAGCATGTCGCCGCCCGCGTCGGTCCAACGGAAGTCCCGGTGGTCCATCGTGAGGAACTCAATCGTCGGCTCAATCTCTTCGCTGAAGATCTTTTCGCCGCCGTCTTTCTTGCGGTGTTCTTGGCTGTAGTTGATCGTTACGAGGGCATCTTTGTAGTTGATGAACCCGCCGCTGCTTATGCTCCCGCTGCCTCCACCGACAAGCCCGTGCGGTTGCACTGAGCAAGACTTCGCGAGCGGTGCAACCAGCGGACTGAGGTGGGGCCACGGGCGGGCGTTCAACAGCACGTCCGAGATAAGAGCGTGCCGGGCGTTCCAATCGCACCGCACGGTCACGGAAGCCCCTAGCCCATCAAGGCTAAAATCCTCTTTGACCGTGTGGTCCTCTTCGTAGCATTCTATGACTGAATATCCCATCGGTTTATCCTAGTGTTCCTCTTAGGGGCAGGGCTCTTGAAACGCCCTGAGCGATGGCAACAAAATCACCCATCTTGTCGTCGATGTCTCCAAGCACTTGGGCGTAGGGGTCAGGTTCATTCACTTCGGGCTTAGGCTTCGACTTCTCGCGTTCAATCCGCTCCGTTGCATCGACTAGGCCACCGACCAGTGATTCGCGTAACCCGCTCAAGGTATCCGAATCGAACGTCAGCAAGTCCGGTAGCTGAGCGATCATTTCGCCGACCTTCTCAGCACCAGCACCAGCCAACGCCCCGAGGTCAAGCTCTTTATCGAAGAACCCGGCGGGCATGATGTCCTCAATCTTTTTGACCATGTCGCCGAGTAGCTGGTTGCGTAGTTCATCCTTCGCCATCGCTTCGGTGTGGTCACGCTTGCCCGCTGCGGCTTGCTGGATTCGGTCGTGTAGGTTTTCAAGTCCTTCCAGCTTCGCGTCCGGGGCTTCCTCTTTCTTCTCTTCGGGTGTCTTGTCTTGCTTCTCTTTGGGCTCAGCCTTGGGTTTCTCCTTTTTCTTGAACTGGTCAGGGTCAACATCGTCCGCGTTGTCGTCGCCGATGTCGGTATCCTTGACCCCTGATTTCGCTTTGTCCATGTTGTCGTTGAACGCTTCGAGCATCTTCATCGCTTGGTCGGCTAGGTCTTTCTCGAGCGATAGTTCTAACTCGCTCTTCTTACGCTCAGCGATCTTGGGTAACTCATCCAGCGTGGCCTCAAAGCCTTCCGTGAGAGCAACAAATTCAAACTTGTCTTCGCCGCCGCCGCGCATCCAGTCCCAAGTGTTTTTGAAGAACCCTATCACGTTCTTCCCCATGTTCTCCATGACGGTGTTGGTGTAGTTGCCGATGTCGGTGAAGATCTTTTGCCAGTTGTCAGCGAACCATCGCAACAGTTCCGGCACGACTTTGGTGAAGAGGTGCTTGAAGTCTTCACCAAATGAAACCAGTGACAACGCCGTCGAAGTGACCGCCATGTCCCACGTCGTTTCCCATTCTTGAATCATTGTGGACGACGCCATCAACACGCCTAGCAACGTGTCACCCCATGAACTGGTCTCGGTTGCGTTGTCGGCTAGCTTGCCGCTCGCGTCGTCCACGTCTCCACCGAACGTCTCAAGCCATCCGGCGAAGGTTTCCAGAATCGTGACCGCCCCTTCCATCACGGGCATGAGTTTTTCAAGGGCACTGATAAGAACCCCGCCGATACGTTCGCCCACGTCACCGATGCGGTTCTTGAGTTGGTCCATCTTGCCTTCGAATGTGCCGGCCGCGTCGCTCGCTGCCCCGCCGACTTGATTGGCTAGCTCATCCAGGATGACCCGTTGGGCACCGGCCACGTCACCGGTTTCAACCATGTCACGGATAACATCCTGCTGAGATTGTGAGAACGTAATGTTGGCCTCGCTCATCGCGAGCATCCCCCGCACCGGATCGTTCAACGCCTTGCCCAACATCTTGGCCGCTGAGTCCGCGTCGCCGCCCATGACGTGGGCCATGTCCAAGGCTGCCTCAGTGGCGTCCAAGAACACGTCGCCCCGGACGTTGCGGAAGGTTGCCAGCAACGCCTCGACGCCGATGATTGTCTCATCGCCTACGGTCGTGATGTTCTGCAAATTCGCGGCGTGCTGCTTTAGCTGTTCGGCGGTAAAGCCCGCTGCACCGCCGGTAGCACGGATGACGCTTTCCAGCTTTTGCTCGGCCTCTGCTTGCTCTTGGGCAAGGCTAATCATCTGCCCGCCTACTTCAATGGCCTTGTACGCCGCACCGATAAGCCCCTCAACGATTGCCTTGCCCGCCGCGAACGCACCTCCGGCCACCACCCCCAAGGCTCCTGCCATCTTCAATAGCCCACCCGTACTGGCACCGCCTAGCACGCTGCCAAGGTCGCCCCCTGAATCTTTGAGGCTGTCCAGCTTCTCTTGAGCTGCCCCCAGGCGTTCCCGCATCGCTTCCAGGTTCGCGAATAGATCCTCGAAGCCTTCCATATTGACTTCGACGTTGAGCGGGTCAGGGTCGATCGTCTCAACCGTGACGGGCTCAGGGTCCGGCACCTCAACCACGACCGGGTCAGGGTCGATGACTTCGACGACCACGGGTTCGGGATCTGGTACTTCAACAACGACCGGGTCCGGGTCGTTGACTTCGACGACCACGGGTTCGGGATCTGGTACTTCGACTTCAACCGGTTCGGGCTCAACGACTTCGACGGGCACGTTGACCGGTTCAGGCTCTTCAACTTCGACGGGCACGTTGACCGCTGGAATGTCCGCCGTGATGTCGCCAACGTCTTCAATCTCAATCGGCACGTTGACCGGCGGCACGTCACCGATG
>Ga0136556_1000487_pt1 | contig 23929 bp, 23 predicted proteins | sample AntRauTorckE6831_FD_104780 | JGI IMG/M metagenome (GOLD analysis project Ga0136556, IMG submission 104780) | Saline lake microbial communities from Rauer Islands, Antarctica - Metagenome Torckler E6 #831 | ecosystem: Environmental > Aquatic > Non-marine Saline and Alkaline > Saline | place... | reverse complement strand
GCTGTATCGTGAGCATTTCGGCGAGCTGCCCAGTGAAACCGTGCAATGGCGTCGTCATCTGCAGGCACTGGACGAAACCGCAGGCGGTCAGGCTTCGATCGCGGTCTGAAGGTTGTGAACCGGGCCGGATAAAAAAGCCCGCCAGGGCTAGGCTCTGGCGGGCTTTTCGTTGGGTTGGTGCTTGTCAGTGGCTGCCTGCTGCTTCTTTGTCAGCGTCTTCTTTTGCCGCTGTACCGTGATGATCACGGGCCAGCAGAAGGTAGAACGCTGGCAGCACGAAGATGGTGAACAGTGTGCCAATGCCCAACCCGGCACTGATGGTCAGGCCGATGGCAAAGCGGCTTTCTGCCCCCGGGCCGACCGCGATCAACAGAGGCACCATGGCGAAGATCAGTGCCAGAGAGGTCATGATGATCGGGCGAAGCCGGATTGCTGCTGCTTCTACCACCGCATCAAATTTGCTCAGGCCTCTGTCTTTCTGCAACAGGTTGGCGAATTCCACAATCAGAATGCCGTTCTTTGAAACCACCCCGATCAATGTGATCAGCCCCACCTGGGTATAAATGTTCATGGTGGCAAAACCCAACACAATAAACGCCATGGCGCCGGCTACGGACATAGGCACCGAGACCAGAATGATGAATGGGTCACGCCAGCTTTCGAACTGTGCCGCCAATACCAGATAGATCACCAGCAGCGACAGGAAGAATGTCACCATCAGTGCGCTGCCCTGATTGGCCAACTGCCGGGTCTGACCGGTGTAGTCGTTGCTGAAGCCCTGCGGGAACACCTCGGCAGCGGTGGTTTCCATATAGTCCATGGCCGTGCCCATGGCAACGCCCGGTTTGACAACGCCTTGCAGGGTCAGCGAGTTCTGCTGGTTGAACTGGGTACGGTTGGACGGCTCCACATCTTCGCTGAAGCTTACCACGCTGGACAGTGCCACCAGTTCGCCATTGCCGGACCGGATGTAGTAGTCATCCAGGGATTCCTTGCTGGGCCGGAACTGATCGTCCACTTGCGGCATGACCTTGTAGGAGCGCCCTTCCATGTTGAATCGGTTGGTATAACCGCCGCTGAGCATGCTGGACAGGGATTCCCCGACATCCTGCATGGACAGCCCCAGGTCTGCTACCCGGTCGCGATCCACGTTTATGCGGGTGACGGGCTTGTCGAAGTTGATGGACTTCTGCAGGAACATGAAGTTGCCACTCTGCATGGCTTTGCCCAGCAGTTCGTCAGCGACCTGATCCAACTGCTCATAGCTGCCACCGGTGGTGATCACGAACTGGAATGGCAGGCCGCCACCGGATCCGGGCAGAGAGGGGCGCGGGAAGACGGCTGTTTGTAGTCCGGTCACATTTTTCAGCTCGGCATCCAGCTTGGGCTGGGCTTCGAACTGGCTGATGTCCCGCTCGCTCCAGGGCGCCATTTTGTAACCACCGAAGACCGCATTGGGGCTGGTTATACCAAGGATCATGAAGTCCTCGTGGTAGCCAGGAACCCCGGCAATGCGCTCCTGCACCTCCTTGCCGTTATCAACCAGATAATCCATGGTGGAGGTTTCGGGGCCGAGCCCCTGATAGAACAGAATGCCCTGATCTTCAGTGGGTGCCAGCTCGCTCTGGCTCATGTTGACCATGAAGTAGATGGAACCCAGTACCACTACCGCGAAGAAAACCACCACGGATTTGGTCTGCATCAGGGAGATCAGGGCCCGTTTGTACAGGTTGGCCAGGCCGTTGAACGTTTTCTCGACCTGCTGCTCAAAGCGGCCGGGATTGCCGTGTGGCTTGAGCACCTTGCCGGATAGCATCGGCGACAGCGTCAGCGCGACGATGCCGGAGATCACGACGGAGCCGGCCAGAGTGAATGCAAACTCGGTAAACAGTGAACCGACCAGCCCTCCCATAAAGCCGATGGGGGCGTATACCGCCACCAGTGTGGTGGTCATGGCAATGATAGGTACAGCCATTTCCCGCGCGCCGTTGATTGCGGCGTCAAACCGGGATTCGCCCTGTTCAATATGCCGATGCACGTTTTCCACGACAATGATGGCGTCATCAACGACCAGGCCTATGGCCAGAACCATGGCCAGCAGGGTGAGAAGATTCAGGGAGAAGCCGAACATCAGCATCACGAAAGCGCCACCAATCAGTGATAGAGGCACTGCTACAGAGGGTACGACGGAGGCACGAACCGAACCCAGGCACAGGAAGACAACGACCAGTACGATGACCATGGCTTCCAGCAGAGTCTTGATGACCTCACTGATGGAATCTTCAATGAAGTTGGAAGCATCATATGCCAGCACCACGTTCAGGCCCGATGGCAGCTGGTTTTCGATCTCGGGCAGCTCGGTCTTCACCAGATCTGCAACCGTGAGCGGGTTTGCGCCCGGTGCCATTTCGATGGCGACGAAAGCGGCAGGTTCGCCCTTGTAAAGCGCCAGTTGATCGTAGGTTTCCGAACCCAGTTCTACCCGGGCGATATCCCGCAGGCGAATCTGGGTACTGTCAGACTGTTTAACCACCAGGTTCTGAAAAGCCTCAGGGTCGGCAATGTCCGTGTCACTGGTCAGGCTGATCTCGGTGTATTTGTCTTTGGTTTTGCCGACGGCAGCCTGGTAGTTGTTGGCCCGGAGTTTTGCCGCGACATCGGATGGGGTCATATCCACGGCGGCCAGACGTTCCGGGTCGAGCCACACGCGCAGTGCGAAATTCCGGCCCAGGATCTCGGCTTTGCCCACGCCCGACAGAGCCTGCAATTTGGGTTGCACCACCCGGGTGAGGTAGTCGGTAATCTGTGGCACTTCCAGCTCAGTACTGTAGAAGGCGATGTACATCAGTGCGGTGCTGTCACCGGTAGTGGAGGTGATTACCGGGTCTTCCGCTTCGGCGGGCAACACATTGCGCTGACTGGCCACCTTGGCCTGGATTTCCGCCAGAGCATCGTTGGCGTCATAGTTGAGGACCATTTTCGCCTGAATGGTGGACACGCTCTGGGAACTGGTGGACGTCAGGTAGTCGATGCCGCTGGCTTCGGCGATGGCCTGTTGCAGCGGTGTGGTAATAAAGCCTTTGATCAGGTCCGAGCTGGCACCGGGATAGGCCGTGGTGACGGTAACCGTGGTGCTCTCCAGTTGCGGGTACTGGCGGATTTCCATTTCCATCGCCGCACGAGCGCCAATCAGCAGGATTAGCAGGCTGACGACCGTGGACAGTACCGGTCGGTGGACGAATATATCAGTGAAGCGCATTATTCAGATGCCTCCTTGCCGGATTCGTCCTGAATCTCGACCCGCTGGCCGGCACGCAGCCTCAACAGGCCTTTGGCGACAACGGTGTCGCCGGTCTCGAGGCCGGAAGTCACGGCCGCTCGACCATCCCGAACTTCACCGGTCGTCACTGTGCGGCGGTCAACGACCAGTTCGCCGTTGTCATTTTCTTTCACCACAAACACGAAATTACCGTAAGTGTTATAGGAAATGGCGGTTCTGGGCAGGGTAACCACCTCGTTGTCACGGGGCTGGCCGGTCTGAATGGTGGCGAACATCCCCGGACGCAGGAGGCCTTCCTTGTTATCGAGCGTGGCGCGAATGCGTACCGTGCGGGTTTCGGCGTTTATCGAGGTATTGATGGCGCTGACTTTACCTTGGAATGTTTCTTCAGGTACCGCGGCAACGGTAACGGATACCGGGTAGCCCTTGGCGACTTCCGAAAGGTATTTCTCCGACAGCGTGTAATCCACATAGATGGGATCCAGCATGTTGATTTCGACAATAGACGTGCCGGTAGCAATATACTCACCCTGATCGATCAGGCGGATGCCCAGTGTGCCGTCAAACGGCGCCCGGATCACTTTCTTGTTCAACTGTGCTTCGGCTTCGTTCACCCGGGCGCGGGCAGCATCGTAATTGGCCTTGGCTTCATCGTACTGGGACTGGGAGACTGCGCGCTTGGGCAGCAGGTCGGAAATTCGTTCGAATTCCTGGCCAGCCAGTTGAGCTTCCGCGCGGCGGGTGCGCAGCGCTGCTTCATCAATCGCGGCATCCAGACGTATCAGCACGTCGCCTTTGCTGACCGTATCGCCGGATTCAAAGTTGACGGTTTCAACCACCCCGGGTACTTCGTTGGCGGCCGCAATGCCGTTGATCGCCTTGATGCTGCCGACCGATTTGATGGCAGGCTGCCAGCTCTCAGTGGTGGCATCGGTGACCGAGATAACGGCTGGTGCCTGCGGCTGGGACAGCTGCTTTTCCATCTGGCTGAATTGATAGAATTTGTAACCGAAGATACCGCCCAGCACGAGGCCGAGGAAAATGATCACGATGACGAAGCGGGAAGCGGTGCGCATAGATCTGTACCTGAAAATGGGGTGGCGATAATAATGACACGCGTTAACAAAAAGTTAAGGATAGGATGCTACAAAAGCTGCTGCTGTTTGTCACCCATTAGCGCAATCATCATAGTATAAATACCGTGGTAGACCCCCGTTTACGAGCAAGGCAAGCTGGCGGATCAGGGCAGGATTTCCACCTTTACTTCCACTGTCTGGTTCTCGGTACGGCTATTGTTCACGCGGTAGGTTATGCCTTGTTTCTGGCTGTTTTGTGAAGAACGGGTTCCGCCCAGGCTTACCCATTGGCCCGGATTGACCCGCCGGATCGTCACCAGTGCTTCGGTCTCGTAGCCTTCTATGGCGGCCGGATCTTCCTCAAAAGAGACGATGGTCAATTCCACGGTCTGGTCAGAAATGGAGTGGGGGCTGACCACAAACCCGCTACGGGTTTCCACCTGTTTCAGGACCGCGGCCGGGTTTCGGCCACCCTGAATGGCAAACGGAAGCGTGCGCACATTGCCTGAAGTGATGTGGGCAGACTGACCATCCTGCACCACCAGGTGTCGTTGACGGGTGGCGTTTGTGGAAATGGTGTTGTGGCGGAGGTTGGCCCTGGCCTCATTGCTGGATGCGCTGACTCCGCCGCCGGATTCCTTGCCGCCGATGTCCTGGCGATAGCGAATAGTTACCCGCATTTGTACCGGAGCCACATCAATGGATTCCACCAGTTGGCCGATTTCATCCAGCAGCCGGGGCTCTCCACGGATAACCAGTTGCTGGTTCCGGGCGCTGACCGTGATCTGTTCACCCTGATACAGATCCCGGACCTGCCGGGCCATATCGTCGGCGCTCCGGTTATTCAGTTCGTAGATACGGGATTCCGGTTGCGCCAGGGCAGGACTGGCGAAAACGGCCAGAATCAGCACCAGTAGTAGCCGGACAGTTGCGGCCTGAGAAAATGAATGGGTCATCGGAATCTCCGGATTTCGGGTTGCCAAGTGGAAAACCACAGGGTTATAGTAAAAAGCATGAAGACCACACACGCAGCCTGTCAATTGAATGTTCTGAAAGCTTTTGGTGAAAAACTGAAAGCCGCAGGCTCTGCTGTGTTTTTTTGGTGGTTTGGTTATGGCTTTTATTTTAGCCAGAGCCCGGGCCGCCCGTAAGATCTTCATCGACCGAACACAACGAGGAAGGCAGCCCGGCAAGCAACCCAGGCTGCCACCGGACTCAAAAAGCCCCGACTGGTAGCCCAGCCGGGGCTTTTTTGATTCTGATACAGGGAGAAGGGAACACCGACATGAACATGCCTCTGCAAGCTGACACTCTGGAAGCCGCGCCGGTCAGTCGTGGCCATCATCGCCAGGAGACCAAATTGCCCACCGCCCTGGAGCTGCGTGCGCAGTTCCCCGTCAGCGATCAGTTGGCCGGGAATATCGCCGCTCACCGGGACGGGATTCGCCGGGTGCTGCATGGCGAGGATGATCGCACCCTGATCGTAATGGGCCCCTGTTCCATTCACGATGAGCAGGCTGCACTGGAATACGGTGAAAAGCTTAAAGCCCTGGCCGACGAGGTCAGCGATCGCTTCCTGATTGTCATGCGGGCCTACCTTGAAAAGCCCCGCACTACCGTGGGCTGGAAAGGCTTGTTGTATGACCCGGAGCGCACCGGGCGGGGTGATCTGAAACAGGGGTTGGAGCGATCCCGGAAGCTGTTGCTGGCCCTGTCGGAGCTTGGCCTGCCGTTGGCCACAGAAGCGCTTGGGCCATTCATGATGGATTACCTGGGCGACCTGGTGAGCTGGACGGCTATCGGTGCCCGCACCACCGAGTCACAGATTCACCGCGAAATGGTCAGTGGCCTGCCCATGCCGGTAGGCTTCAAAAACGGCACTGATGGCGGTGTTGGCGTGGCAATCAATGCCATGAAATCCGGTTCGCACCCGCATCATCACATGGGGATTTCCCATTGTGGGTCGCCAGCAATGATTTCCACACCGGGCAATCCGGATACTCATCTGGTATTGCGCGGTGGCCGGGGCATAACCAACTACGATGAAGTCAGTATTGCCCGGGCTACCGAGCAGTTGGAAAAGGCCGGTGTCAGTGCCGCCGTCATGGTGGATTGCAGCCACGATAACGCACAGAAACAGGCAGAAAGACAGTTGGATATTGCCCGGGAAGTGATAGCCCAGAAACGGGCTGGCAACACCCGTATCAAAGGCCTGATGCTGGAAAGCTTCCTGGCCTTTGGCCGTCAGGATGATGGTGACGACCTGACCTACGGCTGTTCGATTACCGATCCGTGCCTGAGCTGGGAACAGACGGAGGCTCTGATCCGCTCACTGTAGACAGCAACAACTGCCCGGCCAGCAGCACCAGGACGCCGCCCATGACCCTGTCCAGCCAGTGTCCGAACCGGTTGAAGCCCCGGCGGACACGGGGGTGGGTAAAGAATATCGCCACCATGGCGAACCAGAGCCCGGTGGCCAGTGCCATATAAAGACCATAACCGGCCTGAAGCATTACCGGCGTGCCGGGATTGATCACCACCGAAAACAGCGACACGAAAAACAGGGTCGCTTTCGGGTTCAGGGCATTGGTCAGAAATCCCAGACGGAATGCCGCCCAGCCTGTCTGTATTTTTCCCTCTTTCGCTTCAACATGAACGCTGCCGGGCCTCGCCTGCAGGCAATGCCAGGCAATCCAGAGCAGGTACAGCGCGCCGACCACTTTCAGCATCGTGAACAGCAGCACCGACTGCTGAATGATCAAACCAATCCCCAGTAACGAATAGCCCACATGCAGCAGAATGCCCAGGCCGATGCCTACGGCACTGAACAGGGCGTTGCGGCGTGACTGAGTCAGCGCCTGACGCAAAATGATGGCAAAGTCCGGCCCCGGGCTGGCGACAGCCAGCAGGTGAACCAGTGCCACAGTAAGAAATTCCAGCCAGTATTGATGCACCTGAAGTCTCCGGGTCAAGGCAGCGAGTGCTGTAAACGTGAGTTGATCGGTGACAAGCATAAGAGGATTTTTTGCAGGTTTCACCTGTCACCAATCTACAGGCTTTCTATACTCGTAGCTTAACTTGACGAAAAGTGGGGTAATTCTGCCCCTGCTAAGGAGACCGGATGGACAAGCGAGATGTGGATGTAGCCATCATCGGCGCCGGTACCGCCGGCATGGTGGCGTATCAGCGGGCAAGCAAGAAAACCGATCGTGTAGTCATTATCGAAGGCGAGCAGTATGGCACTACCTGTGCCCGGGTCGGATGCATGCCCAGCAAGTTACTGATTGCCGCTGCAGACAGAGCTCATGATGTGCGCGATGCCGATCAGTTCGGTGTATTTCCGGGAGAGGTGCGAATTGACGGCCAGGCGGTGATGAGGCGTGTTCGCGCCGAGCGTGATCGTTTTGTGGAACCGGTGGTGCATTCTATGGAATCCCGGCCGGAAGAACAGCGGTTGATGGGCCATGCCCGCTTTCTCGACAGCCACAGGCTGGTGGTCGGGGAGCATACCGAAGTGCATGCGCAGCGCATTGTTATTGCCACCGGCTCCCGGCCGAATGTTCCCGGTGTTCTGAAGGGTGCCAAAGACCGGTTGATTGTGAATGATGACCTGTTTGACTGGCAGACCTTGCCCGAATCAGTGGCTGTGTTCGGGCCGGGGGTGATTGGACTGGAGCTGGGCCAGGCTTTGAGCCGTCTGGGTGTGCGGGTTCGCCTGTTTGGCGTTACAGGCGGCCTTGGTGGTCTCCGCGATGAAAAAATACGTGACTATGCGCTGGAAACCTTCAAAAACGAATTTGCCCTGAGTCCGGAAGCGGACACTCAGAAGGTTCAGCGCACCGAGCAGGGCGTTCAGATTACCTGGCAGGAAGAGGGTAAGGAGCATCAGGAAACGTTTGACTACCTCCTGGCTGCCACCGGGCGACGCCCGAATATTGACCACCTGGATATCCAGAACGCCGGTATTGAACTGGATGACCTTGGCATGCCGTTGTTTGACCCGTACACCTTACGTTGCGGCGACAGCCATATCTTTATCGCTGGTGATGTGAATAACGACCGTCCGTTATTGCATGAAGCAGCAGATGAAGGCCGCATTGCCGGCGATAATGCGGGGGCTTATCCGGAAGTACGTGCCGGTTCGCGGCGGACGCCGCTGGCGGTCATTTTTACCGATCCGCAGATTGCCACGGTCGGGTTAAGCATCCACCAGGTCGATAAGCAGTGCCACAGCTGTTTTGGTGTTGGCGAAGTCTGTTTCGAGGACCAGGGTCGCAGCCGGGTCATCGGCAAGAACCGGGGCCTGTTAAGAGTATACGGCGAACATGGCAGTGGCTTGTTTATGGGCGCCGAGATGTTCGGTCCGGCGGCGGAGCATATCGCTCACTTGCTGGCCTGGTGTGCCCAGAAGCGAATGACCGTGAATGAAATGCTGGATATGCCGTTTTATCACCCGGTTATTGAGGAAGGCTTGCGAACCGCTCTGAAAGAACTCAGCCGGCAATTGAATACAGGGCCTGCGCCAGGCGAGGAGTGCATGGATTGCGGGCCGGGGGGTTAGCTCCCGGCCACGTGGGGATCGATCCAGTGAACAACCGGGATCAGGCGCTTTGGGGGCTGCCCGGGCTCAGTGTTGTGGCTCGGGCGGTTGCATTCTGCTGGCGCCGGGCCCAGATTTTCTCGTGGAAAAAATAGGCCACGGTATTAATGGCGGGCTCGACCATGGCAATCAGGCTGCCGATCAGGATATCGCCGGTCAGCAAGTAGGCCACCGTGAACGCGACTGTAAAGTGAGTGATGGCAAAGGTAATTGTCTTCAGCAACGACTGGTCACCGTTAGCTCCGTGCTTATGAACGAACATTTTCATCGTGCTCATGATCAACTCCGCTTGCGTCATGTCTGTGGTCTTATTTAAGGGCAAACGAGAACTATTTCCAAATAAAATGTGTCATTGTTTTTGATAGTGGAATTCTATGAGTTTTCTGCTTAGGTCATAATCTTCTGCTATCAATGGCATCAAGTAACTAAACTGGGGATTTGTCCCGGTTTTGGCGTAGAGTAAGAAACCAAGATAATTTCCGAAAACGAATCAGGAGTTTCTATATGGGTAAGAATTTCATTGGCCTTGATACCGAGAAAACAGAGCAACTGGCCAGCGCACTGAACGATCTGCTGTCCAATTACCAGATTTTCTACATGAACGTGCGTGGCTATCACTGGAACATTAAAGGTGACAACTTCTTTGAGTTGCACGTTAAATTTGAAGAGCTGTATGACGACCTGTTGCTGAAAATTGATGAGATTGCCGAGCGGGTACTGACTTTGGGCCATCGCCCGGCCCATGCATACAGCACTTATATGGAAAAATCCCAGATTCCGGAACGCAAAGACGTTTCTGATGGCAAAGAAGCCATGGAAAACATTGTGGAAAGTTTCGGTAAAATCATTTCCCGTCAGCGTGAACTGCTGAACATGGCTGATGAAGCAGATGACGAGGGCACCAATGCCCTGATGAGCGATTACATCTCCGAGCAGGAAAAGACGGTGTGGATGTATCGCAGCTACCTGGGTGAGTAATTTTCAGACATTGTAGCAGTTACAAAATGGCGACCTTATGGTCGCCATTTTAGTATTCCCCTCCCTGTAACCGGATTGCCGCCAAACTGTCTTCTCTCTGACACCGGTTTGTCACGCCGAATGGATAGCGTTATTCGCAGACAAAACCCCTTCGCGAATCAGAGAGGCGTACATGGAATTTCGCAGATCCATCTTTGCAGCAGCCATTATATCCGCAACCGCAGGACTCTCAGGCTGCGCCGGCGATGGTGCCGTTACAGCTGAAGCCACCAGGACCGTTGCCAACCAGCAGATTTCTCTGACCGAAATAGGTCGCTTTACCTATGCCGACAATGAGTTTGACGAGAGTGCTGCGGAAATCGTCGCCTATGACCCGAACAGCGCCAGAGTCTTCGTGGTCAATGCCCAGCAGGGGGCGGTTGATGTTCTGGATCTGAGCAGCTCTGCCAATCCCGAGAAAGTTGGAGCGATCTCCGCTGCTGAATACTGGCCGGAATCCGGCGCCATTAACAGTGTCAGTGTGTCTGATGGGCGAGTGGCCGTTGCTGTGGAAAATCGCAACAAGACATCTGCCGGCCGGGTACAGATCTATGCCTCTGACGACCTGGGTTTTCTTGGCCAGGTTGATGCAGGGTCACTTCCCGACATGCTGACGTTTACGCCCGATGGCCGGTACATACTGGTGGCCAATGAATGCGAACCCAGCTCCGATTACAGCATCGATCCGGAAGGCTCCGTGACTATTATTGATGCGTTGAATCCAACTGAGCCCACGGCGGTTACTGTTGATTTCAGAGATTTTAATCGAGGTGGATCCCGGGCCGGGGAGTTGCCGGAGCAGGTACGGGTGTTTGGTAATTTTGGTCGGACCGAACTTCAGGTTACAGGATTCTCCGACCATGAGCCGGCCTCTCTGACGGTAGCCGATGCAACTGCCGTTAAACCCGGTATGTGGATGACCATTGCCAGCAGTGAGGGTGATCCATTGCCTTATCGTGTTGCTTCTGTGGTGGGTAACAAAATCACGCTGACGACAGGCTTTGATGGTGATACTGAAGCGGGTAGGTCCGACACGAGACTCCGTGCTTATCTGCACGACGGACAATCGTCCGTGGCCCAGGATCTGGAGCCGGAGTACATTGCGGTGTCGCCGGATGGCACGGAAGCCTGGGTCACCCTTCAGGAGAATAATGCGGTTGCGGTTATCGACATCAACCGGGCCGAAGTAAAACGTATTATCGCCCTTGGTACCAAGAACCACGCCATTCCGGGCAATGAGCTTGATGTCTCCGACAAAGACGACGCCGTTAATATCCGAAGCTGGCCGGTTCAGGGTATGTATATGCCCGACACCATTACGTCAGCAGAAATTGCCGGCGAGGTTTATTATCTGACCGCCAACGAAGGCGATGCCCGGGAATATGACGGTTTTGTGGAGGAAATCCGCTTTGCAGACGCCCCCCTGGCTGATCACGGTGCATTCAGGCTGGCGGATTTCAGTGACAAAGCCGGTATTGGTCGCCTTCTAACGACCCTGACTGCCGATACCAACGGCAATGGTGAGCTGGATCAGTCGCTGGCCTACGGTGCCCGTAGTTTCAGCATCTGGAGTGCCTCTGGCGAACTGGTTGCTGACAGTGGCAACGAGTTTGAGGTTATTACCGCACGGCTGTTGGGTAACAACTTCAATAATGACAATGATGAAAACAGTGGTGACAGCCGAAGTGATGCCAAGGGGCCTGAACCCGAAGCCATTGAAACCGCTGAATTGAATGGCCGTACCTACGCGTTCATTGGCCTTGAGCGTACTGGTGGAATCATGGTCTACGACATAAGCAATCCCGCCAAACCGGATTACGTTCAATACCTCAACAACCGGGACTTTGATTACCCGATTGAAGACCGCATTGATGAAGGTAATGAACCAGCCTGGGCTGCCGGTGACCTTGGCCCGGAAAGTATTCTGTTCGTCAGTGCCGAGGATGCGCCGGGAAATCAACCGTTATTGATCGTCGGTAACGAAGTAAGCGGCACCACAACGATTTACGGCATCCGTTAAAGCTTTTCCTTTCCTTGATTTTCAGAATGTCAGAGCGGTAGAGAGACCACCGCTCTGACATTTCTGTGCTTTCCCCTGCCAGATCTTCGATGACATCAAATTGCCGTAAATATGTAACTAGCTTGCAATAAGCTCCCTATAAATTGGAATTTCAAAGCCAAAGGGCCAGCCCGGCTTTGAGCTCATGTTGCGTTTTGAGTGAAAACCTTGATGCCGGGATGCTCCCGGCTTTTTTCCAAATTCGGATTATCTCGCGCTTGTCCTGAGCGGCCGCGAGGTGATCTACCCAGCGAACGGGGTGCTGTTTTGAAAGAACGTGTTTTGCCACTGGCGCTGTTGGTCTCGATGTTTTCTGCTCAGGCTTCCGCCAACACCACGCTTGAACTGGATTCCTGCCTGCAGACCCACGTGGTTAATGGTCAGGAAATGACCGCTGGGGCCGGGGAGTCGATCACCCTGAGCAATGGTACCCAGCAGCTGGTGGTTGACTGCACTGCCAACCTTGGCCGCTCCGATGACGATACTTTCCCGGAAACCAGTGAGGCCTTTGTGCTTTTGTTCAAAGCCGCAGACGCCAGCCTGACGCTGTCAGCGCCGGCATTGCAGACTCGCCGGGACATGGACTCCTTGAATCGCAAACAGAATTTCCGCCTGGTGACTGATATCGGTACTCCGGTGAACTACCAGGTGGATGTTCTGGAAAAGGAAGGCTTTCAGGTACTTCGGGATTACGCGGAAGAACTGACGGCCTTTAACCGCACCGAATCTCCGGCAGCGTTGCTCAGCCGACTGCCGGCGTCGTCTGGTGCCAACACAAACTCCGCGAAGCCCCTGCCCGAAGCCGGTAGCCAGGGCGCTGTGGATCAGGAAACGGTTCGGCAAATGCTGCGTTACTGGTATTTGCAGGCCGACACGGAAACTCGGAACGAGTGGAAGAACTGGATTCAATCCAGCAATTAAAAGCCCATAAAACCAATCGAAAGTGGAGTGAAAACCCATGAAGAAGCTTCTTCTGGCTGTTGCTGTGTCCTCTGTAGCGGCAGGTTCTGCCAACGCTGCAACCATTTACGAGAAAGACGGCTTTACCTACAAGCTGAACGGTGATTTTCAGGTTCAACTGCGTCAGGACCCGGGCCAAGATCAACACGCTGAAGTCGAGTTTGATGACCTCGAGCTGAAAAATTACGTGAGCTATGATCTGGGTAACGGTTTGACAGGTTTTGGTCGGCTCGATTTCGGCTTTAAGGATGCAGCCGAGGATGATGGCGACGCAGGTGAGCTGGAAGGGCCTACGTAGGTATCCAGTATAACGTAGCGTCTTTCTCGTTTGGTAAACAGAACTTCGCCTCTGACGAGTTCGGTGTCGAAGAGTCTTATGAAGACGTACTTGGCGAAGACCAGTTCGACAACGTCTCGACAGACGGTGACGATACGTTGCGCCTTGATGTGGAGCTGGATGCTGTCTATTTCGCTGCATCTTATGAAATGGAAGCTGAAGGTGAGGACAGTGAAAATGGTGAGTACTTCGACCTGTTTGCCTCAACCGAGTTTGCAGGCCTCACCCTGGGCGCTGCCTACCAGAATGCGACGCCTTCAATCGGAGCGGAAGACTTTGACACTTGGGGTGTTAGCGCCTCATATGACTTCGATATTGCGTCCATTGGCGCTGATTACAGTGTGACCGATGAAACAAACGTCCAGGCAGAGCAGACTCTGTTGAACGTGGTTACCACCTTCGATGTTGCCAGCACTACGGGTGTTGCTCTGGGTATGCGTAACTACGATGAGGATGTTACTGGTTTCGAAGATATCACTGAGTGGTACGCCAACGTTACCTACAAGTTCCCGGTTGCGAAAAACGTTCGCTTGTTTGCGGAAATTGCTGACACCGATGCTGATGATGCCGATATGGGTTACCTCGCCGGCCTGCGCGTGAAGTTCTAAACGCCAGTTGGCCAACACGGCCCCATTCAGGGCTGTGTCAGAAACTCACAAAAAGGCCGGGCATATAGCCCGGCCTTTTTGTGCTCCGCCGGAGAGTTCCCGCATCGGAGCCATGACATGACCACGAAGGTCAGTAAGTTGCGCTCATGCCGAACCATTCGGGGAAGATCACAATCAGTGCCAGCACCAGAATCTGGATCAATATAAACGGCAGAATGCCTTTATAGATATCCACGGTTCGGACTTCCGGCGGCGCCACCCCTTTCAGATAGAACAGCGAGAACCCGAAAGGTGGGGTCAGGAAGCTGGTCTGCAGGTTCATGGCAATCAGGATCGCGAACCAGAGCATGTTGATGCCCATGGCTTCGGCCACTGGCGCCAGGATCGGTACGATGATGAAGGATATCTCCACGAAGTCGATGAAGAAGCCCAGCACCAGAATCACCAGCATGGCCAGAATGATGAAGCCCCACTGTTCGCCGGGCAGCATCAGTAGCCATTCTTCCAACAGATAATCCCCGCCGGTGTAACTGAACACCATGGAGAAAGCCGTGGCGCCAATCAGGATGGCAAAGACCATGGCCGTGACCTTGACCGTGTCTTTGGACGCATCCCAGACCATCTTGAAGGTGAACTGACGATAGATAATGGCGAGAACCACCGCGCCGACGCCGCCCAGAGCAGAGGACTCAGTGGGTGTGGCGATACCGGTAAAGATAGAGCCAAGTACTACCACGATCAGCGCCAGGGGCGGAATGATGGCCAGCAGGGCGTCGAAAATCTCTTTGCCCCGGCTCGCTTCCTCGTCCTCTTTGGGCATGGCAGGGGCGGTTTCCGGCTTGAAGCGGGTCATGATCAGGATGTAGGCAATGTACAGGCCGATCAGTACCACACCAGGCATCACGGCGGCCTTGAAAAGATCACCGACGGGCAAACCCAGAACGTCACCCAGAATGATCAGGATGATCGATGGCGGGACAATCTGGCCCAGGGTGCCGGAGGCACAGATAGTGCCGGTAGCCAGGCGCTTGTCGTATTTGTGAGCCAGCATCACCGGCAGGGAAATCAAGCCCATGGCCACCACACTGGCGCCGACCACGCCGGTGGAAGCGGCAAGCAGGGCGCCAACCAGAATGGTGGAAATGGCCAGGCCGCCGGGCAAGCCGCCAAACAGCCGGCCCATGGACGTCAGCAGCTGTTCAGCAAGGCGGGTGCGCTGCAGCACCACGCCCATGAAGATGAAGAGGGGTACGGCCATCAGTACGGTATTCTGCATCACGCTCATGATGCGGTACGGCATGAAGGCAAACAGATCCATGCCTTCGGCAAAGATGCCGAAGAACAGTGCGACGCCACCGAAAGTGAAGGCGACAGGGAAACCGACCATCAGCATGATCAGTGCGACGCCAAACATAATCATACCAATCATGCCAGGCCTCCCGCGCTATGCTCACCTGCGTATTCTTTTTCACCGGACATGACGCGGATGGCGTGAGTGATCATGTTCAGTCCGGCGACACCAATGAAGAACGCACTGATCGGAATCACGGATTTGATAATCCAGCGATGTGGCAGGCCACCGGGGTCGCCACTGCCTTCGCCCATCTGATAGGCATCAACGGCGAAGCTGTAACCGTAGTGAGCGATCAGGTAGGCGAAAGGGATAACAAAAATAGTGGCACCAACAATGTTAACCCAGGCTTTCGTTTTCTGGCTCCACTTGGTGTACAGAACGTCGACCCGGACATGGCCGTCGGTGCGCAGGGCGTAGGGAATGCCCATCAGAAACACCACCGAATACAGGTGCCATTCCATCTCCTGCATGCCGATGGAAACATCGTTGAATGCATAGCGCATCACAACATCATAAAACACGTTGGCTGCCATCAGGATCATGGCAACGCAGGCGATCCAGCCGCACAGTTTCGAAAGCCAGGCCAGGCCTTCATCCAGCTTGATTATCCAGCGCATGTGAACTTGTTCCTCCGCCAGGCGGATTGTGGGACCATTTATTTTACAAAGAAAAAAGCCGGGATCACCTTAAGAGCGATCCCGGCTCTGTTTCTGCATGGCCTGCCAGTTTACTCGACTTCGGCCATGGTGTTGAGATACGCGCGCTCAGAAATATTTGTGTAAGCGCGGCTCTGTTCCAGATAGTTCAGCTGTGAATCGATGATCTTCGCAGCCATTTCGCTGTCTTCTGCTGCTTCGTCCAGCAACTTCTCGTTCGCGGCGTACATCGCGTCGAATACCTCATCCGGGAACTGCTTGATCTGCACGTTCGGGTGCTCTTCGCGGATGTTGGCCCAGGCTTCTGCGTTGGCGTGCTGAGAATGGACCAGCATGTCGTACGATGCGGTGCGCATGGCGACACGCATGATTTCCTGCAGGTCCGCCGGCAGTTCTTCCCAGGTATCCTTGTTAATCAGAAATTGCAGCTCGGTTGCTGGCTCGTGCCAACCGGTGTAGTAGTAGTCCGCGATTTGTTGGAAACCCAGGCGCAGATCCAGTGCCGGACCTACCCATTCAACCGCATCAATGGTATTGCGCTCAAGGGCGGTGTACAGCTCGCCCGGGGCGATGTTGGTCGGGTTCACGCCCACTTCCGCAAACACTTCGCCGGCGAAACCGGGAATGCGCATTTTCAGGCCTTCCAGGTCTTCCAGTGAGTTGATTTCGTTGCGGAACCAGCCACCCATCTGAACGCCGGTGTTGCCGCCGGGGAAGGACAGCATGTTATGGGGCTCATAGACTTCCTGCATCAGCTCCATGCCGCCACCATGGTAGAACCAGGCGTACTGTTCGATGGCATTCATACCGAATGGCATGCTGGTGAAGAACAGGGTTTCAGGCACTTTGCCCTTCCAGTAGTAGGAAGCGGAATGGCCCATGTCGTAGCGGCCGGCCTTGACCATGTCAAATACGCCCAGCGGAGCTTTGTGCTTGTTGGCGGAATCGATGCGAACGCGCAGACGGCCGTCAGACATTTTTTCGACGTTTTCGGCAAAGCGTTTTGTGGTGTCACCAAAGATAGGGAAGTTTGGCCCCCAGGTTTCGGCAAGTCTTAGTGTGAATGTTTCTTGCGCGAGCGCCTGTGTGGCGGAAAATGTGGTTGCCACGGTCAATACTGCCGCGGAAAGAACAGAACGGATCGTCATTGTTATTCTACCCTCTTTATCTTTTTTTATAATCAGGACCGACTCCAGACCCTGTCAGAAATCGGCACCTTCAACGTGTCTGAGCGTAGCAATTAAGTTGGCTGAACGGTAGTCAATCGAAGTAATTTTCCACCGGAATCCAGGCTGCTCACAGATCCTGCATGCGGCCAATGGAACCGGCCATACGCATGGACTCATGCTCCTCGAGTTCTTTAAGGTCTTCCGCCAGCTCCTTGGCCTCGCGAATCTCCGCCTTGCCGGCCAGGGAGTCATACAGCGCGATCACCCGGTCGTGAAACGCAAAGATTTCCCGGCTGATCTCATCAAAACTCTTGTCGTTGTAGTGCATGTCGCAGGTCCGGTTTTTTTCCACCGGTTTATGCACGCCGTAGTCGTACAGACGGGTTTGCATGGCTTTCGAGTCGGCCTGGTTCTGGTACTCGGCGACTTCCCTGGCCAGGAGGTCTTCATGAGTGCCGAGGTACTCGAGCAGGGCGCTGATCCTCTCGTTGCCGTTGAGTGCCGCGGACTCTTTCAGGCACCGGGCGTGGTGCTCGTGCATCTGACGGGTCCACTCGATCAGGTCGGCAAAGGTTTTGATTTCCATAGGTTTGCTCTCCGGTCACAATGGAAGTTGTGTTTTACCCCTTATCATAACAGTCTAGTCTGGATTATGGCTTGATGGAGCGTGGAATGAACCCCTCTACCCTTATAGGTATGATCGCGGGCCTGGCAGTTCTGGCCAGCGTGTTGTTCTGGTCGGCGGAAGACCCGGCCCTGTTCATCAATCTTCCCGGCCTTGCGATTGTGGTGGGTGGCACCCTGGCCGCCACATTCATTTCTTTCCCGCTGGGGGAGGTGCTTCGTGTTTTCCGGCTGTTCGGCACGGTTGTTCGTAACGAAAAACTCTACACCCAACGCGATATCGATGAACTGGTGCGCATTTCCAGGCTGTGGATCGACGGTGATCTGGCCGCGGTGGAGCGTCAGCTTGAAAGCGTGCGCAATCCGTTTCTGCGCTCGGGCGTTCAGTTGGTCATCGAGCTGAATCCGGAAGAAGACATTATGGACTTCATGGAGTGGCGGGTCGCCCGGCTAAGGGCCCGGGAGCATGCTGAAGCCCAGCTGTTCCGGGTGATGGCCAGTTTTGCCCCGGCGTTCGGCATGATCGGTACCCTGGTCGGGCTGATCAATATGATGTTTCTGTTGGACAACGGCAGCATGGATGTTATTGGCCAGCAGTTGGCTATCGCACTGATGACCACGTTTTACGGCATTCTGCTGGCCAACCTGATCTTCCGTCCGGTGGCCGTGAAGCTGGAGCGGCGCACGGAACAGCGGATTATTCTGATGCGCATGGTGATGCAGGGCATTTCCATGATGAGCAAGAAACGCAGCCCTTCGCTGATGCGGGAAACCCTGAAATCCTTTGTTGCCAGCTATGACGATGAGATCCGTGATGTGAGGCCAGCGGTAACGGCGCCGCCCCAAACGGAAAAAGGCGGGTCTGCCACTAAAAAAGGGGGCGTCCGGGATGTCTGATCTTGATCAGGCGGCCTCCAGGGTGGCCCGGCGCTCTGACAGTCTGCGGATTCCGCTGGTGAGCAGTGCCGAGGAAGACAGCTGGCTCATTACTTATCTGGATGTGATCACTCTGTTACTGGTGATCTTCGTGGTAATGCTGGCGTTCTCTGGTGGCCCTTCCGACACATCGGGGGCCGGGGAGGTGCAGAGGGTCGAAGTGGCAACCGTGAATGACCCTCTGGCAGAAACCGCTGTGCCGGAAATGACCACTGAACCGGTCAACCCTGCGGCTGAATTTGCAGGCCGGGCCCTGAGTTTTCTGCAGGAGGCGGGCCTTAGTGAAGAAGTGGAAGTGATTGAACAGGAGGGCGGGGTCAGCCTCCGGGTCAGCAGTGAAATACTGTTCGCATCCGGCGCCTCAACTCTGACCAACCAGGGCATTGATCAGTTGGAGAAACTTGTTCCGTTGCTGGCGGAGTCGGATTACCGGATTACTGTGGCCGGACACACGGACAACGTGCCGGTGCGCAGTCAGCGTTTTCCTTCGAACTGGGAGTTGTCTTCGGCCCGGGCCGGCAGTGTGGTGCGACTGTTCGAGGCCGAAGGCATCTTGTCCTCGAGAATGCAGGCCACGGGCTATGCCGATACCCGGCCTCTGGCACGCAATGACACCGAGCGAGGCCGCGCCCTCAATCGCCGGGTTGAACTTGTTTTGCAGCCACCCCTCAATAATACTGATAAATGACCGAATTTGAGCATCTGTCGGTATAAGAAAACGACCGCAACGGGGAGGTATAAATGGCAGTTTCGCTGGGGATCATCGAAGGTTTCTATGGCCCACTGTGGAGCTGGGAAGAGCGGCGTCAGCTGGTTCAGACCCTGGCACCCCATGGTTATGATTTCTATCTGTATGCACCCAAGGCCGATGTCTGGCTCCGGCGGCGCTGGCAGGAACCTCATCCCGAAGAGCAGTTCCGGGAGCTCGCTGATTTTGCCCGCTTTTGTCGCAAGCAGGGCGTGCGCTTCGGCGTTGGTCTGAGTCCCTATGAGGTTTTCAACAACTTTGATCAGGAGGCGCAAGAACAGTTGGCCTGCAAGCTCAAAGCGCTGGAAAAACTGGGTCTGGATGAGCTGGCCATCCTGTTCGACGACATGCACGCAGACATTCCAGACCTCGCCCGGGTTCAGGCGGACATCATGCATTGGGTTCGTGAACACACCGATATTCCCCGCCTGAGTATCTGCCCCAGCTATTATTCCGACGATCCGGTTCTGGACCGGGTGTTCGGCGAGCGGCCGGCAAATTATCTGGAAACCCTGGGGGCGGCACTGGACCCTTCGATTCAGGTGTTCTGGACCGGTGAGGAGGTCTGTTCCCGGGAAATCACTCCGGGCCATCTCAAACGGGTTGGTAAACTGCTCCGGCGTAAACCGGTGCTGTGGGATAACTACCCGGTGAACGATGGTGATCGTATGTCCCGACACCTGCATTTGCGTGGCTTTACCGGTCGTCCGGCCGGCAACGCTGCCTGGCTGGCAGGCCATGCCATCAACCCGGCGCTGCAACCGACCCTGACGACGATACCGGCCCTGACCCTGGCAGAGAGTTATCGCCTGGGGCCGGATTATCAGTATGGTCAGGCGTTTTTACACGCTGCGCGCGAAGTGCTGGGCCATGAACTGGCCAGCCAGCTGCGACGGGATCTTATGGCCTTGCAGGACACGGGCCTTGGCCGTTTGAGTGACGAGCGCAAACAGGCGTTAATGCACACCTACGATGCCTTCGACCATCCGGCCGCCGGCGAAATCATGCGCTGGCTGGCCGGCGAGTTTCAGGTGACGGACGAGATGGTTGAAACCCAGTAACTCCGTTCTCACTTTCCGCATCCCTGGTTCAACCGGGTCGCAAGGGCAATCGCACCCCAGCGACCCAGCCGGGATGTCACTCCATTCAGTTGCTGTATCAGGATCATGTGCTGGCGATCTCCGGTATTGCCTTCTTCCCGGTTCTCAATTCCAGACGCGCCAGTATCTGGTCGTCCGCTCCGGCATAGATCAGGCGGAAACGCAGGTAGCCACCGCCCAACAGGTAGGGTTCCCCGACATCCAGATCGGACATGGGCGGGATGCGCCGAGTTCGTTCATAGTATTCGGCCCGTTTGCGCTCCTGTAAGGTGAGGTGGATGCCCCGTTTGCTCTCCCAGTGAGTGCTGTGACCCAGAATGTGCATCTTGGCCACCAGTTCTCGCAGGTAAGCGATAACTTCTTCACGGCCACTCCACTCCGGCAGGAAGCCGGCGATGGAATCGCGAACATACTCATCCATCATCACGGAGACCGGTTGTGGTGATGGCCCGAATTCGGGGTAAAGTTCGTCGATTCGCTGCCAGTCGTCGACTGCACACGGGTCGCCAACCGGTCAGGTGTACTATCCAGTCGGCTTGTTCTCGCTCGAATGCTGTTCTGTACCCCCTGCGGGTATTCATGTGGCTCTGCTATTCTGAATAGCGTTCCAGCTCCTCCTGAAACCGGCGGTAACCAGACGCAAGGTTGTTCTGGTCATACCGGGATGCACGCTGATAACTGTTCAGCGTGGTTACACCCCCGGCCCGGTGGTTGTTCAGGCGCCATTCAATGGCCCGGCGCCAGTGCTCCCGGACGATGGTGCCGGTCTCGCCGGATTTGACCTGGCATTCACTGATGTAGGCGTTGAAGTCCTGTATGGTTTTTGGGGTGATTTTTAAACCATCCTGGTCATCGGGCAGTGCCTGCTCAAGCTTGAAGGGAACCCCAGCCAGACGAGCTTTGCGGTACATCACTGCCAGCGGAATGCGAGAGAGCATATCCCGGCCGATGTTGTCGCTGCCTTTGCCCTGCTCGCCGGGCTGATACCCGCCTCCGATGTCTGAATGCACGCCGGGGAAAATGATTTCTTCGCCGTTGCTGGCAATCGAGTGGTCGTTGTAGATGGAATCCAGTGGGAACGACTGCCGGTTCTCATGGGCCGAGACCAGGTGAGTGCATTGCCCCACATTGGGCGGGATAGCCAGGGATATTTCCGCGTCGGCCCAGGCGCTATGACCGTCGGCGAAGGGCACGAGGTTGGCGACACCGACAGAGGCAACCGTATCGAACAGGCCCAGGAAATCGAAGGTGACGGAGAAACCCGCCAGGGTAAGCCCCTGGCTGGACTTGCCGGTCAGCCTGGCATCCAGTTCACACAGCTTGACCAGCCAGTTGGCAAACGTGCGGGCCTCGGCGGCACCGCGGGAGAAGCCGAATGCCGACACGTAGATGCGTTTGACGATGCCCGGATCCTTGTTTTGCGGCAGATCAAAGCCGTCGCTCATATGCGGAGCAATGCCCCAGTGCAACCGTTTTAGCCAGTCCACCAGAATTCTGGGTAGACGCGTTGTTGTCATCCTTCGAGTCTGATTGGCTGGCGTTGCAGGCCCTAGTGGATCGAGTTGGAGGGCGCGAGCGGTCATTTCACCGGTGGCGCTGGCTTTCTGAATTTCTTCGTTGTCAATCAGCATGGCCTTGAGGAAGTAGCGGTGTACCGAGTTAATCACCTGGGCCAGTCCCCAGAGAATGCGCACTTCACCCAGCCGCCCGGTACCCCCGCCCAGCAGTTTGTCGCGGAACCCCTCGCCGGAGTCACCTGCCTGGACAAACCGGGTTCCAACGCCGGGGACGTAGATGCGAAAGAAGTTGTCGTACTCGGCCAGGTTGGATTGCCAGTTGGTTTGTGGCGGCAGAACACCGGGCACGCTTAATCCCGGGTAGGAGCTGTAGAGCCGGGCCACGTTGGACTGGCTGTGATCTTTTCTCTCGATGCTGTCGCCGTAGTTATTGCCGGTGCCGTCGAAGAAGGTGCCGATTAAGAGGTTGGTGTCGCAGGGGGTGAGTGGTTGGTTAATCCTTTCTCTATCATCAATCAAAGTGTTGAGTTTTTGACGCTCCTCTTTGAAAAGTTGTCCTTGACTGCAGGGTCACAAAACACTTCATTAATTTTTTGCGCGAGAACCGAACTCATGGTTTCATCTCCTTTAACTCTTTAATTCTTGCTTGTGTCCGGTTAACGAAATCTTCCAGGTATTCAAGCAGGTAATCGTGGAATTCTGGATCCTTCGGGTTTGAGAAAGGAGAAAGTCGTTCTGGTGACACTTCGGAAAAGGTTTTCCAATAACTTTTAAATATTTCGGGGTTGCTCTCTTCCGCTAATAATAAGTTGTCTTGAGCCCAAGTCAGGGTGTTCATCTCATCTTCAAGTTTTGCTTCTATGAGCTTTTCTCGATACTCCTTTGACGGCTCCGGCCACCCCTTCATCTCGCCCGGAAAATCCGGATGGCTCGGGTCCAGGTCGCTGACCACAACGCGGGCCTTTTTTTTCGGCAGAAACTGCACCCAGAGGGTGCCCCGTGCGGGGGTGTTGTATTCCGGAACATCCACCTGAATCGTCTGGTTTACCGTCCCCTCTGCCTGTCGTTTAGCCAGATTCGCTGAGCGCTCATCTGTGGTGTCGCCCTCCAGCGGGTATCGCACAACCACATTGATCGTCATGCCCTCGTGCCATTCTTCGGGAAGCTCATAACAGCACTGAACGCCTCCGGCGCTGTAGGGGGTGATGGACATGCCGCCTCCGCGGTTGTCGGGGTCATCCGGGTCAACAACGGCAAATGCGCCGATGCCCTGGCCGGCATAGTCCACGCCGGTGATATTCAACGTAGCGGTGTCCTCGCCCATGTCGCAGCCGGCGAGTCCAGCCAGCACTGCAGCAATTATCAGAAGTCGAAGGTGGTAGGGCATCAGGGAACACTCCTTGTTATCGTCGCTGACAGGCTCTCCCTGAACCTGTTGATGAATCAAAACCTGGCTCGCCTGGCACTCCTCAGAAAGCGCCGGGGCGAGCCCGGAAGCTTCGGGTAATGGCGTCCCAGAGTCCTGCGGCTTCGGCGTCGGTGAGAGAGGCCTGGCTCAGTTCCTTATGGGGCTCACGGGGAGGGAAATCGCCATTGCGAAACGATATATCGAGGTAGGGAAACTCCGACGCTTTTAACGTGCTGTTGGCTTCGAGGTTGAAATAATGACCTCGGACACCTTGGTCAGTGGTTTGGGTGATCAGCCATTCCTGAGCTTGCCCGACACCCTTAAGCTCGACCGCGCCCTTTCTCAACACGGAGAAATGGTCATCTTGGCCTAGCACGCTTTCTGCGTTCCCTATTCTATCGAGCAATGTGTCTTTTTCCACGATGGTGTTGTCGATGTGAAAAATGAAATTCACATCCCGGCGCTGGCGATCGACAAAAG
>Ga0136556_1000482_pt1 | contig 24177 bp, 22 predicted proteins | sample AntRauTorckE6831_FD_104780 | JGI IMG/M metagenome (GOLD analysis project Ga0136556, IMG submission 104780) | Saline lake microbial communities from Rauer Islands, Antarctica - Metagenome Torckler E6 #831 | ecosystem: Environmental > Aquatic > Non-marine Saline and Alkaline > Saline | place... | reverse complement strand
TCGAGTTCGACGTTGAGCGTTCCAGGATAGGGCTCGTAGCCCAGGCGTTCCTCGAACTGGCGGTTGTAGCCCGGCAGCGAGATGTAGTGGCGGCCCTCGCCGACGCCGACGGTGACGTTGCCGCCCAGCGCCAGCGCGGCGTCGTCCTCGAACAGCCGACGGTAGTCGGCGTACTCCTCACGGAGCCGCGATCTCCCCGCCGTGGTCAGTGACACCCACTGGCCGTCGGCGACGACTTCGCGTTCGAGCAGGTCGGCGGCTTCCAGACGCTGGAGCCGTCGCGACGCGGTCTGACTCGACGCGTCGAGACGCTCGCCCAGCGCGGCACACGACACCTTCCACTCGCCGTCGACACCGCCCGACAGTGCGATCTCCTTCAGCGCCGCCACCTCGGCGGCGCCGACGCCCGCGGTCGCCTCTTGCATACTTTGCCGTTCACGATCGAGACGCTTAACGATACTGGAACCGGGAAGCATCTCAGAACCGTGATGGAACGGCCGTGAGACAGCGGTTCGGCCGCGAGAGGCTCCTCGACATCGTTTTCCCGTCAAGCCACGGTCCCCACGGCTTCGGAAGCCCCTTTATCCACCGGCCGGAACGGTCGCCCATGTTCATCGAGTTCCGGTCGGCGGTCGAGGACGCCGTCGCGGGGGCGTTGGCGGCCCGCGACCTCCCGACCGACGACCTCGGCATCGAGGAACCGCCGGAGGGCGTCGACGCCGTACTTGCCTCCAGCGTCGCGTTCCGACTGGCGAGCGAGGTGGGCGCGCCGCCGCCGAAGGTTGCCGCCGACGTGGCCACGGAGATCGACGCCGCCGACTACGACTACATCGGCGAGATCAGCACGCAGGGTCCGTATCTCAACTTCGCTCCCAGCGACGACTACTACGCCGACACGCTCGCGGCCGCGGGCGACGAGGCGTACGGCCAGCGCCCGCCCAAGGGCGAGTCAGTCGTTGTAGAACACACCTCCGCGAACCCGACGGGACCGGTTCACGTCGGCCGCGCCCGTAACCCCATCATCGGCGACGCCATCGCCAACGCCGTCGACTACGCCGGCTACGACGTGGAACGGCACTACTACGTCAACGACGCCGGCCGCCAGGTCGCGGTGTTCACGTGGGCCTACGAGACGTTCGACGAGGCCGACCTGCCCGAACCGGAACGCGAGAAACCCGACTACGAACTGGTACGCTACTACCGGAAGGGCAACAGCTACCTCGAGGACGCCGACGAGGCCGACGTTGAAGCCGCCGAAGCCGAGATCGAGTCGATCATGCAGGGCCTCGAAGCCGGCGACGAGGAGACCTACGAGCGCGTGAGCGAGGTCGTAGACACCGTCCTCGACGGGATGACTCAGACGCTCTCCCGGCTTCCCGCCGAGTTCGACGAGTTCGTCAAGGAGACGCGGTTCATGCGCTCGGGCGCCACCGACGACGTGGTCGAGCGCCTGCAGGCGCTGGACGAGGCCGTCTACGAGGAGGACGCGTGGCAACTGGACCTCTCCGAGCACGGGATCGAGAAGAACTTCGTGTTCCTGCGCTCGGACGGGACGACGCTCTACACCACCCGGGATCTGGCCCACCACGAGTGGAAGTTCGACAACTTCGACCGCGCGGTCACAGTCGTCGGCGAGGACCACAAGCTCACGTTCTCCCAACTCAGCGAGACGCTAGAACTGCTCGACCACGACACCGAACAGCTCGACCAGGTGTTCTTCTCCTGGGTGAACCTCCCCGGCGGTGAGGGGATGAGTACCCGAGAGGGGACCGGCGTCGACCTCGACGACCTGCTCGACGAGGCCGTCTCCCGGGCCCGCGAGGAGGTCGAGGACCGCATGGACGACCGCATCCGCGAGGACGACCTCACCGAGGACGACGTCGACCGCATCGCCCACCAGGTCGGTATCGGCGCCGTACGCTTCGACATCGTCGCTAAACAGCCCAGCAAGACGATCACCTTCGAGTGGGAGCGCGCACTCGACTTCGAGGCCCAGTCGGCGCCGTACGTCCAGTACGTCCACGCGCGCTGTCAGGGTATCCTCGACGGCGAGACCGTCTCCGACGATATCGACGCCGACGTGCTGGAAACGCCCGAGGAGCGTGACCTCCTCCGGACTATCGCGCGGTTCCCCGCCGTCATCGAGCAGGTCGCCGACGATCTGGAGCCACACCGGGTCGCGACCTACACCCGGACGTTCGCCGAGCGCTTCAACGCGTTCTACCGCGAGTGCCCGGTGCTGGAGGCCGAGACCGAGGAACTGCAGGCGGCACGGCTGGCGCTCGTGGCCGCCGCGGCCCACACCATCGGGAACGCACTCGACGTACTCGGGGTCGCCGCACCCGAGTCGATGTAGCACTGTCGGCGTCGCTGAACAGCCGACGGATCGCCGTTCTCGCCGACTCGGTGGAGTAGTCAACAGGTACTTACACGCGTTGGCGCCTATCCTGAACTAATGAGTACCGACGCTGCCGAAACGAGTGAGGACAGGCGGAAGTACGAGTTCCGCAAGGTCCTCGAGGAGTTGGAGGAGTTCGAAGGATCAGGAACGCAGTTAGTCACTATCTACATCCCCGAGGACCGACAGGTCTCCGACGTCGTCGCCCACGTCACGCAGGAGCACTCGGAAGCGGCCAACATCAAGTCCAAGCAGACCCGGACGAACGTACAGGACGCGCTCACGTCGATCAAGGATCGCCTGCGCTACTACGACACCTACCCGCCGGAGAACGGGATGGTGATCTTCTCGGGCGCCATCGACGCCGGCGGCGGCCAGACGAACATGATCACTCGGACGCTGGAGTCGCCGCCCAACCCCGTCGAGTCGTTCCGCTACCACTGTGACTCGGACTTCCTGATCGAACCGCTGGAGCACATGATGGCCGACTCCGGCCTGTTCGGCCTCATCGTGCTGGACCGGCGGGAGGCGAACGTCGGCTGGCTCAAGGGAAAGCGCGTCGAGCCAGTCAAATCGGCGTCCTCGCTGGTTCCGGGCAAGCAGCGTAAAGGTGGTCAGTCCGCCCAGCGATTCGCTCGACTCCGCCTGGAGGCTATCGACAACTTCTACCAGGAGGTCGCGGAGATGGCCGACGACCTGATGGTGCCCAAGCGGCACGAACTCGACGGCATCCTCGTCGGCGGCCCGTCGCCGACGAAAGACGAGTTCCTCGACGGCGACTACCTCCACCACGAACTCCAGGACAAGGTGCTCGGGAAGTTCGACATCGCCTACACCGACGAGTCCGGCCTCTACGACCTCGTCGACAAGGGCCAGGAGGCGCTGGCCGATCAGGAGATCGTCGAGGACAAGAACGAAATGGAGGAGTTCTTCGAGAACCTCCACACCGGGAATCAGGCCACCTACGGGTTCGGCCCCACCCGGGAGAACCTCATCATGGGCTCGGTCGATCGTCTGCTGCTCTCGGAGGACCTGACCGAGGACGTGATCCCCTTCGACTGTCCCAACGGGCACACCGAGTACGAGACCGTCGAGCGCCGGCGCAACACCCCGAGCCACGAGTGTACGGAGTGTGGCGAGGACGCCGAACCCGGCGAGCGCGAGGACGTCGTCGAGCACCTGATGGAGATCGCCGACCAGCGCGGGACGGAGACGAAGTTCATCAGCACCGACTTCGAGAAGGGTGACCAGCTTCTCAACGCGTTCGGTGGCATCGGCGGCATTCTGCGCTACGAGACGGGCGTCTAACCACCGACCTTTTGCTCCGGTCGGCGCCGAAGGCGCCTCCCTGGAAAAGCTCGACCATCACCGGAACGCGTCACGTTCCGGTTGGCAGCCAGAAATCCGCGATTTCTGGCGACAAAAACTCCTCACACCGTACTGTTGTTCGTCAGCCCGCTCACTTCGTTCGCGGGACTGCAGGGAGCCGTTACGGATTTGAGAGGAGAAAGCCCCGCCCTTCAGGGCGGGGAGGGTGTCAACGCGAAGCTGGAGTGTACCCATTAACGGTGGCTACCGGAACGACGCCAACTGCGACGTCCGGCGCTCGACGTCGAACGTCGGATCGAGTTCTTCGGCGGTCGCGAGACGCTCCAGCGCCAGCCGAACGTCGGTCCCCTCCCGCTCGGCGAATTCACAGAGTGCCTCGATATCCGACCGGTTCAGTGCCAGCGAGTCGAGTTTTCCCAATACCAGCGCGAACGCGACGCCCGCGGGACCGCTCGGGACCGACTGGTGGATCGCCGAGAAGTCGGCTGCGTCCGGGTCGGCGGCGGTGTCAGACTGCGTCTGACGGGCAGACGAGAATCCCTGATTCTCGTCGACGTCGCTCGCGGGAACGGTGCGCAGACAGCGAGAACAGATGGCCGTTTCGGCGGCGGGGGCGTACTCCCGGAGGTCGGGTGGGACGGCGAAGGCGATCGTCGGGGCGTCACACTCCGGGCAGCGCACGGCTCAGTCGGCCTTGGGGGAGGCGGAGGTGGCGCCCTCCTGGCCTTCGGCCTCGATCTCCTCTTCGGCGGCGGCCTCCTCCGCTTCCTTCTTGGCCTTGATCTTCTTCAGCCGGAAGATCTCCTCGCGCTCCTGCTCCTCGAGTTTCTGTTCGATGTACTCCTGGTTCCCCTTCAGGTCGGGCAGGAGTTTGAACTCCAGGGCGTTGACGCGGCGCTTGGTGGTCTCGATCTCCTCGAGCATCTTCTTCATCGCCGTCTCGACCTCCGCGGCGAGGATGATCGAGTCGATCAGTTCCTCGTAAGCGTCGGCGGTTTCGTCGATGCGTGCCGAGGAGCCGATCAGCCCGTACCCTCGCTCGTCGATGGGTTTCCGGACCTTCGAAGCCTCGATCTGGGGGACGACGACGCCCATGATGTTCTTCGACTGGGTCGTGAGTTCGGGGTGCTCCTTCAGCGCGGCGGCGGCGCCACGCACGGCCACGTCCCCCTCCATCGCGCGGGCCATGTCGAGTTTCGACTGCGCGGTCTCGTAGTCCTCGTCAAGTTCGTTCCGGATGTCCTGTGCCTGGTCCAGGATATCCATGAACTCCATGATGAGGCCGTCACGCTTCTGTTCGAGCGTGTCGTGGCCCCGCTCGGAGAGTTCGATGCGGTCCTCGATCGCCATGAGGTTCTTCCGCGTCGGTTTGACGTCCTTGGCCATTCTTGCGGGTGTGTACCGGCCGGAGTGGGTTAATAGTTGTTAGTTCCGCCGTTCACGCGGTCCGCATCGACCGGAAACGCGGCGCCGATCCGGGAGCGGTTACGTCCCTTCGCGGACGTTCCAACCCTGCTGCATCTCGTTGTGCTTGCGCTCGAGGAACGAGTAGACCGCGCCGTGGGGAGCGCCGTCGAGGATCATCCCGACCGCGCGGCGGACGGCGTCGACCTCCTCGGGTTCGCCGATGATGCCGAGCGTCGAGCCGTAGATGACGACGTTCGCGCCGGAGAGGTCCTCCATCAGCTCCCGGGTTCGGCCGTCCTCACCGATCAGGCGGCCCTTCTGGCGCTTGAGGTCGTTGTCGTTGCGGGTCTGTTCGTCGAGGTCGATCAGGTCGAGTCGGCGCAGATCGCTCTCGAGGAGTTCCAGCGCGGACTCGGGCTTGAAGCCGCGACCGATCGCCTTCACGATGTCGGGGGCGGACATGGCGTCGATGGGGTCGCCGACGGTTTCGATGCCGACCGACCCGTCCTCGGAGTCGATGTCGAGGCGCACGCCGGCGCGTTCCTCGATCTCGCGCATCGTCTCACCTCCGGAGCCGATGAGGACGCCGATGCGGTCCTGTGGGACCGTTACGTGTTGCATGCCGCAGATTAGCCGCCGCAGGGTTGTAAGGGTTCCTCGTCAGCCGTTCACTCGGCGGATTCCTCTGGCGTCGGGTCGGCTTCGGTGACGTACGCCTCCAGTTCGTCGCCGGTCACGTCGATGCCCTGTCGCGAGAAGAACGCGGCGACGTTCTTGCAGTCACGTTCGAGGAACTCCCCGGAGTTGGGGTGGTGCACCGTTACGGCCTGCCCCATGTCGATGATCACCAGTTCGCCCTCGTGGACGATCATGTTGTACTCCGAGAGGTCGCCGTGGACTAGCCCGGCGGCGTGGAGTCGGCGCATGTACTCCCGGACCACCTCGTAGGCCTGCTGGGGGTTTTCGACGTCGACCTCGGCGAGTCGGGGGGCGCGGCGCTCGTCGGCCTGCCCGACCAGTTCCATCACCAGCACGTTTCGCTGGACGGCGATCGGTTCCGGAACGCGCACGCCGGCTTTCTCGGCGCGCTTGAGGTTCGCGAACTCCTTGCGCGTCCACGCGAGTACGGTCGCCTTCTTGTTGTTCTCCAGCCCCTCGAAGCGCGGGTCGCCCTCGAGGTACTCCCGCATCTGCCGGAAGTCCGAGGCGTTGATCCGGTAGATCTTGACCGCGACGTCGCCGGCCTCGCCGCGGGCTTCGTAGACGTTGGCCTCCTTGCCCGTCGACAGCGGGCCGCCGAAGGCGCCGACGTGGCCGTCCTGGACCAGTTTGTACAGCGCGGCCAGCGTGGCGTCGTCGAACGCGCCCTGCTCGACTTTCAGGCGCTCGACGTTCTTCAGGCGCTTGCGGAACTCGTCGAACTCGCGGTCCTGCCGGCGGGCAGTGCTGTCGGCCTCGGTGTCGGCGACCTCGATCTCCTCGAACTCGTCGCCGGGCTCCGCCATCTCCTCGTCGACGAAGCCGTAGTCGTCGCTCATTCACTCGGTCTTGGGCGTCGCGGGGTAAAAGGGTGGTCCGCTATCCGCCGTAGTCGGCGACGTATCCTTCGTCGCGTAGCCGTTCGGCCTCGCGGTTCTCGTAGCGGTGTTCGATATCCGCTTTCTCGTCCTGCCAGTCCCACGGGCTGACGAGCACCAGATCGCCCTCGCGGATCCAGTCGCGCTTGCGCATTCGTCCCGGGATGCGGCCGGTTCGTTCTTCCCCGTCGGCACACCGGACGGTCACCCGGTTCGCGCCGAGCATCTCGACTACCTCGGCGAACAGCTCGTCGTCTTCGGGGGCCCGGATCCCCTCGGGGAGGTCGTCGTTGCTCATCGACGCTGCCTTACACGCAATCCGGGTTAAGCGCTGTGGGAGCAACCGTAGAGCGACGGCGTCTCTCCGTGGACCCACTTTGTCTCCGACAAAAGTGGGACCGCCGAGAGACTACGTCTCTCTGGCTCCCACGGTTCACTCCTCTCGGTGTTCGTCGTGAAGCGCGGGACCGTCGCCGTTTTTACCGCACCCCTCGCAGTCGGGGCCATGTACGAACGACTCGGAGTCGGCGGAATCGTGGGGCTGCTGCTCGTCGTCGGCGGAATCGCGCTGGTCGCGTGGCAGGCGCCCGTCGTCGCCGCCGGCCTCGCGTTCGTCCTCGCGGGCGTGGGGCTGGTGGTGCGTGCGCTCGTGGGGAACGTGATGAAGCAGTTCGGGCTGTTCTAGGCGGCTCAGTTGGGTTCCTCGGCCGTTGTTCGGTTCTGTCGGCGAATCGGTAGAGATAACGGAGTTCTCGGTCGGTGTTGGCGTGGGTCGCGTGATTTGGCTGACGACCGCAACCGCGAACAGGACCGCGGAGTGAGCAGGCACACTTGTGACCGCACCGTCCAGCACCGCGGCCACCGCCGCCGCGGTGGCGGTGGACGCTCGCGGGCGCCGACGGCCGGCGTCACCAGAACGCTCTGCGTTCTGGTTGGCGAACGAGAGCCACAGGCTCTCGTTAACGTCGTCGGACTACGTCCGACTGGCGGCCGAGAACTTCGTTCTCGTTAACGCCTGCGAGGGGAGGGGTGGAGAGCTATTGCGGTCGCGGTTGCGGTCCTCCGTAGTCATGCTTCGAGATGCTGTTGCGGTTGCGGTCCCAGTGGGCAACGATCGAGACGCTGTCGCGGTCGCAGTAGACGTCGCAGTCGCGGTCCCAGTAATAAACGATCCACTCGAACAAACCCTCTAACAGCCGTCTCGTCCGGAGTCACTCCGAATAGACTGGACTCCTACAGACGGGACCAACTGGGTTGCTCCGCCGCTCGCACCTCCCTTCTCCCAGGACTCGCTCCCGTCGGTCGCTTACGCGACTACGCCCGCTGCTCCAGCAGCTTCTCCCGCCCCGGCTCGACGAGCGTATCGAGGTACTGCGCCAGCGTCGGCTTCGCGTCCGCGGGGTGGAGTTCGCCCGACGCGAAGTCGGCTTCCAGTTCCTCGTAGCTGTCGTACTCCAGGTCGCCGCCGTACTCCTCGGGGCGCTCGACGACGACGGACTCGAAGCGCGGGAACACGTGGTACTCGAAGATTTCGAGCACGGGATTGTTGCGCTCCTCGCCGTCGTCGGTCGGCTCGGGGTCGACTTCCCCGGCCGGGCAGAACGCGCCGTTGACCTTCTCCTCGATCTCCTCGGTCGAGTCCTCCATCGAGATCGTCACACCGGAGCTACTGGACATCTTCCCGATCCCCGTCGAGAGCTCCGAGATCAGCGGCGTGTGCAGACACGTCGGCGACTCGTAGTCGATACTGGGGAGCGTGTCGCGGGCGAGCATGTGGACTTTCCGCTGCTCCATCCCGCCGACTGCGAGGTCGATGTCGAGGTACTCGATGTCGAGTGCCTGCATCAGCGGGTACACCGCCTGGGAGACAGTCACCGAGTCGCCCGAGCCGATTTCGGACATCGCGCGCTCGGCGCGGGAGAGTGTCGTTTCCAGTTCGAGCGCGTGGAGATCCAGCACGTACTCCTCGTCGAACTGGAACTCCGAACCGAGCACGAACTCGGTGTTCTCCTCGTCGAGACCGTAGGCGACGAACTGCTCCTGCATCCGGGTCGCCGTCTCGCGAATCTCGTCGAACGTCCCTTTCCCGTTGAGGTAGGCGTGGACGTCCGCGAGCAGGATCACGACCTCCATCCCCGCCTCCTGCAGGTCGATGAGCTTGTTCGCGCCCAGCATGTGCCCGATGTGGAGCACGCCCGAGGGCTCGTAGCCGACGTAGGCGCGTTTTCCGTCCGGGTCGGCTGCGAGCTCCTCGACCTCCGCCTCGGTGACGACCTCCGCGGCGTTGCGGGTGATCAGGTCGTGTGCGTCCATACTCGAACTGTCCGTGGGGCGGGGTTAGGCTTTCTGGAACTGGGTGACTGGCAACGTGCCGTCGACGGGCAAAAGCCCGTCTGCCAATCGGACGCAGTCCGATGCGTCGACGCCTACGCGCCCTCGCCGCCCAGTCGGTCGTCCGCGCGGTGTTCCGAGATCACGCGATCCATCATGCTCTCGGTCTGCTGGCGTCGGCGCTCCTCGGCGCGGCCCTCCCAGTCCGATATCGCCGCCTCAACGTCGCTCTCCCGCGCTACGGCGAGTTCGTCGATCTCCTGAATCGTCACGGGATCGGCGGGCGCCACCGGGATCTCGTGGTCGAACAGCACCGCGTCGGCCTCATCCGAGAGGTTCCCGTTTTTGAGCACCAGTCGCGGCTCGGTCTCGGCCAGCCGTTCGGCCGTCGACGTGCCGGCGCCGCTGGCGTCGCGGAGGTAGACCACGTCGCCGGGCGCGAGGCCGAACTCCTCGTCGGCGCGCTCCACGTCGTCGCGGGTGAACTGGGTGAGGATCTTCACCGCTACCAGGTTCCGGTCGCCCGCCACGTCGCTGAAGTCCGAGTGGTCGATCTTCCAGAGCGCTTTCAGTCGCGCGAGTTTGTCGTGCAGTTCCTCGTTCTCAGCGATGGCCTCGTCGCGCTCGCGTTCGAGGCGTTCGGCGCGGCGTTCGAGCCGGTTCACCTCGCGGCGCTCTCGCGCTTCCCGGCGCTCCTCCTTCCGCGCGTCGCTGAGTTCGCGCTCGTACTCCAGGATCTTCGTCTCCTTCCCCTCGAGTTCGGCCTCCAGTTCGTCGGTGTGGTCCTGCAGGCGCCCGACCTGCTCCTCCAACTGCCGGATCCGGCGCTCCTCCTCGCTGAGTTCGCGCTCCTCGTGTTCGTCCGCCTCTTCCTCGTCGCCGCCGTCGTCCGAGAGTTCGCGGATCACGGCTTCGACGGACTCCTCGCCGGCGACGACGCGGGCGATGACCTCCTCGCGGTCGAACCCCGGTGGAACCTTCGAGGCGATGCGCTCGAACTGGTCCATGTGGTCGTCGACGGCGTACAGCGCCGCCGCGAGCGCGTCGCGTTCGTGGTCGTTCTCGTAGGCGTGCTCGCGGGTACGGTGGAGTTTCTCGTCGACCGGTAGGTCCGAATCGGGCGCCCAGCCGGCGGCGTCGAACGTCCGCCGGAACTTGTCGACGGTTTCGGGCATCGGCGTCACGTCGGCGGCGACCAGCATCGGCCGGCCGCGCTCGATCAGCCACTCGGTGAGTTCGGCGGTATCGCCGGTTCGCGAGGAGTACAGGTCGTGGACGGTGCCGTCGATACCGACGACTGCGGCGGCCGTCGTCGTCCCGGGGTCGATGCCGACGACGACGTGATCGCGCCGCTTCACGAGCGGTTCGAACTCGATGCCGTCGCGGCGTTCGCGTTCGATTTCGATCCTGACGTCGCCGTTTCTGGTCGCGGAGACGGGGATCTCCTCCGGCCGCGCTTCGACGGTGAAAACCGCGTTCGAGAGGCCGCCGTACTTCTCGGTGGCGTCCTTCTCGTAGTCGAGGTTCGCGTCGTCGAGGTCGGACTCCACCTCCCGGGCGGCCTTCCGGACGTTGCCGTGGATCCGGCGGGTAAACCGGTCCTCGCTCCAGCCGCCGCCCCCCCCGGTCGAGCGCCCGCGAGAGACCTTCACGGTGGTCGTGTCGCCGAAGGCGGTCACGCGCTGGCCGACGTTCCGGTGTGCCAGTCGCGCTGCTGCCTCGGCCTCCTTCATCGGCTTCTTGGCGTACGGGACGCCGTGACGGTTGGCGACCCGGGAGAGCGGTTCCGGTCGGTTCGCGCCGGTGACCTGCACGAGGTCGGTGCCGGCGGGGAGCGAGCGCAGGAACCCCACGAGGGCGTTCTTGTCGGCCGCGAGTTCGTACATGTTGTCGACGGCCAGCCGGGTGGGCTCCTCCTTCTCGATCAGCCGGCGGAGCTTCCGGCGGGAGACGGCGTCGCGCTCGATGGTTCCCTCCCCGGCCTCGCCCTCGTCGGGTCGGAGGATCACGAGGGCGTACGTCGGCGCGTCGCCGCGGACGTCGCCGCTCTGGATGTCGACGCCGAACACCGGCCCGTCGGTGGGGCTCGGGGCGTTCACAGGGCGGATTGGCGCTTGTGGGGTAAATATCCGACGCCGGGGTGGGGTTCTGCTACGCCGCGTCCGGGAACGGTATCTCCACCGTCTGCCCGTCCTCGGCGACGAAACACTCGCCGTCGAACGCCGCGCTGGCCTCCCGCTCCAGTTCGCGGGCGTCGCCGGGATAGCGCGAGGAGATGTGGGTCAGCGCGAGCCGTTTCGCGTCCATTCGCTTCGCGATCCCGGCGGCCTCCCGAGCGGTCGAGTGTCCGGTCGAGTGCGCGCGCTCGGTCATCTCGTCGCCGAACGTCGCGTCGTGGATCAGCAGATCCGGTTCGTCGGCGGCGTCGACGGTGGCGTCGACGGGCCGGGTGTCGCCGGTGTAGACCAGCGAGCGCCCCGGCCGCGGCGGGCCGACGACGCGCTCGGGTTCGATCACGCGGCCGTCGTCCAGTTCGACGGTCTCGCCCGCGTGGAGTTTGCCGTACGCGGGGCCGGGCGGAATGTCCAGTTCCTCCTCGGCTTTCTCGCGCATGAATCGCCCCTTGCGGTCGTCCTCGACGAGCGCGTAGCCCTGTGAGGTAGTTCGGTGTTCGGTCTCGAACGCCCGGATCTCGAACTCCTCGGCGTCGATGGCGACGCTCCCCGGACTCACTTCGTGGATCCGGACGGGATACGCCGTGTCGTGGCCGCCGGCGGTGACGAGATCACGGATCTGCCTCCGGCATCCGGGTGGGACGTGGATCGCCAGTGCGTCCTCGCGGTCCTGGAAGTCCCAGGTCTGGAGCAGGCCGGGGAGGCCCAGCACGTGGTCGCCGTGGAGATGCGAGATGAGGATGTGCCCCACGTCGAAGCCGGTGTTGAACCGCATCATCTGGCGCTGAGTGCCCTCGCCGCAGTCGAAGAGGAACCGCTCGCCCTCGCGGTGGACCATCACGGCGCTGGGCGCCCGACGCGTTGTCGGGACGGCGCCGCTGGTGCCGAGGAACGTCGTCCGAAGAGTCATACGCGAGAGTGGTTCGGGCAGCGGTTTACGGCTATCGACTCCGTGACCGACGGCGCTCGCGGCGGTGGCGGCCGATAACGAACAACTCCTTTCAACGTGTATTAGTTTGTTTTGCGGGGTGAAGCCACGTAGGTTATACGTCTCGCCCCAAACTCTCACCGTATGCAACGACAGACGCTGGTTACGGCGCTAGTGGTCGCGATGGTCGCTATCGCCGGCTGTGGCGGGTCGGTAGCGCCGGGAGACGACGGCGGCAGCGACGGCGGGGAGGGGACAGTGAACATGTACATCAGCGATCAGCCGAACGCGATCGGCGACTTCGAGCACCTCAACGTCACGGTGACGCAGATCGCGGTCCACCGCGTCGACGACAACGACACGGAGACCAACGAATCCGGCTGGATCGAACAGGACATCGACAACGTGACCGTCGATCTGACGGAGCTACAGGGCGCCAACGCCAGCCAACTCGGCGAGATTCCGGCGCCCAACGGCAGCTACGACAAGACGTTCATCCATATCGAGTCCAACATCACCGGCGAACTGACCGACGGCTCGACGACGGACGTGAAACTGCCGAGCAACAAGCTCCAGGTCAACGTGAACTTCACCGTCGGTGACGGCGAGGAGATCGACTTCGTCTTCGACATCGGCGTCCACAAGGCCGGCGGCTCGGGCAAGTACATCATCCGACCGGTCGTGAGCGAGTCCGGCACGGACAAGGAGATTCGCGAGAAGCCCGCGGCTGAGCGCGGGCAGGGCAACCAGCAGGGCGACGACTCGACGACGACCGCGACTGAGACGTCGACGGCAACCGAGACGCCCACGACGACGGGGACCGACGCGAGTCTGGAGTTCTACGTCAGCGACGAGCAGAACGCCATCGACGACTTCGAGCATCTGAACGTCACCATCGACCGCGTCGGCGTCCACCGCGCCGACGCGGGCGAGAACGAGAGCGCGTGGGTCGAGAAGTCCGTGGCCAACCGGACCGTCGACCTCACGGAGCTACAGGGCGCCAACGCGACGAGTCTCGGCGTGCTGAACGTCTCCAACGGGACGTACGACAAGACGTTCATCTACGTCAGCGAGGTCAACGGCACGCTCACGAACGGCGACCACCCGGACGTGAAACTGCCGAGCAGTAAGCTCCAACTCGACAGCGAGTTCACCGTCGGCAACGGCGAGGAGATCGACTACGTGTTCGACATCACGGTCGTGAAGCGGGGCAACTCCGGGAGCTACAACATCAAACCCGTCGCCGGCGAGTCCGGCACGAGCGACCAGGTCGAGATCGAGGATACGGACGACGCGGAGAACGAGACCGAGAACGAGACCGAGGAGCAGGCACTCTCGCTCTCGCTCGACGGGAACGCGACGGCCGGCGAGAACGTCACCGTCACGGTGACCCAGAACGGCAGCGCCGTCGCCAACGCCACCGTCAGCGTCGACGGCGACGTCGTCGGCGAGACCGACGAGAACGGGACGATCCTCGTGAGCGTCCCGGCTGACGCCGAGGAACTCGAACTCTCGGCGACCAGCGGCGAGGCCGAGGGCGAGGCGACGTTCCAGGTGCAGCAAAACAGCACCGAGACCGCCGCGCTCGCGGGCCCGACGCTCGCACTCCCGTAACGCGCGACTCGTAGAGACCACCCGACCGAGCCCTTCTTACCCGGCGCGGCGCTACGCTTCGGTAATGGACGAACCGCTCTGGACGGAGCGCTACGCGCCCACGATCGCGGACCTCCCGCAGGCCGAGACCCGCGAGCGCCTCGAGCGGGCCGTCGACGAGCCGATGAACCTCGTCGTACAGGGGCCGTCCGGGGCGGGGAAAACCGCCGCCGTGCGGGCGCTGGCCCGCGAGGCCCACGAGGACGCCGACAACGACCTCGTGGAGATCAACGTCGCGGACTTCTTCGACCGCACGAAAAAGGAGATCCGGGAGGATCCCCGGTTCGCGCAGTTCCTCGAGGGTCGTAGCCGGATGGCCAAACGCGACATGATCAACCGCGTGCTGAAGGAGTCGGCCAGCTACGCCCCCGTCTCGGGCGAGTTCAAGACGATCCTGCTGGACAACGCCGAGGCGATCCGCGAGGACTTCCAACAGGCGCTGCGCCGGGTGATGGAGCAGCACCACCGAACGACGCAGTTCGTGATCGCCACGCGCCAGCCCTCGAAACTGATCGCGCCGATCCAGTCGCGCTGTTTCCCCGTCCCGGTGCGAGCCCCCGCACACGACGAAATCGAGACCGTGCTCGCCGATATCCTCGACGCCGAGGCAGTCGAGTACGACGAGGACGGTCTGGAGTTCCTCGCGGGCTACGCCGACGGCGACCTCCGGAAAGCCGTGCTGAGCGCCCAGACAACCGCGTCCCAGCACGACGAAGTGACGATGCAGGCGGCCTACGAGGTGCTCGACGACGTCGGTCACGACGACGACCTCTCGGCGGCACTCACGGCCGCCTCGGAGGGCGACTTCTCGACGGCACGATCGACCGTCGACGACCTGCTCGACGAGGGGTACGACGGCGAGGAACTGCTGGTTGAACTCCTCCGGGTCGCCCGCAGCGACTACTCGGGGGAAAAACTCGCCAGGCTCCACCGACTCGCGGGAGAAGCGGACCTCGACCTCACCGAGGGCTCGGACGACAAGATCCACCTCACCCACCTGCTGAGTTCGTGGGCCGCCGGCCACGACTCGCTGCGGGGGGAGGCCTGAATGGTCCGCGGGCTCTCGCCGGGCGCGCTGAAGTACGGTGTCCCGCCGCTGCTCGCCGGGTTTCTCCTCACTCCGATATCCGGCCCGTTCGGACTCGGACTCGTCGCCTTGGGAGTCGCGGCGGTGCTGTTCCACCGTGATCCGGCGCGCGAACCGCCCGAATCGGGCTTTGTCGCGCCCGCCGACGGGAGCGTCTCGGTGGTCCGCGAGGAAGCGGGCCGCATCCGGGTTGGCGTGTTCATGAACGTCACCGACGTGCACGTCAACCGCGCGCCGGCGTCGGGAACCGTCGAGTCGGTTACCCACCGCCCCGGCGCGTACAAGCCGGCGTTCTCGAAGGATTCGGACCGGAACGAGCGCGTCGATGTCGACTGCGGGGAGTTCGAACTGTCGCTGATCGCTGGCTGGTTCGCGCGGCGAATCCACCCGTACGTCGAGGCCGGTGACGCCCTCGAACGCGGCGACAAACTCGGCCACATCAGCTTCGGCAGTCGCGCCGACGTGCTCCTGCCCGAGCGCGTCGAGTACGCGGATCTGCGCGTGAAGGAGGGCGAGGACGTGACGGCCGGCGAGACGGTCGTCGCCGTCGAACCGGCGGCGTAGTTACTTCTCCAGTACGTGCACGTGCCGGGTCAGCGAGCCGTGAACCCGGCGCTCGAAGCGGTCCGTGAGCCGCCACGGCGTCGGCGCCACCGCTTCGCGCCAGTCCCGGTCGGCCATCAGCACGCAGGTCGCGTCATGGCTACTCACTCGCGCGACTTCCGTGAGCGCGCCCTCCACGAGGTCCTCCAGTCGGTGGGTCGCGATCTTCGATTGCCGACCGTACGGCGCGTCGAAGACGACGCCGTCGACGACCGTTTCTCGGAGCGGGAGGGCGGTCGCATCCGCGCGAGCGACGGCTACATCGACGCCCTCGACGAGTGCGTCGAGGTTCTCCGCCGTCCCGCGGACCATCTTCCACTGCGCGTCGGTCCCGACCACGTCGGCGCCGACGAGGCCGGCCTCGAGTAGCGTCCCCCCCGTGCCGCACATCGGATCGAGGATCGTCTGGCCCGGCGCGGCGCCGGCGATGTTCGCCAGCGCCCGGGCGTCCATCGGCGCCATGCTCCCGGGCTGGAAGAACGGCCGATCCGTGGGGCGACGCTCGCCGAAATCCCGCTCGGACTCCGTATCGAGCCAGCCCAGGACGCAGACGCCGTCACTCGCCGGTATTTTTCCCGGTGCGTCGCCGGAGCCGTCCGGATCCTCGATCCCCGCTGCAGACGAGAACAGCGCGCGGAGTTCGTGATCCGGGTCGTCGAGGTCCACCTCGTACCCCTGATCCACGAGCACGCCGCCGAGTCGGCGCTCCGCGTCGGCGGTGCTGACGCCCGTCAGCCCGCGAACGTCCCGTGCGCGGACGGCGACGGTGCCCTCGCGGTCGAACGGCGCCGCCGCCTCGAGGGCGATTTCGGCGGTTCCGAGGCCTGCATCGGTTCGGGCCACCAGTTCGTCGGCGGCGTGGGTGTAGGCCAGCCCGCGGAGTCGCTCGCGGTCGACGTGCCCCGCGAGCGCCAGTCCGGGAGCAAGTACGTCGACGCCGTCGGATCGGTGATCCGACGAGGATCGCGAACCACCGGACGACCCGCTTCGCTCGTCGCCCGAGCCTCCGCTCGCTTCGCTCGCGGAGACGTCGGTTCGCTCACCGCCGGCGGCGGCCGCGGCTTCGCGGGCCGCGAACGCGTCGTCCTCGCCGGCGAGTTCGAGACAGTACACGCCTCCCGGTGAGCGCGGGGTGGGAAAGAGGCTGACGTTCCGCCGTCCCAACGCCGTCGACAGCTTCCCTTCCGGCGGTTGGGCGTGTTCGGGACTCACCAACCTATTTAAACCTCACACTCGATATCCACGCAAATGACCGATCCCAAGGAGACGATCACCATCGAGAACGTCGTTGCCTCGACGGGTATCGGCCAGGAGCTCGACCTCCAGAGCGTCGCGATGGACCTCGAGGGCGCCGACTACGACCCCGAGCAGTTCCCCGGGCTGGTCTACCGGACCGAGGAGCCCAAATCCGCCGCACTGATCTTCCGTTCGGGAAAGATCGTCTGCACCGGCGCGAAATCGACCGACGACGTCTACGAGAGCCTCAACCTCGTCTTCGAGAAACTGCGCGATCTGCGTATCCCCATCGACGACGACCCCGAGATCACGGTCCAGAACATCGTCACCAGCGCCGACCTCGGTCACAGTCTCAACCTCAACGCCATCGCCATCGGCCTCGGCCTCGAGAGCATCGAGTACGAACCGGAGCAGTTCCCCGGACTGGTCTACCGCCTCGAGGAACCGGACGTCGTCGCGCTACTTTTCGGCTCCGGGAAGCTGGTGATCACCGGCGGGAAGGAGCCCGGCGACGCCGCCGAGGCCGTCGACGTCATCTCCGAGCGCCTCGACGAACTCGGCCTGCTGGACTGAGGGATGTTCGCGCTCCCCTTGGGGCCGCTGCAGTCCGCGACCCTCCCCGTGCTGGTGACGTACGTCGCGTTCGCGGCGTTCCTCTCGCTGACGGCGTTCCTCGCCGCGCGCAACCTGCTGGGCGACGTTTCGCTCCGCCGGCACGCGCTCGTGGGGCCGCCCATCGCGGCCATCGCCTTCCTCGCGGCAACGTTCGAGTTGTCCTCCTTCCTCGCGCTGGCGGCCGCGCTGGCCGTCGACGCCGCCGCCTTCCGCTATCTCCACGGGCTCGGCCGTCGGCTGCTGGCCGCCGTCGTGCTGATCCACTTCGTCGTGAGCGTCATCCTCGGCGCGATGCTGTTCGCGCTGGTAGCGCTGCTCGGGTCGGCGCCGGTGTAGCGGGAACGACGGCTTAAGGCTCCCCCCGCCCCGACCGCTGGAGCATGCCCACGCTCCACGTCGCGAACGGCCGCGTACTCCACCCCGATCACTCGATCAGCGAGGCCGACCTGCTCGTCGACCAGTCCACCGGCACCATCGAGGCCGTCGGCGAGGTCGACCCCGATAGTGACCCGGACGAGACCCTCGACGCCGAGGGCGATCTCGTCATTCCGGGGCTGATCAACGCCCACGGCCACGCCGCCATGACGCTGCTGCGGGGGTACGCTGACGACAAACCGCTCGACGCGTGGCTGCAGGAGGATATATGGCCTGCGGAGGGCGAACTCACGGCCGAGGAGATCCGCGTCGGCACGGAACTCGCCGCGGTGGAGATGATCCGTACCGGGACGACGGGATTCGCGGACATGTACTTCGAGGAGCCACACGTCGCCGGCGTCGTCGACGAGTCCGGCCTGCGCGCGATGCTGGGCCACGGGTTCGTCTCCGTCGGCAAGGACGAGGAGGACGCTCGCGCGGACATGGAGCAGAGCGTCAACTTCGCCGAGCAGTACGCAAAGGTCGGCGGCGACCGCATCTCGACGGCGGTAATGCCCCACTCGCTGACGACCGTCGACGAGGAACTCATGCGCGACGCCGTCGAGCGCGCCCGCGAAGCTGGCCTCCCGGTCCACATCCACGCCAACGAGACCGTCAACGAGGTCGACCCCATCGTCGACGACCGCGGTATCCGCCCCATCGAGTACGCGCAGGACGTGGGACTGCTCGAGGACGGCGACTTCCTCGCGCACTGCGTCCACGTCGACGGTTCGGAGATAGCGCGACTCGCGGATTCGGACGCGACGGCAGTCCACTGCCCCGCCTCGAACGCGAAACTCGCGTCGGGGATCGCCCCCGTCGCGGAGATGCTCGACGCCGGCGTCACGGTCGGTCTCGGCACCGACGGTGCGGCGTCGAACAACGACCTGGACATGTTCGACGAGATGCGCGACGCCGCGATGCTGGGCAAACTCGGCGCCGAGGACGCCGCGGCGGTCCCCGCGAGCGCGGCGGTCCGGATGGCCACCGAGGGCTCGGCGGCCGCGTTGGGCTTCGACGCCGGTCGCGTCGAAGAAGGCGCGAAGGCGGATCTCGCGGTCGTCGATCTCGGGGGGGCAAATCTGACGCCAGAGCACGATCTGGTGAGCCATCTGGCCTACGCTGCCAGCGGGAAGGACGTCCGGCACACGGTCTGTGACGGGCAGGTGCTGATGGCGGACCGCGAGATTCAGACGCTCGACGCCGAGGCCGTGAAGGAACGTGCGGAAGAACAGGCCGCGGAGTTGGTCGAGCGCGTGGCCTAACCACTGATGAACCGCACGGACCGCTACGACCTTCGGTTCTCGGGCTGGGAGTTGGTCGTCGTCGCAGCCCTCGCGATGGGCGCCGCCGGCATCTACCAGTTCGGCTGGTCGTCGATCCGGCTCCCACTCGGGAGCCGTCTGGGGGCGCCAGAGTCGGCGCTGGGAACCGTATTCACGCTGTTCGTCGTCTTCCAGACGCTCGGGCAGTTTCCCGCTGGTTGGGTGCGGGACCGCTACGGGCCACGGCTCCCGCTGCTGGCGGGGGCGCTCTGTCTGACCGGTGGGTTCGTGGCGCTCGCCGTCGCGCGCTCGCTCCCGGCCGCGTTCCTCGGCTACGCGCTCGGCGGCGTCGGCGTCAGCGCGATCTACACCGTGGCCGTCAACACGCCGGTGAAGTGGTTCCGCGACCGCAGCGGGCTCGCCACCGGCCTCGTGGGGATGTCCTTCCCCGGCCTCAGCTTCTTCCTGATCCCGGCACTTCGGCGCGGCGTCGTCGTCGACTTCGAGCGGACGTTGGTGGTGATCGCGGCGGCCGTCGGTGGTGTCGCACTCCTGGCCGCGGTCGTGCTGCGGGACCCGCCGTCGACGATGAGTGGCGAGGCCGGCGTCGACGCCGGGGACGAGGAAGCCGTCGGCTGGCGTGGCGCGGTCCGGACGTGGCAGTTCTGGCTCATGTACCTCGTGTTCGTCCTCGTCAACGGCGTCGGGCTGATGGTCATCGGCAAGATCGTCTCGTTCGCGTCCGCGCTGTCCCTGCCCGTCGCGGCCGGGACTGCGGCGGCGTCGGCAGTCGCGCTCTCGGAGGCCGGCGGCACGGTGGTCGGCGGGAGCCTCTCGGACCGCTTCGGCCGCCGACGCACGGTTGCAGTCTCGCTCGTGCTCTGTGGCGTGGCGCTCGCGGGCGCCGTCGCCGCCGGGGAAGCCGGATTCGCAGTCGGCTTCGTCGCGCTGGTCGGTGCCACCGCGCTGTTCCGCGCACCCGTCTTCGCGGTGTTCCCCAACCTCGTCGCGGACTACTACGGCCGGGCGTACTCTTCAGAGAACTACGCGGCGCTGTACACCGGCAAACTGTTCGGCGGCGTGCTGGGTGGGACGGTCGCCAGCGGTCTCGTAATCTCGATCGGGTGGTCGACCTCGTTCGTGCTCGGTGCGGGGCTGGCGGTGCTCTCCGGTGTGGCGATGGTGTTCCTGCGGCCGGTCGAGACCGGGGCGGCGTGAGGCGTCGGTCTGGGGTGACCGTCGCTGGGACGACCTTCTGAGTGGCGCGGCTGACAGTCGCCGTAAACTGTCCGTTCCGAGTGGCGCGACTGACCGTAGTCGCGCCACACGTTCGGACCGGCACGGTTGACCGCCACCGTGCCGGACCTTCGACACCGTTTTGCTCCCACTCCCAGAACTTACAGCCATGAGTTCTTACGAGCGCGTCACCGCGCACGTCGACGACGCCGAGAGCCTCCGCGAGGAGGGTCGCCGGAAGATGGACTGGGCGCTCCAGCACATGCCCATCCTCCAGTCGCTCCGCGAGGATTACGCGGCCGAGAAACCGTTCGAAGGCGAAACGATCGGGATGGCGATGCACGTCGAGGCCAAGACGGCCATCCTCGTCGAGACGCTCGCCATCGGCGGCGCCGAGGTCGCGGTTACCGGCTGCAACCCGCTCTCGACCCACGACGACGTGAGCGTCGCGCTGGATGCCGTCGACAACGTCACCTCCTACGCCGTCCGCGGCGTCGACGACGAGGAGTACTACGCCGCCATCGAGTCCGTCATCGACCACGGGCCAACCGTCACGGTCGACGACGGCGCGGACATGGTGTTCCGCATCCACCAGGAGCACCCCGAACTGATCGACTCCATCGTCGGCGGCGCCGAGGAGACGACGACGGGTGTCCACCGCCTGCGCGCGATGGACGACGACGGCGAACTCAAGTACCCGATGTTCGCGGTCAACGACACGCCGATGAAGCGCCTGTTCGACAACGTCCACGGCACGGGCGAGTCAGCCCTCTCGGCCATCGCGATGACGACGAACCTCTCGTGGGCCGGCAAGACTGTGGTCGTCGCCGGCTACGGCTACTGCGGCAAAGGTGTCGCCTCCAAAGCGGCCGGCCAGGACGCTAACGTGGTGGTCTGTGAGGTCGAACCGCGCAAGGCGCTGGAAGCGCACATGGAGGGATACGACGTGCTCCCGATGGCCGAGGCGGCCGAGGAGGGCGACGTGTTCATCACCACCACCGGGAACAAGGACGTGATCACCCGCGAGCACTTCGAGGCGATGCAGGACGGCGTCTTACTGGCTAACGCCGGCCACTTCGACGTGGAGATCAACCTCGACGACCTCGACGATCTGGCGGTCGACCGCTACGAGGCCCGTGAGGGCGTCGAGGCGTTCGAGATGGCCGACGGTCGCCGGCTGAACGTGCTCGCCGAGGGTCGGCTGGTGAATCTGGCGGCGCCCGTCGGACTGGGTCACCCCGTCGAAGTGATGGACCAGTCCTTCGGGATTCAGGCGGTCTGTGTCCGGGAGATCGTCGAGAACGGCGATAGCTACGGGGCGGGCGTTCACGAGGTGCCCGACGAACTGGACAAGGAGGTCGCCGAGATCAAACTGGCGGCCGAGGACGTCGCCTTCGACAGTCTCAGCGACGAGCAGCGCGAGTACATGGGCTCGTGGCAGCACGGGACCTGATTCGGGTTTAGCGCGGTTTTTGGCGGGTTTTTGCGGTGAGGGTCCCTGTTGAAACTCTCAGCCGCTGACAGTTTGCAGAGGCCGTGCTGAATACAGGGCGCATATCCAGTACCGGATGCCGTCCGCTAGAGCCTGAGTTGAACTGGTCAGTACGGGACACCCACCTGCCGTCGCGCAGTGATAGCTGCGTTGCCGCTACCAAAGTTTACTCCCTGATAGGTAACCAAGGGTACATTCAGTATGGAGGAGTCGTCCGGTAACACGATTGAAGCACTTCATGACGTTGCGAGTAAGCTTCAATCTCAAGGTTCTGCTGCGGACGTTTGTGAGCAAACCGTCAGCGCAGCAGCGAACCTGTTGGACTTCAGCCAGTGTACGGTTGTGATTCGAGAAGGCGAGTGGCTTGTTCCATACGCGATCTCGGACGATGCACCACCAGATGGCAGTCGACGGATGCGGATCGATCAGGGGTTAGCGGGCAAAACCCACCAGAGTGGACAGTCCCAAACCGTTGATCTCGTCGAGCCGGACGATGAAACCGATCCAGCCGACCCGAGCTACCGGTCGGGAATCAGTGTGCCGATCGGTGACCACGGCGTGTTTCAGGCTGTCAGCACTACCGAAGCGGCGTTCGACGAGGACGATATCGAGTTGACAGAACTGCTCCTCAGCCATACGAAGACTGCCCTCGATCGGATCAAACGAGAGCGGGAACTCCAACAGCAGGTCACACGGCTCGACCAGTTCGCGTCAGTCGTCAGTCACGACCTCAAGAACCCCCTGACGACCGCGCAGGGGTACCTCGATCTCGCGCGGTCGGAACAGGATACTGAATCCTTACAGAAGGTCGCAAGCGCCCACGAACGGATGAACCGCCTGATCGATGACCTGTTAACCTTCGCACGGGTCGGTACCGAGGCGATCGACTGGGAGCCTGTCACGTTGGCACGGGTCACTGAGGCCTGCTGGGCGGAGCTCGACCACCACGATGCCACGTTACAGCTTGATACGGCACAAAGGATTCGGGCTGACCGGGATCGCCTCCGGCAGCTACTGGAAAACCTCCTGTCGAACGCGGTGACCTACGGCGGCGCAGGGGTCTCGATTACTGTTGGCGAGCTCGATAGCGGCTTCTACGTCGAAGACAACGGGCCGGGGATCCCGGCAGATGAACGGACGACGGTGTTCGAAGCCGGGTATTCACCCGGTGTAGACGGCACTGGCTTCGGGCTAAGCATCGTGAAGCAAGTTGTCGAGGCACATGATTGGGAGATCAGCGTGACAGACGGGGCTCGCGGCGGTGCCAGATTCGAGATTACTGGGGTTGAGGTCTTTGCCGAATAGATTCTCTATATCTTGCACGCGATATCTATCAGGTCCGGAGGGTTTCAACAGAGCCTGGTGAGGAACGTTTGGTAGCATCAACGACAGCCTCGCGAACAGCACTGCGGAGTTCCCAGGCCAACGTTTGACCACACGGCTCAGCCGCGGCCACAGCCTCCCCAGCCGATTCAATCGCTGCGCTCCTTCATCCCTCGCGCTCGGTTCGCGACCGTCGAGTGAGCGGTTCGCGCCACACCTGGCCGTGGTGCGGTAGACGCCTCGCGCCCTGCGGTCACAAGTTGCCAACGATCGAGATACTGGCGCCGTCGCGGTCGCCGACGTTCTCGAGGCCGAACTCACCTCCGAACACGCCACCAAACCCACGTCCGACGCCACCCACTCACCGACCCCCTTTTGCCCCCACACCCCCACCTGTACGTAATGCCCACGAACAAGAAAGGCGACAGACGGGAGCGCGAACTCGTCAATCGCCTCGACGACGCCGGTTTCGCCGTCATGCGGGCCCCCGCAAGCGGCGGTGCCACCCAGCGGGAGCTCCCGGACGTGCTCGCGGGCAACGGCGACGTCTTCTACGCGATCGAGGCCAAATCCTCCGCCGGCGACCCTATCTACCTCACCGGCGAGGAGGTCCAGGCGCTCGTCTACTTCGCCCAGAACTTCGGCGCCAAACCCCGCATCGGCGTCCGGTTCGACCGCGAGGACTGGTACTTCTTCCACCCCGGCGACTGCTACACGACCGACGGCGGCAACTACCGCGTGAAAAAGGAGACTGCACTCGCCGACGGCGTCGACCTCGCGGAACTGGCGGGCGACACCAGGAAAGTCACCCTCGAAGAGGCCACCGACCGCGGGCACGCCAACCCCGACGACGAACCTGATGCGGCCGACGACGGCGTCCGAAAGCTCCTCCAGGCCGTCGCCGACGGCACCCTCAGCGTCGAGGAGGCCGCCGACGCACTCGCGTGAGTCGCATCGAAGTCCTTTAGGGCGCGCCCCGGCGATTCGCTGTATGGAAATCGAGGAGAGCATGGGGCGGAAGATCGTGCTCTCGATCGTCGCCGTCATCCTGTTCATCGTCGCGTCCGTCATCGTCGGCGCCACCTACGGCGGCACCGACGGACTCACCG
>Ga0136556_1000477_pt1 | contig 24358 bp, 30 predicted proteins | sample AntRauTorckE6831_FD_104780 | JGI IMG/M metagenome (GOLD analysis project Ga0136556, IMG submission 104780) | Saline lake microbial communities from Rauer Islands, Antarctica - Metagenome Torckler E6 #831 | ecosystem: Environmental > Aquatic > Non-marine Saline and Alkaline > Saline | place... | reverse complement strand
GAAGTACAACTTCACCATCGTCGACTGTCCGGGCCACCGTGACTTCGTGAAGAACATGATCACGGGCGCCTCGCAGGCCGACAACGCGGTGCTCGTCGTCGCGGCCGACGACGGCGTCGCGCCCCAGACCCGAGAGCACGTGTTCCTGGCCCGCACGCTGGGTATCAACGAGCTCATCATCGGGATCAACAAGATGGACCTCGTCGACTACAGCGAGGACTCCTACAAGCAGGTCATCGACGAGGTTACCGACCTGCTCAACCAGGTCCAGTTCGCGACCGACGACACCACGTTCATCCCCATCTCGGCGTTCGAAGGCGACAACGTCTCCGAGGCGTCCGAGAACACCGCCTGGTACGACGGCCCGACCCTGCTCGAGGCCCTCAACGACCTGCCGGAGCCGCAGCCGCCGACGGACGCGCCGCTGCGCCTGCCGATCCAGGACGTCTACACCATCTCCGGTATCGGTACCGTCCCCGTCGGACGTATCGAGACGGGGATGATGAACACCGGCGACAACGTCTCCTTCCAGCCGTCCGACGTGGGCGGCGAGGTGAAGACGATCGAGATGCACCACGAAGAGGTGCCCAGCGCTGCGCCCGGTGACAACGTCGGGTTCAACGTCCGCGGCATCGGTAAGGACGACATCCGCCGTGGCGACGTCTGTGGCCCGGCCGACGACCCGCCGAGCGTCGCCGAGACGTTCCAGGCACAGGTCGTCGTCATGCAGCACCCCTCCGTGATCACCGCTGGCTACACGCCGGTCTTCCACGCCCACACGGCGCAGGTCGCGTGTACCATCGAGTCGATCGACCAGAAGATCGACCCCTCGACCGGCGAGGTCGCCGAGGAGGAGCCGGACTTCATCAAGTCCGGCGACGCCGCAGTCGTGACGATCCGACCGCAAAAGCCCCTCTCCATCGAGCCGTCGAGCGAGATCCCGGAGCTGGGTAGCTTCGCCATCCGTGACATGGGTCAGACCATCGCGGCCGGCAAAGTGCTCAGCGTCAACGAGCGATAGATGCCCGAGCAACAGGCTCGCGTCCGACTCACGGGAACGAGCCCGGAGGATCTGGACGAGATCTGCGCCGACGTCAGCGAGATCGCGGAGAAGACGGGCGTCTCGCTGTCGGGTCCCATCCCGCTCCCGACGACGGAGCTCAACGTGCCCTCGCGGAAGTCCCCGGACGGTGAGGGGACCGCCACGTGGGAGCACTGGGAGATGCGGGTCCACAAGCGCCTGATCGACATCGACGCGGACGAGCGCGCGCTCCGCCAGCTGATGCGGATTCAGGTCCCGAACGACGTCTCGATCGAGATCGTCCTCGAGGACTGAGCGGCTTTCCGTTCTCACGTTTTCTCAGCCGGGTAGCGACGGTGTCGTCGACGCCCACATCGGGGGAAAGCGCAACGTTCAAACCGCTTCCCCGCATCGGTTTCGGTGCGGGCTCGTAGATCAGTGGTAGATCGCTTCCTTCGCAAGGAAGAGGCCCTGGGTTCAAATCCCAGCGAGTCCACTTCTTCACTCACTCCGCTCGTTCAGTCGTGGACTCGCTTTAGTCCCACTCGCTCCTTTCAGTCGCTCGCGGGACTCCCAGCGAGTCCATATTTTTGCGCCGCGAGCAAGTTCGCGAGCGACGCAAAACTGTCACGAGCGGGAGATTTGAAGTAGACGAGTCCCAGCCCGCCCAGCGAAGCGAGCAGGACCGTCTCGGCGTGGTTCAAATCCCAGCTTTCGGCACCACGAGTAACAGTCGCGAGCGGCGCAAAACTCCCCGAAGGAGGCTCACATACAGAAACGCGGCTCCGGGCTCAGCCGAACGCCACCGCGATCTCGAAGTGGACGATCTGGACGCGTTCGAGTCCCGTCGTCTCACAGGCGATCCGGTCGCCGTCGACGCCGTTGGGCCACGAACAGTCCATCCCCTGCCCTTCGAAGTACGCCGCCCAGCGATCCGCCACCGGCGAGGAGAGTTCGATCCGGAGCTCATCGACGCCGTTTTCGTCGACTTCGACGCTCCGGATCCGGCGCTCGGAGCGGACGAGAACGGTCCGCGACCCGGCGATCGTGCGGTCCTCGACGGAGAGCTGAATCACCGGAATGATCACGCGCGTCTCGGAGACGACGAAGTTCGGTTCCTGCAGCATGAGCGACCCGTCGGGCTGGATCCGGGTCACTGTACCGCCCGCGTAGCGAATCCGGGTGTCGCTCGCCTCGTACACGATGGAGTCGAGACTGAAGTTGCCGGTGGAGAACGCGATCGATCCCGACTCGTAGCCCGTGACGTTCAGCAGCGTCGGCGGCCCGGGGCCGATGCTAGCCTCGGCGAGTCGGATCTCTGTCCCGCGGCTTGGCGCGCCGCGAGCCGTGATATCGCCGATGTTGTCGACCAGCACGTCGAAGGCGCGCTCGGCGTTGTTGATCCGCTCGGCGTCACGCGCGTCCTGGAGTCCGCCGTAACCGACGGTAAAGACGGTGCCCACCGTGAGCAACACTAACGAGAACACGAGCACGAAACCGACCGTCTCGCTCACCCCCCGGCGGTCGCGGAACACGCTCTACCCTCGGTGAGCGCGGGGATAAGCGTTCGGCCGACTCACGCGTCGTCCTCGAGCAGTCCCATATCCTCGACGACGAGTTCCTGGAACGCCGCCGCGAGGTCGGGGTCGACCCGCGCCACGTCCTCGCCGTCGTGGACCGTCTCGTTGTGGCGCTCGATCTGGGTCTCCAGATCCGAAAGCGGGACACGAGTGGTGGTCTCACACTCGGGGCAGTGGATCGGCACCTGCGGGCCGTCGTCGTCGCTCATACTCGAGATTCAGCAGCCGCCACTATAAGCCTCCGGGTGCGACTGGCCGTCGAGTTCCGCCGGATCGACGTCGTCAGACTGCGTCTGACTGGCAGACTAGCGTGGCTTGTCGGCGTCGTCGGACCGCGTCCGACTGGCTGACAAGCTTCGCTCGTGACCGTTGTATCGCACCCGTACAGCCTGGGCGGAGAGCTTTCCCAGCCGCAGATCGCGGGCCAGCGCCGACGGCTGGCGAGCGCGAGACGCCCACCGCAACCGCACCGTCGGTGGCGCGCGAAGTGACCAAGTCGGCAAAACGGGTCGGCTAGGGAGGCTGCGAACGGTGCAGTCCCAGAGAGCACGCTCGCTCCACGCGAGTGTTCGTGGAGTGGCTCTCGACAGTCGGAACTGCCACGCAAAACCAAAAACGAGTCCCGACGGCCTAGACGTCGTGATCGGCGTCCTCGGCGTCGACGGTTTCGACGCCGCGGTTGTTCACCGCGTGCGGGTCCAATCCCTGCTCCTGCATGAACTGCTTGTAGAGCCGTTCGGCCGTCTCGCCGTCCTTCTGCTTGTCCGAAGCCCGATCACAGAGTTCGATCAGGTCCTCGGGCACCTCGTTGGTGTGGACGATCCAGTGGTTGATCAGGTCCGAGAGCCGCCGGATCGGCGAGGTGAAGTGCCCGTAGATGTCGAAGTTGAGCGCGTGGTGGCCGCCGAAGGGGTCGTTCATGTACTTCGCTCGGGGCATCACCTTCAGCACGGCGCGCTGGATCTTGTCCAGCGAGCGCCCGGGCGACTCCTCCAGCGCCGCGTTGACTGCCTTCCGCGGGTCGTCGCCCCAGGCGTCGCCGGGGATGGAGACGCCGTCGAGTTCCTGAATCTCCTTCAGCGCCTCGTTCCACTGATCCGGCGTGGGCTGGGGGTGTACGCGGTACATCGCTTCGACACCGCGGTCCCACATCAGCGTGTGCGTGACGGCCTTGTTCGCTTTCAGCATCGACTCCTCGATCAGCGTATGGGCCCGATCCCGGCGGGGGTTGAGCACCAGCGAGCCGTCCTCCTTCCGTTGTTCGTGCATCTGATCCGCGAGGTCGAACGCCAACTGGTTCTCCTCGTGCAGCGGCGCGTCCTCGTCGTCGAGGCGGTGCTCACACTGGGTGTACGTCAGGCGCTCGTCGGAGTTGATGACCGATTTGTAGATCTCGATCCCCTCGAACGAGAGGTTCTCCTTGTCCAGATGCATCTCGACGGTGTGAGCCAGTCGGTCCTCGTTGGGCACCAGCGAGCAGATGGTCTCCGCGAGCACGGCCGGGAGCATGTGGACCGTGTAGCCCGGTAGGTAGACCGTGTTACACCGCTCGACGGCCTCCTCCCACATCAGCGAGTCCGGGTGGACGTAGTGGCTCACGTCGGCGATGTGGACGTAGAGCACGTACTCGTCCTCGTGCTCCTCGACCGACAGCGCGTCGTCGAAGTCCTGGGCGTCCGCAGGGTCGGTCGTCCAGGCCGTCAGGTCCCGAAGGTCCTGTCGCTCGTCGAGTTCGTCCTGGATCTCCTGTTCGACGTTCTCGACGCGTCTCTCGGCTTCCCGCGTCACGGCGGGCGGGAACTCGTCGTGGAGCTCGAACTCCTCGAACAGCTCGTCGCGCTTCGCTTCGAGTCGCTCGTCGAGAGCCTCGGAGATCAGCACGGGACCCTGCCCCTCGGCCGTCCCGGCCGCCGCCTGCGCGTCGTCAGATTCGCTCATACGTCCCGTTAACGGAGCCAGAAGGTAGGCGTTTCGGGGCGATGTCGCCTCGGCGCCGGGTCGGAGCGGACGATTTATGCCCCGAGACGGCCCACGGAGAGCCATGGAGATCAGCTCACGCCACCACCTCCGCAGCGACGCCGTGGCCGATATCGAGGACGCGCTCAGCGACGGGTTGGGCGTCGAGTTGGCCGCCGACACGTACGAACTGGTCGAACTCGAGGACTCCACGTTCGACGTGGTGCTGGTCGACGGCGAGCCGGACGTGCTCTACTACGAGGGCGAGCCGTTCCTCTCGGTCCGCGGCGCCAACAGCCACTCGCCCGCGGAGGGCGTCGTCACCGTCGACGCCGGCGCCGTCTCCTTCGTCAGCGGCGGCGCGGACGTGATGCGGCCGGGGATCACCGAGACCAACGGCGACATCGACGAGGGCGACCTCGTCGTCATCGTCGAGGAGAGCCACGGCAAGGCGCTGGCCGTCGGCCGCGCGCTCGTCGACGGCGACGAGATGCTGGGCGACAGCGGGAAAGTGGTCGAGTCGCTCCACCACGTCGGCGACGCCATCTACGAGTTCTCAGTCTGAGGCCCCATCGGTCGCTTCCGCCCCGGAACACAGTCCCTTTGAGCGACCATCCCGTCGATTCAGCCATGAGCGACGTTCCCGGCGCCGACGACACCGCGCGGAGCTACCGGCTGGATCGGCTCGCCGGTTTCTCGGTGATCGGCGCGTTCGTGTTCTCACTCGCGCTGCTGGTCGTGGGCGAGCCGCTGTTCTGGATCCCGTTCGCCCTCTGCTTCGGCATCGGGCTCCCGGGATTCGCCATCCTCGCCGACCGCGAGCGCGACCGCGAGGGCGGCGGCGGGCCGGCGACCGCCGAGGAGCAGTCCGAGTAGTCAGGGCACCTCGCCGTCCATCGAGCCGCGGTACCACCGACCCGTCTCGGTTCCGCAGGTCTTGCAGCGCGCGAGGACGGCCGCCTCGTCGTCGGCACCGTCGAGATCCTGGTCGGTCTCCTCGCCACAGGTTGGACACTCCCTGAGTTTCACTTGGGTCCCGTACTCCAGGGGCGCCCCCAAGGCGAGAGCGACGACGCGCTCGGCACCGTGGTTCCAGCCGCGTTGGAACTCCTCGCGGCCGAACCGGATCGCCTCCCCCGCAGCCACCTCGACGGGGCCGTCCTCGGTGTCGAACGTCGCGGTCCCCTCGATGACGTAGAACACCTCCTCCTGGACCTCGTGGCTGTGGTAGGCGAAGGCGAAGGAGTCGCCGGGCTCCAGTTCGTAGTAGTTGATCGCCAAATCGGTCAGCCCCAGCGGCCCGGTGAGATGCCGCATCACCGTCGCCGGCTGTATGCTGTCCTCGAGACCGTCGACGCTGACTCGCTCCATGGTCGGGCGCCGGTCCGGACACACAAAAACCCGCGCCGCCGCTCAGTCGAACCCACTCACGAGCGTCACCAGCCACTGAGCCGGATCCGGATCGCGCCGTAGCTCCACCCGTTCGACCCACTTCACCCACTGGAACCCCCGCCGCCCGGGCGCGACCAGCCGCACGGGCGCGCCGTGGCCGTGTGCGAGCCGTGAGCCGCCGGTTCCCGTCGCCAGCAGCGCCTCCCGAGCCTCGTCGATCGGCAGGCTCCAGCGGTAGCCCGTGACGCTGACGAACCGCACCCAGCGAGCCTCGGCGTCGTCGATACCGTCCGCGGCGAGTAGGTTGCCGACACGAACGCCCTGCCAGTCCTGAATCGTGTACCAGCCACTGGTACAGTCGAGCGTCGCGCGGCGCTCCGCGTCGACGACCCTGAGGAGGTCGTCGTAGCCCATCTCCGTCCCTGATCCCTCCAAGCCCGCGACGGTGAGCGTCCACTCGCGCCGGTCGATCGGTTCGGGGTCGTCGGCGACCCACGAGGTGACGGGGAACGAGCCGCCCTCGGTCTCGGTGTCGTAGAGCTCTCCAGTGGGCTTCGACCCGGTGTCAGCGATGGTCGCCCCGCGGAGCGATGCGACAGCCTCGCTCGCGCGCCAGGCGAGCGTGCCCGCGACGAGCAGGCCGCCGATCCGGAGCGCGCTCCGCCGCGAGGCGTCGGTTCCGTCGGGAAACCGCAGTCGAGCGCGGAGATGGATCAGCAGGATCGGTATCGTGAGCAGACCCAGGCCCACGTGCGCGGCGAGCGTGGTCCACGGGCCCAGCGAAACGTTGCCGCCGAGTCCCCAGAACACGCCCGAGGCGAGCGCCGCGACGGCGACGACACCCAGCAGCACCGAAATCGGCGTCGCCCGGTCCCACGCGCCGCGGTCAGTAACGCGCTGGGTAACCCGGGCGAACTTGAAGACGAGCAGGCCCGCGAGTGAGACGCCGACGATCCCGTGGAGGTCGACCAGCAGCGCCGTCGGGAGCCAGCCTGTCCACGCGAGCAGTCCCGTGGCGACGGCGCTCAGGACGACCGCGAGGATGGCCCAGTCCACCGCCCGCGGCGGCGGGGCGAGTCGGCGTAGCCGGGCGCGCATGGGCGCTCCAGGGTCGCGAGCGCCAAGAAGCCGTCGCGGGTGTCGGCGACGCCGACCGCCACCCCGATAGCCAAGTGCTGGAGCCCCAACTACCGAACGTGCCAACAGCTATCGTCACCGGTTCGTCCCGAGGAATCGGCCGGGGGATCGCCGCTCGCTACGCCGAAGACGGCTACGATATCGCGGTGAACTACCACACGAGCGAGGCAGAAGCGGAGGAGACTGCCGGGATGGTCCGCGAGCGCGGGCAGGACGCCATCGTCGTCGGCGCCGACGTGTCCGACCCCGCGGCCGCGGAGCGACTCGTCGAGGAGACGGTCGCGGCGTTCGACGGCGTCGATCAGGTGGTCAACAACGCCGGTATCGACCAGCACGTGTTCACGGCGGAGCTCGACCCGGCGGACTTCGACCACGTGATGGACGTGAACGTCAACAGCGCGTTCAACGTGACCAAGGCCGCGTTGCCGTATCTGCGGGACTCCGAGGACGGGCCGTCGGTGGTGAACATCTCCTCGATTCTCGCGTACACTGGGGCGCCAGTGGAGGTGCATTACGCCGCCTCGAAGGGCGCGCTCGTCTCGTTGACCAAGAGCCACGCCGGGGATTTCGCGCCGGATATCCGGGTGAACGCGGTCGCGCCGGGGCATATCGAGACGGATATGGTGAGCGACCGGACGGAGGAGGAGCTGGCCGAGGAGATCGAACAGATTCCGGTTGGCCGGATCGGGCAGGTCGAGGATATCGCTGGTGCGTGTGCGTATCTGCGCGATGCTGGTTTTGTTACTGGGGAGACGTTGAACGTGAACGGTGGGGAGTTGATGCGGTGAGCGAAGGGGAGTAACGCGGTCCTGAGACGACTCCGAACTCAGGCCTCCCGAACCGCCGCCTCGATACCGTCCAGCCCCTTCTCCAACTGCTCAAGCGAGTTCGCGAAGGAGAGCCTGAGTTTTCCCTTCCCGGCGTCGCCGAACCCGTCGCCGGGCGCGAGCACCACGTCGCGTTCCCGGAGCAGGCGCTTCGCGATGTCGAGGCTGCTGCCCGGCAGATCCACGTCGAGAAACGCGTAGAACGCGCCGTCGGGCGTCGGCGCCGTTACGCCGTCCATCGCGTCGACGCGGTCGGCGACGTACTCGCGGCGCTCGGCGAACGCGTCGTACATCGCCGCGATCGGCTCCTGTGGCCCCCGCATAGCCGCGATAGCGGCGTACTGAGCGACGGTTCCGGCGCAGGCGGTCGTACTCTCGTGGATCTTCGTCACCTCGTCGATGAGTTCGGTGGGGCCGCCGAGCCAGCCGACCCGCCAGCCAGTCATCGCGTACGCCTTCGAACAGGAACCGATCGTGAGCAGGTGGTCCGGGTGGCCCGTGAGCGCCGCGAGCCCCACTGGATCGCGGTCGTACGTCAGTCCCAGATACACCTCGTCGGCGAGCACGTATGCGTCGTGCTCGGCGGCGGCGGCGACGACCGCCTGCATCGGTTCGGCGTCAAACACCTGTCCGGTGGGGTTCGAGGGCGAGCAGAGCACCACCGCGTCGGTGTCGTCGTCGATGGCGTCGATCACGCGCTCGGCGTCCAGCGCGTAGCCAGTTTCCTCGTCCATCGGCACCTCGACGGGGACGCCCCCGGCGAGGCGGGTCTGAGTCCAGTAGTTCGGCCAGGCGGGCGAGGGGATCACCACCTCGCCGCCGTCCTCGACGGTCGAGAGCATCGCGAGGTGGAGCGCCTCCATCCCGCCGTTGGTGACCACGAACTGCTCGGGGTCGTACTCGACGCCGAACTCGCGGTCGAGGGTGTCCGAAATCGCCGCCCGGAGTTCGAGGAGGCCGGCGTTGCTGGTGTAGTGGGTCTCGCCCGCGCGGGCGGCGTCGACGGCCGCCTCGACGATGTGTTCGGGCGAGTCGAAATCCGGTTCTCCGACTTCGAGACGCACGAGGTCCCGGTCGGCTGCTTCCGCGAGGTCGAACATGACGCGGATCTTCGATGGCTCGCAGGCGCGAACGCGCTCCGTGGGCGTGGGCATACCCGTGCGTTCGCGCGCCGGAGCAAAAGCGTTCGCTCGACGGCCGCCGACGCCGGGACTACTCGAACAGGACTGCCGGCGGGCCGCCGGCGTGCTCGTCGCGGCTGTGCGGTTCCGAGAAGTCGATGTCGGGCCCGACTGCGACGATGCGTTTGGGGTTGATGTCGCCGTGGCTGCCGTAGTAGTGCCGGGTGATATGGTCCATGTTCACCGTCTCGGCGACTACCGACTCACGGGTCGTTTCACTCCCCGTTCGTTCGTCCGGCGACCCTGCGGGGTCGCCTGTCTGGTACAGGTCCTTCGTGTACCCCCAGAGGTTCGGGTACTCGTGGATCGCCCGGCGGTTGCACTTGAAATGCGTGTGGTAGACGTGATCGAACCGGATCAGCGTCGCGAACATCGCCACGTCGGCGAGGGTCAGGCGCTCGCCGTCGCCGGCGAGGTAGCGCTGGTCGGCCAGGACGCCCTCCCAGTGGTCGAGCGCGTCGAACAGGTCGTCGACGGCCGCCTCGTACGCTTCCTGCGTGCCCGCGAAGCCCGCTCGGTAGACGCCGTTGTTGATGGGGTCGTAGATGGCGTCGACGATATCGTCGATCTCCCCCCGCAGGTCCTCGGGGTAGAGCGAGGCCTCGTTCCCGTCGAACGCGGTATCGAGCATCCGCATGATCTCGCTCGACTCGTTGTTGACGATGGTCTCCTCCTGCTTGTCCCAGAGGACTGGGACCGTCACTCGCCCGGTATACTCGGGGTCGGCGTCGGTGTACACCTCGCGCAGGTAGTCGTAGTCGTGGAAGGGGTCGGCGTGCTTTTCGGAGAACTCCCAGCCCTCGTCGTAGCGCTCCGGCTGGACCAGCGAGATACTGATCTCCTCCGTTAGCCCGCGGAGCTGTCGGGTCAGCGCCGCACGGTGGGCCCACGGGCAGGCCCGGCAGATGTAGAGGTGGTAGCGCCCCGATTCGGGGGCGAACTCGGAGGGTTTCGGCGCCTCGCCCGCGGCGGCGACGCTGCCGTCGAGCCAGTCCCGGAAACTGCTCTCGCTCCGGTCGAACTCACCGTCCTCGTTGGTGTAGTCCGACGCGTCGGTCCGCCACTCGCCGTCGACGAGCATGTTCATAGCCTGAGGTAGGGGAGCAAGCCGGAAAAGCCGAGCGTCGCCGGCCCTCGTGGGGATAGCCGCGCTAGCCGCGCCAGTGTGCGACCGTCGCTAGCGCAGCAGCGTCTCGACGACGGCGCGGGCGACCGTCGGCGCGTCCGGACCGAGGACGTAGGTGATCGGTTCGACGCCGTGGGCGCCGGTCTGGTAGAGCACGAACGGCTCTCCCGCCGCGAGGTCGGCCTCGGCGACGGCCGTCGCGACGGCGTCAGTCGCCTCGGTGTCGAACTGGACTGTCCGGTAGCCCGCATCGGCGAAGTCGGCGACGACGCCCGGGTCGTAGACCACGTTGACCGCGGCGTTGGCGTCCGATCCAGCTTCGCGGGCCGCCAGGAGCACCCCGGCGACGTGCTCGCTGACGCCGAACGCCGGGTCGCCGGGCACCGTCGCGCTCCCGCTGACGTCGACGATTCGCCCCGGGACCGCGGCGACGTCCTCGATGCCGGTGGGGTCCGGGAGCGCTTCGACGAGGTTCGTCCCGACGTTGGGGATGCGGTCAGCGAACCCGGAAGCGTTCGTGAGTTGTCGCAGGCCGCGGCGGACCGACGCGAGCACCTGCTCACTCGTTCGCAGCGTGGATTCGGCGTCGTGGACCGCGAACGTCGCGTCGGCTTCGGCGAGTTCCGGCACCGCTTCCTCGTGGAGGCGTGCGAGCAGGTCGCCGTCCTCCAACTGCCGGATCAGGACCTCGGCCTCGACCAGTGCGCCGACGCGGCTGAGCGTCCCGTCCGCGAGGCCCTCGGCGACGCGGTCGGCGAGCGCCCGGACTCGCTCGTCGCGCTTCACGTCGGGGTGGCCCTCGACCTCGCCGTGGGCGTACTTCGAGACGGCCGACTGGCTCACCCCCAACAGATCCGCGACGTCGGCCTGCGTCAGCCCCCGCTCGCGCAGGCGTTCCGCGAGCATCGCCCGGTACGTCGGGAGGAAGGCGTCGACGACGACTTCCTCGACGAACTTCATTCGTCGTTCCCCGTGAACTCCGGATCCGTGCCGATCCGGGAGGCCTGGGGCCCGGACTGGTTCTGGTACTTCGAGTCGCGGTCGGCGCCGTAGGGGCGCTCGGCGGGCGAGGAGAGTTCGGTGAAGATGAGCTGAGAGACCCGCATCCCCGGCGAGAGCGCGACCGGCGCAGTGCCGAGGTTCGAGAGTTCGAGCGTGATCTGGCCCTCGTAGCCGGGGTCGACGATGCCCGCGGTGGCGTGGATGACGACTGCGAGGCGACCCAGCGAGGATCGACCCTGTACGGTCGCGATGAGGTCCGCGGGGACTTCGACGCGCTCCTTGGTCGTGCCGAGCACGAAGTCGCCGGGGTGGAGGATGAACTCCTCGCCCTCCTGGACGGTGGTCTCGGTGACGTAGTCGCCGACCTCCTCCGCGCGGTTCGGGTGGATACAGGAGATGTTCGTGCGCTGGAACTCGAGGAACTCCTCGCCCAGGCGGAGGTCGACGCTCGCCGGCTGGATCTGGGTGTCCAGGTCGTCGATGGGGTCGATCACGAGGTCGCCAGCCTCCATCCGACGCAGGATGTCGCGGTCCGAGAGGATCATATCCGAGACGCACGGCCCGGGGATGCCTAAACGCCGCGGTCCGCGCGACCGTCGGCACGGTCCGTCGTCGACGACTGGATGTGGTGGGTCTCGGCGATCCGTCCGGATCGTGGCTCTCGGCAGTGCAACCGGATCGCGGCGGTCCAGAAGCGCTTTCCCCGGCCCGCGGGAGATTCGGGTATGAAGCAGGCGATCGTCGCGCGCACCGATATCGGGATGGGGACCGGGAAGCTGGCGGCACAGGTGGCACACGCCTCGCTCTCGGCGTACGAAGACACCGACGAGCGCACCAGAAAGGCGTGGAAGGGCGAGGGCCAGAAGAAGGTCGTGCTGAAAGCCAGCGGCGAGGATCAGCTGTTCGAACTCGCCGACCGCGCCGAGCGCGAGGGGCTGCCCAACGCCGTAATCCGCGACGCCGGCCACACTCAACTCGAACCGGGGACGGCGACGACCGTCGCCATCGGCCCCGGCGAGGACGAGATCGTCGACCGCGTGACCGGCGACCTCTCGCTGTTCTAACCCGCGAGTCGGCGGCGATCCCGAAACCGCCCCCTGATCGCCGACGGACAGCGTTAACCCCCGAGCCGGGCTACTCTCCAGCGATGCGAGAGGCCCACCCCCGCGAGCGCACGGTCGGCGTCGAGTGGTACGTCAGCGACGCCGACGGCGTCGGCGGCCGACTCCGGGACCGACCGGCCGACTTCCGGGTCCACGAACTGGAAGCCTTCCCCACCGAACCCGCCGACAGCGACGCCGGCGACTACCCGTATCTGGTGGTCCGGGCCACCCTCCGGGGCTGGGACACCAACGACTTCGCTGGCCGGCTCTCGGACGCGCTGCGCGCCTCCAGGGAGCGAATCGACTGGGCGGGCACGAAGGACAAACACGCAGTCACGACCCAACTGTTCTCGGTGTACGACGCCGACCCCGCAGAGATCCCGGAGATCCGCGACGCCGATATCGAGGTCGTCGGGCGCGCCGGCCGCCATCTCTCCTACGGCGACCTCGCGGGCAACGCCTTCGAGATCACGGTCCGCGATCCGGAGAACCCCGAGAACGCCGACGGGATAACCGACCAGCTACGGGAGTTCGCCGGAGATTCGGACGGAGACCGCATCGGCGTCCCCAACGTCTTCGGCCACCAGCGATTCGGCAGCCGTCGCCCCGTCACCCACGAGGTCGGCCTGGCCATCGTCCGCCGGGAGTGGCGCGAGGCCGTGCTCGCGTACGTCGGCAACCCCTTCGACACCGAACCCGAGGACACCCAAGCCGCCCGGCGGTTCATCGACGAGCAGGCCGCGAGCGACGACCCCGACTGGGACGCCTGTCTCGACGAGATGCCCGGAAAACTCGGCTACGAGCGCTCGATGCTCCACCGACTTCGGGAGCGTGGGGCCGGCAGCGGCGATCCGGATACTGGCGCCGACGACGAGGCAGGCGTTCCCGAATCGCCGAGCGATTCGGGAGCCAGTCAGACGGAGTCTGACGCTGACCCGTGGCGCCACGCGCTCGAAGCCGTACCGTCGAACCTGCAGCGACTGTTCGTCAACGCCGCCCAATCCTACGCGTTCAACCGGATCCTGAGCGAGCGACTCGAACGGGGGCTCCCGTTCCACCAACCGGTCGCCGGCGACGTCTGCTGTTTCGCCGACACCGACATCGACGCCGTTCGGAAGCCCGACCCCGACCGCATCCAGCGTGCGACCGACCGCCGCGTCGACGTCCTCGCGCGCCACTGCGAGCGCGGGCGGGCGTTCGTCACCGCGCCGCTGATCGGGACCGAAAGCGAGTTCGCCGACGGCGAACCGGGCGAAATCGAACGCGAGGTGTTCGACGAGTTGGGACTGGAGCCGGAACTGTTCGACCTGCCAGGGAACTTCGAGTCGACGGGCACCCGTCGTGCGGTTCTCGTGGATACAGAGATGACGGTCGGACACGACCCGCTAACCTTCGAGTTCGCGCTCCCTTCCGGGTGCTACGCGACGACGGTGCTCCGAGAGTACCTGAAGACCGACCCGACGGATCTGTAGTCAGATTGGGGAGAGGAGGGAGGAGGTGCCGCGGCGGCCACGTTCCTACACAGGTGTCGAGTCCGACCCCAGCAGCACGGGGAGGATATCCCGGACGAAGTGGAGGAAGAAGACCAGCACGATGGGGGCGAAGAACACGCCGTACCAGCCGAACGCCACCGCACCGAGCACGTACGTCAGGAGGAGCAGCCCCATGTTGAGTTCACCCTTCGAGACGTACGACCGGATGAAGATGTCCGGGATGCCGTCGACGACGACCAGCGTGACGACGAAGAAGACGACGGGGAACCAGATCGGCACTCCGCCGCCCGACACGCTCTGCCAGACGAGATAGCCGGTGTAGGGCACGTAGACGAGTTTCACACCGATCGCCGGAATGAGTGTCGCCACCCCAGTGACGAGGCCCAAGAGGATGGGGAATGGGACGGCCGCCCCGGACGGTGCGAGGAGGTCCAGGCCGTAGAAGACGACGACTGCGAGGAGCCCAGTCACGGCGACCGTGATGAGGTTCCCGGTGTAGATCGTCGTGAGGTCCTGATCGACTGCCTCCATGAACGACACGGCGGAGGGGTGGTTCTCGAAACTCTGTCGGTACCAGCGCGCGATCTTCCGGTCGTCACGCAGGAGGTAGTACGCCAGCGTGAAGACGACGAGGAGCCGCAGGAACCCCGTCGTGAGTATCGTCAGCACCTCCCGCACCCGGCCGACGTTGTTCCGGAGGATGTCGAGAACCCCCTGGCCGTCCGTTCCCGACACGAAGTCGAGGTAGGGGATCAACACTGTCCTGAGCTCTTCGAGGTCCGCAACCAGGAAGAACCGGTCGAGCTCCCGGATGCCGACGAACGTGGCGTACGTCAAGATGAGCAGTATCGGGAGCCCGACAGTGAGCAGCGTGAGTACCGCACTGAGGCTCGGGTGGTCGATCTGTTCATCCACCCACCGGTAGATCGGTCGGATCGCGTAGTAGAGGAAGGTACCGACCACTAACGCACCGACGAACGAGTAGAGGACGAACGCCACCGCCACGACGGTCAGTACCCCCACGAGTATCCAGCCGATCCGTTTGTGCCGGTTCGGCAGTGCGGAAACCATACCGTCCCATTGGGTTTCTAAGGGGAAACAACCTCTGCCGGGTGATCGCCCCCGAAATCGACTGGTTGTGGAACCCACCGAATCGACGGCAGCGCTGCAACCCGCCGTTCCGGCGCGGCGAGAGCGGCCGCAAGCGCGCCGCTTTTCCCCGCCAGCCGCCAGGTCCCCGCATGGACTGTCGGCGGTGTAGTACGGCCCTCACGCGGCCCGGCGACTACTGTCTGGCCTGTGACACCGCCAACTGCGACGCCGTCGTCGCCGCCTTCGAGCGCGACCGCGCGACGCTCACGTTTCTCAGAGACCCACCCGACCACGCCGACGACGCGGAGCCGGAGATCGTCGGCGAGACGACGGTCACCACCGTCCCCGAGGAGGACCCCGAGGCCGAGGTGGTCGAACTCCGCAATTTTGCGGGGAAGGTCGCCGACGAGATCCGACGCAAGCGCCCCGAGGAGGTGTACGCGTCCGGCGCGCGTGCCCCGCTCCGGGAGTCCCGTGCACAACTCCACTACCAGTTCTACCGCGTGCCCGACGACGACCCCGTCGAACGGGTGCGAAGCCAGCGCGGCGAGCGCTCGCTGGAGGTGGTCGAGACGCCGCCCGACGAGAAACTCGGCGGCTCCCACACCACACTCATCGGCGGGCGCGACGGCCGGGACGTGGTCAACACCGTCGCCGCCCACCCGAACGTGAAGAAACTGATTCCGGGGCCCATCGAGGCCGGGGGCGGCGGCGCCCGCGGCGGCGTGCGCGCGAAGGCGACCCGGGCGGGACAGAGCGGCAACGTCCGCCTGCTGATCCGCGACGGCTCCAGCGTGCAGGAGAACCGCGTGGTGACGACCGCGATGGACCGCGAGACGGGCGAACGCGTGCGGGACGCGCTCAACGAGGCGCTGGTCGAGGCGGGCTACCAACAGGGCTGAGCTGCGGCGCGACTCGCAGGGTTTTTGTGCGTACTGGGGCTACCTATCTCCACTATGGCTGAACAGAAGGCACGGTCCGTCGGCAGCGCCGGCCGGTTCGGCGCGCGCTACGGGCGGGTCTCGCGACGACGCGTCTCGGAGATCGAGGATGCGATGGAGAACGCCACGGTCGACGGGGACTCCGTCAAACGCATCGGTACGGGCATCTGGAAGAACGAGGAGACCGGCGAGACGTTCACCGGCGGCGCCTACCGGCCGGAGACGCCCGGTGGCCGCTCCGCGCAGCGATCCATCCGCGCAGCACTCTCCGAAGAGAGCGAGTAGACCGATGAGCTACAAGTGCTCCCGCTGTAAGCGCGACGTCGAACTCGACGAGTACGGCGGCGTGCGCTGTCCCTACTGTGGCCACCGCGTACTGCTGAAGGAGCGCGGCGTCGACGTGAAGGAAGTCGACGTGAAGTGACGGCGGCCCACACCGCGACGCTGGCTGTTTCGTACGACTCTTCTGCTCGTGCTCGGCGCGTCTTCGAGAGTCTCGACCCCGAAGTCGGCGGCGTCGACGACGACCGGGCGGGCGCGAGCGTCGCCCGTGACGGCCGGACGGTGGCGGTGACCGTCGAAGCGGCCGACTTGAGTGCGCTCCGGGCCGGCACGAACAGTTGGAGTCGACTCCTCTCGACGGCCGAGGCAGTGACGGGCGCCGGAGCCCAACGGTTTTAGGTAACTGCCCGGGCACTGTACGGGTGTGATACCCCCCATCGCCAGCAACTTCGTCGCCGGTGAGAGCCCAGCGACGGCGCTGGATCACGTCGCCGCCCGCAACGCGGAGGGCGTGAACGTGATCCTGAACCTCCTCGGCGAGCACTACGAGGACCCAAGCGCCGCCGCCAACGACACGAACGCCTACCGCGCACTGGCGCAGGATATCGCCGACAGCGACGTCGACGCCTGCATCTCCGTCAAACCCTCACAGCTCGGTATCGACGCCGGCGACGACGTGTTCGAGTCGAACTTCCGCACTATCGTCGAAGCCGCACAGGACGTCGGCGTGTTCGTCTGGTGTGACATGGAGGACGCCGACACCACCGACACGACGCTCGACGCCTTCGAGGAGTTGGCCCGCGAGTTCGAGGGCGGTGTCGGCCAGTGTGTGCAGTCGAACCTCAAGCGCACCAGCGACGACCTCGAGCGACTCGCCGACGTTCCCGGGAAGATCCGACTCGTGAAGGGCGCCTACGACGAGTCACCCGAAGTCTCCTACAAGCAGAAGTCGAAGGTTAACGAGCGCTACCGTGCGGACCTGGAGGCGCTCTTCGCGAGCTACGAGGGCGACATCGCGGTAGGGAGCCACGATCCGCAGATGATCGACTACGCCAAGGAGCTGCGCGAGGAGTACGACCGGGAGTTCGAGATCCAGATGCTGATGGGGGTCCGCGGGGACGCCCAGCGTGAACTCGCCGCCGAGGGGGAGGAGGTCTGGCAGTACGCGCCGTACGGCGATAAGTGGCTCTCGTACTTCTACCGCCGGATCCGCGAGCGCAAGGAGAACGCGCTGTTCGCGGTCCGAGCGATACTGGGCGTCTGAGCCACACCCGACGGGGCCCGGCCTGCCACGGGTAGGTCATCGGTCGGCGAGGATCGGAGCGGTACGGCTTTACTTCTCGGGGGGTGACGTGTGGACGAATGAGCCGGTGGAAGCGCGATTTCGCGAGCGGCCTGATCGTCGTCCTCCCAGTGTTCGTGCTACTGTTGGTGCTGCGGTGGCTGATCGGGAACCTCCTGTCGCTGCCCCTGAGCGTGCCGCCAGACCGAATCCCCGCAGGGTGGGTCCCGAGGCCGATCACCGTCGAGGCAGCCGCGATGGCCCTGGAGTTGGGGCTCACGCTGGGGCTGTTCCTGTCGATCACGCTCGCGGCTGGCTACCTGATGCGCACCCAGTCGGGCCGGATCGCCGAAGGGCTGTTCGACGACGTGGTGAACCGTGTCCCCGGGGTTCGGGTGCTGTACAACGCCTCGAAGCTCGCGGTCGAAACCGCGGTCTCGGGCGCCAGTGACCTCCAGCAACCCGTGAAACTCGAACCGTGGAACGGGATGCGGATGACCGCGTTCAAGACGGGCCAGACGACCGACGACGGCCGGGACGTGCTGTTCATGCCGACCGCGCCGAACATCACGACCGGGTTCGTCGTCGAAGTGACGCCGGACGAGTACCAGGAAACCGACGAAACCGTCGAGGAGGCGCTGACGCGCGTGCTATCCGCCGGGTTCGGCGAATCGGGCAGCCCCGAAGAGGTGGAGATCCCGGTGACCGACGAGGGGGAGATCCGCCAGCGCCCGGACGAGTCGTGAGTCAGAACGTCTCACCCCGAACCTGAAGACTTAGGTCGCCGGAGTGCCGACGGATGACCGTGTTGCCGGTCCCCGGCCTCGATCCCCTCGCCTTCACTCTCCTCCAGCACACCGCTTCCGAGGGCGGGATGTTCAGTTCGCTCGTCGAGACGGCGACCGGGCCGATGGGGCTCGTCGCCATCTTCGTCTACTCGTTTCTGATCGCCTTCGCGCTGCCGGGCGTGAGCGAAATCGTGCTCGCGGCGCCGCTGGATCTGGGTCTCGGTCGGAACATGCGGTTGGCGGTGATCATCCTCGTCTCCGGCCTCGGGAAGGCCGCGGGATCGGTGTTCGCGTTCCACATCGGGCAGGAAGCCAAGGAGTCCGGGCCCGTGACCCGGGCGCTGCGGAACTCCCGGTTCAACGTGGTCGAGTGGTCCGAGAAGAAGGTGGTCGTCCTCGCCCAGAAGTACGGCTACGGCGGCCTCGCACTCGCGCTGTGTGTGCCGACGTTCCCGGACACGCTCTCTATCTACGCGTTCTCGGTGCTCGAGGAGGACTACTACCGGTTCGCGCTGGCGACGTTCGTCGGCAGCGTCGGTCGACTGCTGGTGACCCTCGGCGGTATCGCCGTCATCGGCGCGTTCTAACCGCGACCCACAGCCTACAAGCGCCACGCCCCCCAGCCTCGGGTATGCGCCTCGCAGACGCCACGTGGACCGACGTTCGCGACGCCGACGCCGACCTCGCCGTGCTCCCGGTCGGGTCGACCGAGGGCCACGGCCCCCACGCACCGCTCGGGACCGATAGCCTCGCTGCCGAAGCCGTCGCCGAGGCCGGCGCCGACGCCTACGAGGCAGAAACCGGCGAGTCAGTGCTGGTCGCGCCGACGGTGCCGGTCGGGATCAGCGAGGAACACCGCGCGTTCGACGGCACGCTCTGGGTGTCGCCGGACACGTTCCGCGCGTACGTCCGGGAGGTCGTCGAGAGCCTCGCGGCCGACGACGGCCCCGACGGGGTCGTGCTGGTCAACGGCCACGGCGGGAACGTCGACGCCCTCCGGGAGGTCGCCGCCCGGCTGACCCGCGACGAGACGGCGCTGATCGCGCCGTTCACATGGTTCGAAGCCGTCGGCGAGCACAGCAGCGACATGGGTCACGCCGGGCCACTGGAGACGGCACTGCTCCGGCACGAACACCCGAATCTGGTCCGGGAGGACCGAGTCGACGACGCCCGGGAGCACGGGAGCGACCGCTGGGGCGACTGGGTTTCGGGCGTCAATCTGGCCTACGACAGCGACCAGTTCAGCGAGAACGGCGTCGTGGGCGACCCAGACGAGGGAGACGCGGCACGGGGCGCCGAGTTAGCGGAGTTGGCGACCGACGCGCTGGTTGAGCTGCTCGTTGCGGTTCGGGAGCGGACCGACTGACTACTCGGCGTCGTCTTCCTCGCTCTCGGCGTCCTGTAGCGCCGAGCGGAGTTCCGGGAGCGTCCCGGCGAGGTCGCTCACGTCCGCGTGGGCGTCCTCGATGTCCTCGAGCAGGCCCTCGAGATCGTCGATATCCGCCGCCAGATCGTCGGCGTCCTCGAAAGCGTCGGCGCGTTCGCCCATCACGTACTGCTTCTTGGCCGCGCGGAGGTGGTCGGCGGCGTCGCCGGTGTCGAGCGCGGACTTGAGGGAGTTCAGCGCGCCGAGCGTGTTGTCGGCCTCGACGTCCCAGACCGCGGCGGCGGCGGGCAGCGCCGCGCGGGCGTCCGCGAGGTGGCTCTCGACCTCGCTGCGCATCTCCGCGGCGGCCTCGCCGAACAGGTCGTCCTCGTCGAACGTGGTCTGACTCATGGGGGTAGTTTGCACAGCCGTAGGGTAAAAAGGTCGCCACACAGCGAAACTGAAACTTCCGGCAGGATCGGTTCAGCCGGGCGTTCAGCGGAGGGAGCCGTATCAGTTTCACCGCGCCCGTGAGTCGGGGCTACGCCTCGACGGACTGAAGCTTCATCAGCGGGTAGCCGTCCGCCATCTCCATGCGCGTGTGGACGGTGGTGCCCTCGTACTCGATGCGCATCTCGACCTCCATCAGCGAGCCGGTGAGCTCCGTATATCCCTCTTTATGGTCGATCGCGTCGGCGACGCGGTCGTCGAGGATCGACACGTCGACAGACTCGCAGTAGGGTTGGTTCTCGATCGACTCGGCGATCCCAGTCTCGAGACTGCGCGTACTGGCCGGCGAGACGGGCGTGCCCGCGAACTGGTGGTAGAGCGAGCCGAACTTGATACCGGCCTCGAAGCAGGCCTGCTGGGCGTCGGTGGCGTCGGTCATGGGTGGGGATGGGTGTGGGCGGGGGAAAGCGATACCGAACCGGGCGAACCGCACCGTATTTACCCACGCTTGCCACACATCTACTCGAATGGACGACCCGGTCCTGCTGACGGGTGCCGGCGGCCGCGTGGGGCAGGCCATCCTCTCGCGACTCGCCGACGAGTACGACTGGCGACTGCTCGACCGGGAGCCGATCCCCGAGGAGCGCAGACACGGCGTCCCCGAGTCGGCGTCGTTCGTCGCCGACGTGACCGACGATGCGGCCGTCGCCAACGCGGTTGCCGGCTGTGGCGCCGTGATCCACCTCGCGGGCGACCCCCGACCCGACGCGCCGTGGGACTCGGTGCTCACCAACAACATCGACGGCACGCAGACGGTGTTTTCCGCGGCCGTCGACGCCGGCGTGGAGCGAGTCGCCTTCGCCTCCTCGAACCACGCTGTCGGTGCCTACGAGACCGACGATCGGACGCCGGATATGTACCGCAAGGACGACGAGTACCGCCTCAACGGCGAGGAGCTCCCGCGCCCGTCGAACCTCTACGGCGTCTCGAAAGCCAGCGGCGAGGCACTCGGGCGCTTCTACCACGACGACGCGGACCTGGACGTGGTCTGTGTCCGGATCGGCAACCTCACCGAGAACCACCCGCCGAAGGAGTACGAGCGCGGACAGGCGATGTGGCTCTCCCACGGCGACTGCGCTCACCTGTTCCAGCGCTGTCTGGAGGCCGACTACGGCTACGAGATCGTCTACGGGATCTCGGACAACGACCGCAAGTACTACTCCATCGAACGCGCGAGGGAGGTGCTCGGCTACGACCCGCAGGACAACTCCGCGGAGTACACTTTTGAAGGCGAACCGAAAGACGGCGCCGCCGTCGAGTAGTTACGCGTCCCCGACCGCCGCGATCAGTTCCTCGTAGTCTGGTTCGTTCGTCGGATCGTCGGCGACCCACGAGTACACTACCGTCCCGTCGTCGTCGAGAACGAACACTGCGCGGTTCGCGGTGCCATACAGGCCCAGGTCGGGGATATCCATCTCGAGTCCGTACTCCCGGATCGCGTCGCCGGCCATATCGCTCACGAGGTCGAACTCGAGGCCGTGTTCCTCGCGGAACGCGCCCTGGGAGAACGGCGAGTCGGCGCTGACGCCGAACACCGTCGCGCCGGCGCTCTCGAACGCGCCGAGGTGCTCCTGCAGCGCAACCATCTCGTTGGTACAGGGCGGCGTGAACGCCCCGGGGAAGAACGCGAGCACCACGGGGCCGTCGCCGAGGTGGTTTCCGAGGTCGAAGTCCTCGTGGTCGCTCGTCCCTTTCGTCGCCGAGAACACGGGTGCTGAGTCGCCGGTCGAAACCATCGGCGGAAAGTACGCACTGGTGACACTTAAACACGGAGGCGAACGTGGATGGGACGAACGCCTATGGCGCCGGGCACCCAGGTCCGATTATGCCCAGTCTCGAACGCATCCGGATCTACCCAGTGAAGGGCCTCGACGGCGTCGGGCTCGAGTCAGCAAAAGTTCTCGACGGTGGCACACTCGCCCACGATCGGGAGTTCGCCCTCTTCGATGCGGACAGCGAGAGCGTCGACGGGAACCCCCACGGGAACGGCGTGTTCAACGCCAAACACAGCGACCGATTCCACGAACTCGACACCGCGTACGACCCGGAATCGACGACGCTCACCGTCGAAACCGACGCCGGCGAGCGCCGGGAGTTCGACCTCGAGAGCGAACGAGAGCGCGCCGCGGCGTGGTTCGGCGAGTTCTTCGACGCGGACCTGCGACTAGCGCGCAGTCGGTCGCTCGGCTTCGTCGACCGCCGCGGGATGGGGCCGTCGGTGGTCAGTACGGCCACGCTCGAAACGGTCGCCTCGTGGTTCGACGGTCTGACCGTCGACGGCGCGCGTCGACGGCTCCGAGCGAACGTGGAAATCGGCGGCGTCCCGGCGTTCTGGGAGGATCGTTTCGTCGGCGACGACGCCCCCGCGTTCGAGGTCGGCGGCGTTCGGTTCGAGGGGGTGACGCCCTGCGCTCGCTGTGTGGTCCCGGAACGGGACCCGGAGACTGGGAAGCCCACTCCCGAGTTCCGGGAGCGCTTCGTCGAGAACCGCGAGGCGACGTTCCCCGACTGGGCCGACGAGGCGGCGTTCGACCACTTCTACACGCTGATGCTGATCGCGCAGGTTCCCGGGGATCGGCGACGAGAAACGCTCCGTGTCGGCGACGCCGTCGAAGTCGTCGACTAATCAAACAGGTCCGAAACGTCGTCTTCCTTCCGGCGTTCGCGCTGGACCATCGCCGAGAGCCGTTCGAAGACGATCGGTCGCTGGCCCGCGTCGGCGTCCGCGTAGTCCCGGACGAACGTTGCGTAGCGCGTACTCTCGGGGTGATCGCTCCCGTGGGCGTAGCGATCCGCGTCGATCAGGATTTCGACGTCGTCGCCGATCCCGGTCGCGACGGCGACGGCCACCAGCGCGGCGGCAGCGAGCGGGAGCGTTCCGGGTGTCGGCTGGTCGTCGTCGACAGCGAGGAGCGGCGGCGGCGAGCGCTCGGCCGTCTCGGGGTCGGCCCGGAATGCCGCCAGCCAGCGCTCGACCGAAGCGAGGTCGACGTTTTCGGAGTCGCTGTTGGGAACTGTCGATTCGGCCTCCTCGGCTGCAGCGAGTGCGACAGCCCAGTTCCCGCGACGCCCGTCGAGTACGGCCGTCGCGAACGCCGCGAGTCCCCCTCTGAGCGAATCCTCGGCGTCGATATCGGGAGTCAGGCGCGTCTCACCCGCCCAGATCGCTCGGGCGATATCGTACTCACCGACGTTGTGGGCCGCGGCGCCCGCGATCAGGGCGTCTCCGGCAGTGGCGTCGTCGCTCACTGTTCTGCCCCCGCTAGCGCGTCCTCGTCGACGAACACGACGACTTCGCGACCCATCGTCCGGAGGTGGTGCTGGCGGCGCTCGTACTCACCATCGAGCGCGGCCCGCACCTCGTCCTCGCGGTCGACGTGGGCGATGACGACCGCTGGCTGGTCCGCCTCGATCTGTTCTCGGAGCGCCTGCTCGTCGTACGCACACTCGGTCTCCACGTCGTCGGCGGCGACGTACCAGTGGATCGGCAGCGCTCTCGCGAGGCGGAGACACTCGGGCGGCATCCCGCCGCCGCTACCGGGTTCGGCGACCAGTTCGCTCCCGTGGATCAGCAGGTCGGTGCCGTCGTGGATCGGTGCGATGGCGCCGATGTCGTCGAACGTCTCGCGGAACTCCTGTTGGGGCTGGGCGTACTGCACCAGTTCGTTGTCGTCGCTTGTCGGCTGGACGTACGCCGCCGAGACGGCGGGCACGATCATGGCGCCGACGACGGCCAGGACGAGGACGCCCGTCAGCACGGTGCCGACGTGGTCCTCCTCGGCCAGTGACTCCCAGCCCCAGCGGACGACCATCGCGAGTCCGACGGCCGCCGGAATCGTCAGCGGGACCACCGCGTTCACCATGATCCAGCCGGCGCGGATGTCCGTCGCCAGCGGGTAGCCGAGGATGCTGACGAACCCCCAGTAGCCCGCGAACATCACCACGGAGCGCGGGCGGTCGCCGCCGTAGCGCGCGACCACGAACCCCAGCACGGCGAAGGGCACGACGACCAGCGCGTAGTTCGCCAGCACGCCCATGGTGTGCTCGAGGAAGCAGACGTAGCCGCCGAGGATCGTCTCCTCGCCGCATTTGGGTTCCACGCTGCCGCCGAACCAGTACTCCAGGCCGGGACGGATGTCGCCCCACGCCGCGTCGAGCAGTTCGGGGAATCGGAGCGGGTTGAACACGGCGTCCCAGAGCCCGATTCCCGCGCCGGGCGCCCTGGGCGCGTAGAAGAACAGCGAGACGGCGAAAAAGAGGCCGAACGCGCCAAGCAGCG
>Ga0136556_1000475_pt1 | contig 24386 bp, 24 predicted proteins | sample AntRauTorckE6831_FD_104780 | JGI IMG/M metagenome (GOLD analysis project Ga0136556, IMG submission 104780) | Saline lake microbial communities from Rauer Islands, Antarctica - Metagenome Torckler E6 #831 | ecosystem: Environmental > Aquatic > Non-marine Saline and Alkaline > Saline | place... | reverse complement strand
TAAAATGAGCACATATATTTTTATGAGTGACATCCGGAAGCACGCGTGCTGAACCAAAATGATGATCCGTTTTAATGAGCATACGGGCATCCAAAAATTCCGCCGGATGGCCGCGATCACTCAGGCACTGGCTTAGAATATAGGCTGAGAACCGCTCTCCGAAACCAAGCAGAAAGTCAAGCGTGCGGGGCGTTAATTCGCGCACTAAATATACGCCGTGGAGCACATCTTCAAGCTCATTCAGCATAACCTTAAATTCAGTCAGCGCCTTGCTCTGTTTATAAATAGAAATAACTTCTTTGATGATATGAACATGCCTTTGGTCAATTTCCCGGAGAATATCTTCGTAGGCTGTATCGCCGGAAGCTGACAGCTGTGCCGCCTTCTGCAGGAGGTCCGTTACCCCCCGAAAGGCCGAAATTACTACGGCAAGACGAGAGTCTTTCAATTTACCGATTACAATTTGTAGAACTTTTTCAATAGCCTCCGCTGTTCCTACCGAAGACCCTCCAAATTTTAAAATCCGCATACTCATTTGCCATTTTTTGTTTAGTTCAATTCAAAAGCACACATTATACAATACTTTTCCGGGGTTCAAGCATTAATTCAGGCTATGAGCTGTGCGGTTTTTTCTTGGAATATAGCAGGAATACCATTTGCAAATTTGACCAAAAACAAATTGTTCAAAAAAGAAGAACATCCATCTTGATTTTTCTTTTATTATTGATGCAAGCTTAAACACATTTAAACAACTATTATCACCACATTAAATTTTAAAATCTGCACTCATGAATAGCAAAAAACCATCCATCGCTATTTTAGGAGCCGGCAATATCGGCACCGCTATCGCCGGCGGGCTGGCCGAATCAGGCAACTTCAAAGCCCAAAACATCACACTCTGCCGCCGAAAAATCGAGCTTCTGGAACCCTACCGGGAGCGCGGCTTTCAAATTGAGCCCGATAACAGCGTAGCTGTGAAAAATGCCGGTGTTATTCTTGTAGCCGTTGAGCCACAGCAAATGGACGGGCTGCTGGCTGAAATCAACTCCGGGCTTGATGCTGCGCGGCATGTGCTCATTTCGGTCGTTTCCGGGGTGAATATAAAAACCATCAGCAGCCAGATTCACCCGGAGGTGCCCGTTGTACGTGCTATGCCCAATACTGCCATCGCCATTCGCGAATCGATGACCTGTATCGCATCAAAAGAGGAACATGAGGAGGCGGTAGAAGTAACCAAATCGATCTTTGATACCGTAGGCAAAACGCTGGTAATTCACGAGGAGTTAATGACCTCCGCTACGGCCCTGGGCGCCTGCGGCATCGCATTTTTTCTTCGGGCTATTCGCGCAGCTTCGCAGGGGGGCATTGAAATCGGCTTTCATGCACATGAGGCGCTGCAAATTGCTGCCCAGACCGCCAAGGGCGCTGCATCGTTGCTGGCTGATATGAAGAATCACCCCGAGTATGAGATTGACCGGGTAACCACACCCCGCGGCTGCACCATTTCGGGCCTGAACCAGATGGAACACCAGGGCTTCAGCTCAGCCATGATTAAAGGTATTCTGGTTTCGGCGGAAAAAGCGGGTAAACTTTACACAGATAAAGAAGATTAACATTATTTGAATGTGCATATTTAGAACCAATGTTTATAATTTTACCGTAATTACACAAGATTATTAAGACAAGAAATTGACCTTTATGAAAATAACCATACAAAAACTTGAAAAAGAGATGCACATGGAAGCTGCCAACAAGCAGGGTGGCAAAATTCGCCTGGACGGCAATACACAAATAGGCGGGCTGGAAGGCGGCTTCAGCCCCATGCAACTATTGTTGGCGGGCATCGGCGGATGCAGCGCTATTGATATTATGGGCATTCTCGAAAAACAGAAACAGCCGCTTGATGATTTACAGGTTGAGATTGAAGGCGACAAACAAAGCACCGGCACCTACTCGGAGTTCAAGAGTATTCACCTGAAATTTATTTTTACCGGTGATCTTGATGAGAAAAAAGTAGAACGCGCTATCGATCTTTCGCTTAATAAATATTGCTCGGTTTCCAAAGCGCTGGAGAAAGGATCGGAGATTACGTCAAGCTATGAAATACAATGAATAAAGATCTGGTTCCGCAGCGGAGCAACGGAACCAGATCTTTGAAAAGGTAATGAGTCGTCGGACGAATTGGAATCGTCCGACGACTGATGAATGCCTTATGCTTCTTCAGCCTCTTCTACCAACTGCAGCGAAGCCGAATTGACGCAGTACCGAAGGCCGGTTGGGCCCGGACCATCCGGGAAAACATGTCCCTGGTGTGCATCACAAACGTTGCAAAGCACCTCGATGCGTTTCATCAAAAGGCTGCGATCGCTTTCATAACGAATCACACTATCCTGCACCGGTTTGGTAAAGCTGGGCCATCCGGAACCCGACGCAAATTTTTCACCTGAATCAAACAATTCGGTACCGCAACAAACGCAGGCGTACAAACCGGGTTGATGCGCCTCGCAATACTCCCCCGTACCGGCCCGCTCGGTACCATGCTTGCGGGTGATCCGGAACTGTTCGGCTGTAAGTTCCTTTTTCCACTCTTCTTCAGATTTTTCCGCCCGACGCGGCGGTTCCGGGCTTCCGTTCTTGGCGTATTCTTTAACCTGCTTCCAGTCAATCATAATTATTTTTTATCTAAATTAATATTTTTCCTTATGGTGTAGACGACCTAACTGCTTGATATCTTAACAAAGATATAAACAAATTCGGTTCCACTTGCTTGCTTTGTTATTCCGCTATTTATTAATTTATTATTTTTTTTAAATATTGATTTTTTTCGATACCATTGCATCATCAAAGTTCCCGTTTACATTTAACTAATGTTCCGTACGTATGCCTGCATCACCCAAAAAAATATGGATTGACACCGATATCATTTTTAACAAGCCGGGTGAAGAAATCGATGACGGCCTGGCCCTGATGATGGCTTTTAATAACCCTGATGTGGATATAAAAGGCATCAGCCTCATTCATAAGGTAGATAACGGCTATGCGGTTACAAAAAAACTACTGGGCTTTTATGGTGATGATTCCATCCCGGTGTATAAAGGCACGGATGATGCCACCGAAGGGCCGGGCACCAAAACCGAAGCCGTGGAGAAGCTGGCTAACGCTCTTGAAAAAGATGAGCTTACCATCGTAGCCATCGGTCCGGCCACTAATATTGCCAACCTGCTGGAATTTTACCCGGAAGCAGCCAAAAATATCAAGGACATCGTCTTTTGCGCCGGCAGAAATAAGGGCATCTCCTTTCTTCCCGAAAATTCCAACCGCGGACTGCCGGATTATAATTTTGATCTCGATCCTGAATCGTTTAAACGCGTACTGGAATCCGATGTGCAGGTAACCTTCTCCGGTTATGAGGCCTCTTCATCCATTTATTTGTATGAGGATGACATCAAAAAAATTAAAGAAAACGGCCGGCCGGGTGATGAATGGATATATAACATGCTGCAGCCCTGGCTGCAACGCTGGAAACAGGGGCTGGAAGTAGAAGGCTTCATCCCCTTTGACTGCTGCACGATCGGGCACGTGCTGTATCCCGATTATTTTAAATACAAACGTAACATAGCCGTTCAAATTAATGTACGGAAAAATGACTGCGGTGCCGTTATAAAAGCCGATCAGAAACCGTTTCTGGAAGTCTCGTATGATTTTGATTCACCCTACACAGTTGACTTTGTACATCAAACCTACCCAAGTTACAAGCAGGTAATCATGAACGACTTGCTGGGTAAGTAAAACGAATAAACATTAATTTTAAGTCTTATAGAGGGCTTTGCAAAACTCGTCGGGCGACTGGATTTGTCGTCCGGCGAGTAGCTTAAGGAAGACTAACCCGCCCGACTTCAACCCCAGAAGCCGGACGGGGCAGTATTTCAAAGGCCTCTTTTAATTTAAATACCCTCGTATTTCAGGAGTCCCTCTCCCTTTAGGGAGAGGACAAGTGAGGGTTAAAAAAACAATACCGTATGGACCTATCCTCAAAATTCAGAGACAAACACCCGCATGCCTTTTTTCTTGATGATAAAAATCAACAAAGACTTGAAGATTATCTTTTGCACCAAGGCTGGATAAATGATGATGCACGTATCCAATCACTCGAAAAAGCCGGTGAAGGGAATATGAACAAGGTGCTGCGTGTGCAATTAGATAACCGAAGTTCGTTCATTATCAAACAGTCACGACCGTGGGTAGAAAAATTTCCGGAGATTCCCGCTCCGGCCCATCGCGCTAATATTGAAGGGGCGTACTTCAAGGAAACAGGCAAAAACGAAACCATTGCTTCCTATTCTCCCAACCTGCTCCACGCTGATCCTGATTCACATATACTGATGATAGAAGATTTGGGTGAAGGCTCAGATCTTGTATATCTATATGAAAAAGGAAGGGATATGGATGAGGAAATCCTTCTAGCATTGATGGATTATATCTCCGCCCTGCACCAAAACTTTAACCAGCACGAGTGCGATTTCTACATCGAAAACCGGGGCATGCGCAAGCTGAATGCCGAGCATATTTTCCGCTTCCCGTTTGTGGAAGACAACGGCCTGGATCTGGATGAAATCACCCCGGGCCTGGCTGATTTGGGAGCGCAGTACCGTAACGATGAAGAGCTGATGGAGCAGATTGCCTTTCTGCAGTATCGCTACCTGCAAAACGGGGAAACCTTACTGCAGGGTGATTTTTACCCCGGTAGTTTTCTTAAAACAAGTGAGGGGGTGAAAGTTATTGATCCCGAATTTTGCTTTTTCGGTGATGCCGAGTTCGATCTGGGCGTTTTCTATGCCCACATGCTGATGGCGCAGCAGCCACAAGAAATCATCGAAGGAATAATGGAACACTATAAAAAACCGCCCACCTTTTCCGATTTGTTATATGAGCAGTACGCCGGCGTTGAAATATTGCGGCGGCTGCTTGGGCTGGCGCAGCTCCCGCTTTCACTTGGTTTGAAAGAAAAAGAAGCATTGCTGAAAAAAGCGTATTCCATGCTGCTGGAGGAGTAAGTATAAAATTATGGTCAAACTAAAAACTCATATATAGTTAGCCCTCGTGTTGGGCATACTTTCCTAATTGGCCTGGCGTTTTCCTATTTCGTATTAATTGATATCAGCCAAACAAGCGGCACACTGAACTTAACACCAAAAATAGTTCATATAAGCATGATAAATATGGGTGGATTTCTTGTCTATATTTTGTTCATTTTAAGTAAAGTATTGAGAGAAGATGCGACAGATACCTAATGGTAAATCGTGTTGTTCAGGAATAGAACTGCTTCACAACTTTTTTGTTAGAAACAGAGGAGATTCATAGCATTCTTGCTTTCATTTTCGTTACTTATAATAAAATAATGCGATCATTATGAGCAATAAAGACATCTTAATACAAGAAATTGAAGAAATTCCTGATGAAAAACTTCAGGAAATAATAGATTTCGTTCGGTTTATAAAATCCCGTCAACAAGAAGAAGAAATAGGGGTTACTCTTGTAAGTGAACCCTCACTGGCTAAAGACTGGATGAAACCAGAGGAGGATGCGGCTTGGAGCGATTTATAAAAGGCGATATTGTAGTTTTTCCTTTTCCCTTTTCTGACTTATCCCGGTCCAAACGCAGACCCGCTTTAGTTATCCAGCAATTTAATGGTGAAGATTTATTGTTAGCCCAAATCACCAGCAAAAATGTTCGGGATGAATATGCGGTGCTGCTTAATGAAAACGATTTTAAAGAAGGATCTCTAAAAAAGCCAAGTAACATTCGATGTAACAAATTATTTAGCTGTTCTAAAAATCTTATTCTTTATAAAGCTGGGAGCTTAAAAAAATCTAAAATGAGTAAGGTAATTCAATCAATTAAAAACTTACTTGACGAATAGGCAGAGCAATGATTGAACACTCCTATTATCAGGCGCTACAGTGTAAATCATTTTATTACAGCAAAGTTAGTTCCTGCAGTAATATTGTTTAACCACAGAGGTTCATAGGAAATCACTAAAACTTACCGGTACAAAACACCCCTCCCTCTCAGAAAAACACTGAGAGTACTCCCCTGAAGGGGAGGCTTTTCTTTCAGTATTCATAAAACATTATCCCTTATTCCGCTTCTGCGCCTTTAGCAGTTGTTCAAATTTCGATAACTCTTGATCCTCAGATTCTTTCACGCCATTTCCGTTCTTGGCGCTGAGCGTTTCCATATCAAAATTTTTGGCAAAAAACTCATCACACCACAGGCAGACGTTCTGTAATTTTTCGCCACGTTCCAGCGCGTGCTCTTCACTTACGCCAATTGACTCACCCATGCTCCACGGGTCGCCCTCATTCAGTTTTTGAAAAATCTCCGATTTGGAAACCCGCTGTATAATATCGGCAACTCTCTCCGTGCGAGCATCCCCCATCGGCACCTTGGTACCCGGACAGCAGGGGTTCACTTTCCAAAGCTGAATACTGATCTCCTGCACGTTTTCTTTACCGCCTAAAAATCCTTTGGCACCGGAGTGCATGGCGCAGAAATTGTGGGTGTGATCCTGCATCCACAGATCGTTTTCAAAAGCGCGCCCCCGCGCCCAGTTACCGCCCAGCCAAAATTCTTCATTAGCACCCATAAAGCCGTAAGTCAACGGATTGTTATCATCAAATTCAAATCGTCGATCCATTTGCTCCTCATCCGACAAGGCTTCAAATTCTTTGGGATCGGGACTAAAAGTTTTCATGCCGCGCGATGTAAAAAGCTCTTGAAGTATTTCCTTTCGCTCGCCTTTATTTTTATGGTAGCGATCAATGCTGGCAATGCCAATATGGTTCACTCCTTTCTCAATGAGTGTATCCAGCTTTTTGCCGTTCAGTAAATCGCCGTTTGTTTGAATGGTCAACTTTGTGCTTTCGTCATACTTATCGCGCAGCGTATCTACAATTAAATAGAGCTGCTTGCGCAGGGCCAGCGGCTCCCCGCCGGAGAGCATGAGGCGGTCAATATTAGGCGGAAGGTTATCAATAATGGACAGACATTCATCGTCCGACATGCGGTCGCCCTGTGGACCGGAGCTGTTGTAGCAATGATCGCAGTGATCGTTACAGACGTGCGTAAATACCCAATAGAGATACGGAATGTGGTTAAAGTTGTTCATAAATTGAGATTGCAGTCATAATTTATATTTATGTCACCCCTCTCCGCCCGCTGGCGGAGAGGGATCTCAGATGTATGATGGCTCACATTACTCATAAACTAACGAAGCTTGTATCAAAGCTTGAGATCCCTCATCACTTGGAAAAAAGCCAAGCTCCTCGGGATGACAAAAAACTCTGGCTGTGTTAAGCGTCCACGCTTAACACTATGGCTTTGCTTCAAGCGTGGACGCTTGTCCAAAGGACTCCTTCGGAGGAACAGCCATTTTACCTCAGTGCCCTCTGCGGTTAAAAGGGTTTTAATCAGTGTAATCGGCAGCTGGTTTCTTCAGTGAATTCCAGAATTCAATTTCATCCTGTACGCCTGCTTCCGCATCTTGTACAAATTCTTCGGTTGAGTTATAAACCTTCAGCTTACCTCTTTTCATGAGGGCAATGCGATCGCCCATCAAGATGGCCTCTTTTAAATCGTGCGTTACAAAAAGGGAGGTAATTTCATATTTTTTTGCGATTCGCTTAAACAGTTTCTGCATGGATTCCCGCGTTTCTACGTCCAGGTTGCCGAACGGTTCATCCAGCAAAAGAACCTCCGGGTTGATAACAAGCGCTCGGCCAAAGGCAACACGCTGACGCTGTCCACCCGAAAGTTCATGCGGCATTTGATTTGTCTTCCCCTCTAACTCTAAATTGACAATCATTTCTTTAGTGCGTTGCTGAATCTCTTCCTCAGAAACCTTCCGCACCCGCAAGCCAAACGCGATATTATCAAATACGTTCATGTGCGGGAACAGAAGCGTTTCCTGATAAAGATACACGGCACTGCGTTTGTGTGGAACCATCTGATGAACATCTTTTCCGTTCAACAACGCCGTGCCACTGTCGGCTTCGAGAATACCGGCAATGATCTTTAACAAGGTCGTTTTGCCGCAGCCCGATTTCCCCAGCACGCTCAGCGTTTCGTGGGCCGAAACGTTGAGCGATAAATCGCGCAGCACGGATTCCTGTTCAAATGATTTGGTGATATCTTTAACTTCTAATCGCATAATGTTCTTTTTAACCGCGGAGTACGCTGAGGAACGCAGAACAATAAGGATTTTTTTACTCCGTGAACCTCTGTAAGTACTTCGCGTAACTCTGTGGTATATTTCATATTAATGCTGTGTTTTAAATACAAATCGTTTGTTTACGTAAAGCAAAATGGCGGGTGGCAGAATAAGCAGACATGCCGCCAGCGCCGCGTAGTAAATATTTGCCTCCTGAATATACTGAAATACTTTAATGGTGAGGGTCTGCACCTTGCCCACACCAATGATGGCCGTAAGGCCGTACTCAAACCACGAAATTAAATACGTCTGGAAAAAACATACCAACAGCATACCTTGAGCTGCCGGCAGTAATACTTTTAAATACGCCTGCATTTTATTCCCTCCCAAAGTAGTAACTAAATCTTCCATTGATTTTAGCTTATCACTCCAAAACCCGCTAAAAATAATGATAGCATACGGATAGGCGATGATAAGCTGCGCCAGCACCACCCCGGCAATACTGCCCGAAAGATCCATTTTGATGAAGAAAAAATAGATACAGCCCGCATAAATCACCGGAGATAAAATGAACGGGAAATAGGAAAATAGCATCAACTGCTTGCGATGAGAGCTGTAGGCAATAAACTTACTGGTGATAAATCCCATAAGGGTTGAAAAAAAAGCAACCGACAGCGATATTGCGACAGAAATCGCAAAACTATACGCCATGCCCCCCTGCGCCGAGAAGATAATATTCCAGTTATCAAGGGTGATGGTATCGGGCCATACCGAGGGAAAGGCCCAGTTCTGTGCCAGCGACAATAAAACGATGTAGCCGAAGGGAAACAGAAACAAAAAAGTAATAAAACCCAGCAGCGGGTATTTAAGCTTAGAGGTCATACGATAGCCTCCTTTTTTTGAACAGATAAATTACAACCGAGAGAATCACCAGGATATATAAAATGGCGATAATGTATGCCTGGGGAATGTCAAGCAGGTTAAAGCGACGCAGCTTGCGGATGGTGAGCACCGAAACCATCTGGGGTGATTCCCGCCCAAGGAGCAGCGGAATTTCATACGAACCCAGCATAAAAATAAAGTAGAGCAGCATGGTGGGGAAGGCGCGACTCAGGATGATTGGGATTTTTACTTTAAAGGAAGTGGCGGTCTTTTTTGAACCCAGCGTAGTTGCCAACTGTGCCAGCTCATCCAGCCGCTCGGATTTATAAATGGTTTGAAAGTAAATCATAAAAAACGGCGTAGCCAGCATTACCATAGCTGTAATAATACCGATGCCCCACTGGTCGTTAATCATACCGGGGAAGCCGCGCACCGAATCAATCAATCCCAGCTGGTAGCTGATGCGCGACAGAAATCCCGCCCCGGACAGCAACTGAATCACAAACAGCGCAGCCACAATACCGGGAATAGCGAGAGGCAGGTACACAATGTACGAGAAGAAACCGTAGTCGATCTGTTTGTTAAATAGCAGCGTTCCGCCCAGCGCCAGACTAACCGAAATAGTTATGGCAGCAGCGGCAATCCACGCGCTGAATGCAAATGAATATAAAATCTCGGAGTTTTGCAGCACATCCTGCCAGTGGCTTAGGGTGAAACCGTCACTGAGCGCGCCGATTAGTCCTGTGCTATACAGCAGCGCATAGCCCACGCCCAATAGCAGCGGCAGCACTGCCAGCAGAAAGAACAGAACTAAGCCGAACAGGTCGAATGTGCTGTTAATTATTTTTTTACTGTACAGCTTCATACAATAACTTTTCGAATGAGATGCCAGGCACTTTTAAAGTGCCTGGCATTTGTTACTTACTGCTGAATTACTTCTTTTCGAAAATCATCAAAGAGATTAATCATGTATTCCGGGCCCAATTCCTGCAACGCTTTTTTTTCAAGACTGTCGCGTGGTGGCGCGTAGTTACTTTGGGCGGCATTTTCAAACTTCCGGCGCCACTCCTCGGGCAGTTTTTCTTCCTCAAGCACCGTACGGCTGCCGTTGCGGCTCATCTTTCGTTTTTCATATTGCGCCTCGGGTGAAAGCAAAAAGTTCGCCACCACCATGGCCGCTGCCTTATTGCCGGAGTGCTTCATAATGCCCACATAATTGGTGTTCTGGATGGTGCCGCTGCTCCATGCGTAGGCCCGCGCACTTTTAGGGTAGGAGCCGTCAACCACCTGATTATCGATGGCGTTAACGCCAAAACGCATGCTGAAGTTAAGCTCACCCGTGGCAAACATCTGGTCCATCGCCCCAATGGTTGAGGGAAAGGTTTCGCCCTCCTTCCAAAAATACGGCTTGATCCGGTTGATGTACTCCCAAAGCTGCCCGGAATATTTTTGATACGCTTGTTCATCGAATTCACCGTATAGCGTTTCCTCACCGGCTAATTCTACCAGCAGCGATTTCAGAAAAGTCATGCCCACAAACTCGTTGGGAATGGTAAACGTACCGGGATTCGCTTTCACGTAGGCTTCCAGCTGCTGCATATTTCGGGGAGACGTCTCAACGTTGGCGGTATTGTACAGCATCACCCACTGCGTGATGCTCCACGGCGCCTCGTAACCATTCACTTCTTTTTGGAAATCATATTTGATAAATGGATTGTTGAAATCCACGTATTTGGCATTGGGCAGGCGTTCGGTGAACGGTCCGTAAAGTGCATCAATCTGGCGAAGCTGGTAAAAGGTTTCGCCGTTAATCCACGCCATATCCACCTCGCTCACCTCCTTGCCGGCTTCGATTTCGGTTAGCAAAATGGAAACGATTTGATTCCCCTGCCCGCTCGAAATTTCCAGGTTGATATTGTGTCGCTTCTTCACCTCGGGAATTACGTAATTGTTGATGTAGTCGTTTACGTAGGGCGAACCCTGCCACATCATCCAGTTTACGGTTTTGCCTTCGGCACGCTGGGTGATTTCATTCCAGCTTAAATTACCAATATCCTCTTCGTTTTGGATGGTTGAACCACATGAAAGTACGATTAAACCCAAAAGTGTAATTAAAAAATATCTCATGGTAACAGTTTCTAAAGTTTTAAATAAGCGATTCCATCACTTGAAGTGATGGAATCACTATATTTGCAGTGATTAAAACAAGTAGCTTACACTAAACTGGAACTGACGGGGCGGTGATGCCGCACGCTGTGTAAAGTTTCCGGAAGAGGCCGGCCCTACCTGAAACTGATTCGACGGATTGCTGTCGTTGACAAAGCCGCTCAGGTTCTCGGTGTTAAAGATATTGAAGATATCCGCTCGTAGCTTTATTCGCTGGTCGCCGCCAACAGGCAACTTATACTGCAGGCCCACATCAAAGGTGGTTGCCCACGGCAAACGGTCGCTATTACGGCTCGCACCGGGGGTACGGTCGGCAATAGCACTAAAGCTGGTGCCTTCAAAAGCGCGGCCGATGCCGTTTCCATTTAGATCAGTTGTACCAAATACAGTGGCATCCGGAACACGATTAATTGGCTGGCCGCTCTGGATTTGAGTAGTAGTTGTAATACTCAAGTCCTTGACCGGGTAGTAGGTAAAGAACCCTTCGAGTACATGGGTGCGGTCGTTTGCTGAGGGACCAAATTCCTCATCAAAACGGTTGGCGTCAACCGCCCGAAAGTTGAAACCTTCGGTGTTGGTATCGATGCGCGAAAGGGTATAAAACAACTGTAAGGAGTAATCATCATCCCCGCGATCTTTGGTGAGATTAAAAGTGGCCGCCCAGTAATCTGATTCGCCTTCGCTTTCTACAGTTGCAATTGTTCGCGAAGCGCCAAACAGAGAATCTCCGTTTACTAAGGCAAACGGCTGACCCTCATCCGTGTATAATATGGGCGTGGTTCTGGTAGCGTCGGCATCACGGGGCGAGCGAACGTCCTCCGGCTGGAAATCTTCGTCCACAAAGAACGGTTCCGGGGCGTTCAACTCGCGCAGGCGAAACTCCTGACGGGTACGGTTATAGAACGCGTCAACCGAGAACAGCAGATCGTCGGTCAACTGCCGCTGGTAGCCGAGTACAAACTGATCGCTCCGCGGATTATCATAGCCGTTGGGATTGTCAATGCGGATGGTATTGCTGAATACGTTGTTGCGATCACCCTGAAACGCCGAGTTGTCGGTAAATTCTAAAAAGTCAACGTCAAAGCCGCTCGCCTGCAGCGCTCCTTCAAAGAGTACCTGGTCAAGATCCGTGTCTTGCGGCAACGCACCGGCATCTATCAACCCCTGCACCTGTTGTCGTATATCCGCATTATTTCGGTTGAATTCGAGGGCATCACTGACGATAGAATAGACTATTTTTTGATAGAACCGACCGTAACCGCCGCGAATTACCGACCTGTCGCTTAGCCGATAATTAAAGTTAAAGCGGGGCCCCAAGTTATTAAAGTCACCTTTATCTCCGCCGCCTACTGAAAGGTTATCGTAATCATACCGAAGGCCAAAGGTTAGGTTTAAGCGATCATTTACGGTCCATAAATCTTCTGCATACACATTGTAACGATTCTGAAATTTGCCAAAGGGTTCGGAACGTACGTTAATCGAAAAGTTGGTTACATTTATTTCAGAGTTAAGATTCTGGAGATCCTCAATACTCAAATCTTCTTCCACGTTTTGTTGGCGTAACTGACTGATCTGATCCGGAGTGAGCTGAACGGTGTAACTGCCAAAGGGATTGCCGCCCCCCGTGAGTATAAAATCGGAGGTAATAAAACCGGCGCCCGCTTTTAACTGGTGATCGTCGAGCGTGAAGGTGAACTTTTGTTTTATTTGTCCGGTTTTTTCCGTTTCAATAAAAGGGAAACCCGGGGCTCCTATCCGACCAATGGGAAGAAAATTGGGATCCAAAACCGTAACATCGGGGCTTTCTGAATCGGGGTTAGCCGGTCGGCTAAAGTTCCAGTCAAAGCGGGAATATTGCAAACTGGTTTCGGAGGTAAAGGCCGAGGAAACATAGGTATTTTTATTGGCGATGATATAGGAATCGCGATCTTCAAAAAAGCTGGATGAAGGGAAAAAGAAGCTCCCGCCCTGCCGCTCAAATTCTACAAGCCCAACATTACCGCGCAACGACGACCGGAAATTGTCGCTCCAGTTGTGATCAATCTTACCGGAAAATAGTCCGATTTTATCTTCTCCCCGCAGCTCTTCGCTAAAACCTAATGCGGGAGAATCCAATACATTATCATTTAAATTAATGGTCCCTTCTGCGTTCAGGTAATAAAAGGTTTTGTCTTTTACAATAGGCCCGCCAATGCCAAAGCCGCCCTGATAACGCTGAAAGCCGTCTTGAGCGTCATTATCCTGGCGAAAATTCGATGGCGATTCTCCGTCAATCACCGGACCGGGACGTGTAACAAAAAATATCTCTCCGTCTACATTGTTGCTGCCCGATTTAGTGGTAACATTAAAAGCACCGTCCACCGAGTAGCCGAATTCAGCGGTATAATTGTTGGAAAGCACGGATATATTCTGAATGAATCCGATTGGAATCGGAAACTTAGGCCCGCCCAAGAAGTTCTCGTTATTATCGAGCCCGTCGATTAGAAAATTGGTAAACAACGGATCACCCCCATTTACACTTACATCGGGTGCAGTCTCAAAGCCGGTGGTTGCTTGCACTACATTGGGCAAACGGTACAAAGCTTGCTCAAAATCCCGCGCTTCAATAGGTATTTGTTCTATTTGCTCGGTATTTAGCTCCGCCGATACCTCGGCGTCAATCGTGTTAATACGGGCAATGGAACTGTTGGCCCGCACCGTAATTTCGTCCAGCTCGGTATCACCTTTTGGGGCAATTGCCATGGTTACACTTTTGTTGTTATTAGCCCTGAAAATAATATTGGGCGCTTCGAGCGAATAGTACTCGTCAGTATCACCGGTGGTAGCAGTAAAAGATCCCGAAGTGGTTAAACCTCTGAAGGTAACCTTGCCCTGGTTATTGGTTGAGGACATTTTTTGATAACCAATGCCTTCATTTTCGAGGGTTACCGATAAATTGTTTATCGGCTCACCCGTAATTTTATTAACCACGGTAATATCGAGGCTTACCTGGCCATAGCCCGAAATTGCAAACATGAATGTTAAAATGGTAAAAAGTAGTTTTTTCATAATAAAACCCGTATCAATATATAATTTTGTAACTCTGCCGGTATCTAACGGCAGTAAGTTAGTTAGTAAAAAATGAAATGAGGGGATTACACTAACTTACAGGAGGGCCTCTATGAAAAAGACTGATACGTAAATGATGGGAGTCAAAAGTAACTTCGCGCTTTTGATAAAAATATATAGAACTGCTAAGAACGCTTAGCAGCAGTACTACCAACCGAAAATATAAATCAAGGTCATGCGCATCAGAAAGGAACCGACGCAATCCTTGTTCATTATCTATATCGGCATACGTACTTAACTGTGTCAGTTCATATCCTTTCTTTTGGGCATAGCGTACAAAATCATCCAACAAAAGATCGGTCTGCCACGCAAGATTGCAAAAGGTATCTTTATCAAAGGCTTTATGGTTGATGCCTAATAAATAAGTTCCACCGTCAAGGGCAGGGCCGGCAACCAATGGATTTTCGTGCAGCAGACGCGCCGTATATCGCAGGGTTTCGGCAGAAAGCTCAATACAGTCATTACCAACAGCAATGACATTTTCATAGCCTTCATCAAATAGGTTTTCAAAGGCGTTCCCAAGCTTTTCGCCAAAGGAGCTTCCTTTTTGTGATTCGGGTGTAACTATTTTTATAGGAAGTTCAGAAGTGCGTATCTCGCGATAGGTGTGATCAATCAGCCTCTGCGCAATGGCTCTGTTTTGTGCAAAATTCCCGGACGAGCAAAAGGTTTTGGCCCGTGCCTCCTCGTCTGCCGAACGAGTAAAATACAGTACAGCTGTTTGATTTTTCTTATAACGCAATGTTGGGAACCAATTTCATTCAAAAAAAATTGATGTTTCTAATAAAGATACTTTCAAAGATATCTTTCTTACTTAAGCTACGATAAAATACTTTATTTGGATTTACATTCCCAATGAAAGGCTCTTGATAAACAAATTGTTACAATTATTTTAGAAGTATCTAATCTGTATATTTGGATAAACATTTAATGACTTTAAATCATAATGTATGAGTGAATCTAAATCGCAAAAAGAAGTTGACGAACGTTCGTCCCCCCAAGTCTTAATCATTTTTGAAGCCATTCGTCAGGAAGGTGAACACGAACTGGAACGGCCGTCCTCAGCGCTTGCGTGGTCTGGGCTGGCGGCCGGCTTGTCGATGGGTTTTTCAATGATAGCCCAAGCGCTTATAGCAAATTATTTGCCGGACGCCGAATGGACGCCCTTAATTACAAAATTTGGCTATAGCATCGGCTTTCTTATTGTGATTCTGGGAAGGCAACAACTCTTTACCGAAAATACTTTAACACCCATTCTCACGCTTCTTGATTGTAAAAAGCTATCAATTTTAAAAAATACATTGCGATTATGGGGAATCGTTTTACTTGCTAATATTTTTGGGACATTTCTGTTCGCTTTTGTCCTTTCAAGTATTTCTATTTTTGAACCGGAAACCTATGAGCAATTTAATAGAATTGCACAGGAGGTAGTCACTGGCAGCTTCAGTATCACATTTTTCAGGGCTGTTTTTGCAGGATGGCTTATTGCACTTATCATCTGGCTGCTGCCTTTTGCAGAACAGGCCCGCATATGGGTGATTATTATCATTACCTATCTTATAGGATTGGGGCATTTATCTCACATTATTGCCGGTTCAGTAGAAACTTTATACGGTCTTTTAGCCCATCAAATTTCCTTTTATGAATTTGCGTTCAATTTTTTCATCCCCACATTGATTGGAAATATTGTTGGTGGGGTGGCTTTGGTTGCTGCCATTAATTATGCCCAGATAAGCTACGAGCATAAACAATAGATAAGGTGAATTCGAGATAAAAATCGTAGTAACATATTTACAAATAAATCATAGGTTGCCCTTTTTGACCCATCCTGAATCCTTCCCTCCGACGTAAAACCACGTCGCAAGGAAGGACTTATTCTATGTATTAAAATTCTATCGTTGCCAATATGGCTTAAAACCCATTTAAAGGTTCCTCCTTCCTTGTCCGCCAGCTGGCGGATGGGGAAGGAGACAGAGGATGGGTCATTCGTGGAGAATTATCGTATCTCTGACAAGGGTATTCCAAGGGCGGGAAACAAGTTAATTTATAAAATAAGGGTGGGCCCCACTTTAAAAGTAGAGTCCACCTTTTGCTAATTTAATTTTATAATCGATTACGCAATTCGGGTAATCAAATCTGCAGTACGTGCCGAGTAGCCGGCCTCATTATCATACCAGGCAAATATTTTAACAAGATTGCCGTCCACTGTCGTCATTTTACTATCAAAAATGCAAGAGTGTGGATTACCCAGAATATCAGTTGATACAAGTTCATCCTCGGAATATTGCAGGATGCCTTTCATGTCGCCCGTTGCAGCATTTTTAAAGGCATTAATCACTTCATCATTGGTAACCTCTTGTTCCAGAACCGCCGTCAAATCAGTGATGGAACCGTCCGGTACGGGCACACGCACTGCACTCCCGTCAAGTTTTCCATCGAGGTGCGGCAGCACCAGTCCCACTGCTTTCGCTGCCCCGGTTGTGGTAGGCACAAGGTTGTGGGCAGCCGTGCGACCGCGCCGCAGATCAGAGTGCGGGCCATCAATAATGTTCTGGCTGCTTGTATAAGCATGTATCGTGGTCATCAATCCTTTTTCAAGTCCAAACGCCTGATCCAGTACGTGCACCATGGGCGCCAGACAGTTGGTGGTACAACTGGCATTGGAATAGACGTTAACGTCATCACTAATTGCATCATCGTTAACACCCAACACAACTGTGCTCACTTCCCCGCCTTTGGCCGGGGCAGAAATAATTACTTTTTTTGCTCCGGCTTCAATGTGTTTTTCAGCATCGCTGCGGGTACGAAAGAATCCGGTTGATTCTACCACAATATCTGCGCCGCGTTTATCCCATTTGAGGTTGGTAGGGTCTTTCTCGGAAGACACCCCTATTTTAACCCCATCGATGGTAATGGCATCCTCGCTTGCTTTAACAGAGCCCTCATAGAGGCCATGAACTGAATCATGTTTGAACAGATATGCCAGTGACTTTGCATCTGTGAGGTCATTAATTCCAACAATATTAATTTCATCTTTGTGATATTTAAAAATTGATCGAGCAACCATTCGCCCAATGCGACCAAATCCATTGATACCTACATTAATCTTAGCCATAAGAACTCTCCTCAATTATAATTATTTAATTTAAATTCAAAAATTATGGTTGATAAAATAACACTTTATTTTCTAAATAATGGGCTTTATATAAAGACGGTTCCAATAAAATAAACCGGTTAATCATCTTCCAAATCCATATCCTCTTCGGGTATTTCATCCAATTCTTCAATAGTAATATCATCCAGGTCCTCTTTATCTTCTACATCGTCATCCAGCAAGGGGTCGTCTTCTTTTTTCTTTATTACTTTGGCGCCCGACTCTTTAAGTAATTGGGCAATTTCAATCTGGTCATTATCCAACGCAATCATTAAAGCTGTTTCACCATTTTTGTCTTTTAACCGCACATTAGCGCCCGCTTCCAGCAACTGCTTTACAACCGCCAGATGACCCTCTCTGGCTGCCTGCATCAGCGCCGTTCTTCCCCATCGCTGGGCAACATCAACATCGGCTCCGTGTTGCAGCAGTATTTCTACTATATCAGAGTGCCCTTCCCGCGCGGCAAAAATTAAGGATAAACCCTTCGATTCTACTCCATTATCGAACAAATACTTTACCATCTCAGCGTTGCCGTTTGCTGCCGCTTTATTCAAGGCAGTGCCGCCTAAAGTGGTAGATGCATTAACCGCTGCCCCATGAGTAACCAGATATTTAACCATTTCAATGTCATCATTAGCAGCGGCTATAATCAGCGGGGTTGAACCGTTTCTTGTTGATTGATCAAGCTCTGAGCCTGTACTGTGAAGTTCTTTTACAGAATCCAGCTTACCATTTTTTGCCGCTTTTAAAAGAGGAGATGATTCCATGCTAAATAATATATTAAGTTAATTAACCGGACTGCCTGTTTACCGTCGCATTATATTCAAATAAATATCCACTTTTCAAGAATAAATACAAATTTTTTAATGAATCCATCCGGTTCCGCTATAGCCGTTCATAAAAGCCTTTCCGCTCATCCTTTTTTTGCCCTGCAACTGCACTTTTTCAAGAATAACCGTACCGGGATTGCAACCGGCCAATAAATCATCATTAGGCATCTGTAATTGTCCGGACCTTAGCGACACATCCGGTCCTATCTTAGAGCAATAAAGATTAAATTTAAGATCGTCCAGCTCGGCCCAGGCCGTTGGAAAAGGGCTTAAGCCGCGAATTTTATTATGCACTTTTTTTGCCGGCTGATTAAAATCAATTTTGCAATCATCACTATAAATCTTGGGCGCTTTCGTAGCCTCATCTTCATCCTGCTTTTGTGTTGAGTATGTTCCCTGTGCTATCTCATCCACCGATTTAAACAACAATTTACTGCCTATTTTCTTGAGACGGTCATACACATCGCCGGTGGTTTCATTTTCACCGATAGGCGTCTCTTGCTGATCAATAATAGCGCCGGTATCCACTTTATTATCCAGAAAAAAAGTAGTGCAGCCTGTTTGTTTTTCCCCGTTCATAACAGCCCAATGAATGGGCGCAGCGCCCCTGTATTTAGGCAACAGTGATGCATGCAGATTGATCGCTCCTTTGGATGGTATTTCTAAAACGGCAGGCGGCAATATGCGAAAGGCAACAATTACAAATAAATCCGCTTGCAGCGCTTTTAATTTACTATGAAAAGCAGAATTACTTAAATCCTCTACTTCAATCACCGACAAATTTAATTCCAGGGCTTTGGCCTTTACCGGCGTGGGTGATGTTTCACCGCCCCGGCCGCGCCGTTTATCTTTGCCGCTTACAACAGCAGCAATAGAGTGATTGGAATTATGCAATAACTGAAGGCTTGGAATGGCAAAGTCTGGCGACCCCATAAATACAATCTTCATCACAAAAAATTGAACTAATGTTTCTATTTTACTTAAAAGTAACAGTTTCTTGCGGATAAGACTCTTAGTCTAAACCCCAGTAAGTTATCCCTTCCAAAGGAATCCCATTGGGAGAATCCCGCTTTTTGGGGTGAGGGATCTCAAATGCACCAAAAGGTAAATCCTATAAAATGGTAAGGTTTGTGTCAATACTTGAGATTCCTCGGAATGACAAATTCTTATTATTTAAACCGTTCAACATATTTTATTAATTGGCAAACACATTTCTGAAGAATTAATAATTACTCTTTTGAGACCACCGGATACCTGACTTCTTTTTCTCCTTCGGCGAGTGCCTTCAATTTAGCAGCAACCAGTTTACATTTAAAGTAAGATAGATGATCAATAAACAGTACCCCGTTCAGATGATCAATTTCATGCTGGATGATCCGGGCCAGATGTCCGCCTACTTGCTGGGTCTGTTCCTTAAAATCACGATCTTTAAATGTAACACTGATGTTTTCCGGCCGGCTTACCGGGCCCATCACTTCCGGTATGCTCAGGCATCCTTCCTCCATTACAATAGTCTCTTCGCTTTCCATTGAGATAACCGGGTTAATGAATGTTAACGGACCGTAAGCGGGTTCTTCTGTGCTCTCCTCCTTTTCTTCGGTGTAAACATCGGCATCGGCCACAAATATGCGCTTTAACCTGCCCACTTGTGGCGCCGCCAAACCCACGCCCTCGGCATTGTACATGGTATCAAACATATCATCAATGAGCTGTTGCAGCTCTTTACTATTTTTCTGCACAGTAGCTGCTTTTTCGCGAAGCACGTTATCATTGTATGTAACAATAGGTACTACAGACATGCTAATGTTGGGTCTCTTGGAGGTATTTTTGCAGAATGATAGCGGCCGCAGCCCTATTTACACGGTCTGATTCTCGGCGCTTCATCTTAGGAACTCCCGCTGCCGCCATAGCAGCTACCGCTTCTTTTGAGGTATAACGTTCGTCAACTTTATCAACTTCAATATCAGGAAAGTGCTTGCGTAACTCTGTAAGAAACTTCTCAACCATTTTTATTGCACGGCCTTCTCCGCCATCCGGCGTAAGCGGCCATCCTACAACAAGTTTATCTACATGCTCGGTTTCCAGGAGTTTTTCAAGCGCCTCAAAAACATCGTCAACGTGATAGGTACCAATAGGGTTTGCGACCATTCGCAGTAGATCGGTACGGGCTAATCCCACCCATTTTGTACCAACGTCTATTCCTATAATTCGTCCGTATTCAGGCACTATTAGTTATCTGTATTCTCTAATTCGTCTAAGGGCTGGCGCAGAAATTCTTTTAAGAGTTTGCTGGGCTTGAAATGTGTTTTTCGATGCGCAGGAACGTAAATTTCTTCGTTTGTTCTTGGATTCCGTGCCCGGGGTTTTGCTTTTGTTTCCTTCACCTCAAACACGCCAAAATCACGCAGTTCAATACGGCAGGTGGGGTCGGCGCTCATCATGGTTTCCCGGATGGCAACAAGAACCGCCTCAACCCACGGCTCACTTTGTACCATAGGTTCATCCATCTGTTCTGCAACTTTTCGCACAAGGTCTCTTTTAGTATATGTTATCATAATGGGGTAATATTTTAGTAATGATATTTTAGCGTCTGTTGATATAAATTTGGCTGTAAACAGTAACTGGAAAAACAACCAATGGTCATCGAGTAATGCTAAATAAATATCTCATTGCGCTTTTAAAAGTTTTGAAAGTAGAAGCTAAGTAGTTAAAAATCAACTTTATTCATACCGGTAAACACTTTTTACGCCTTTTATCGTTTGCAATTTTTCCATTATTCTGTAGAGGTGGTCAATATCATCAACAAAAACCGTAAGAATACCTTCAAACATTCCGCTATCGCTGTTAACGTTAATACTTTTCATATTAGTTTCTAACGATTTAGAAAGCACATCGGTGAGATCATTAATCATCGCAACACGATCTTCTCCAACTACTTTCACAGCACCCAAGAACTGCGTACCAATATTTTTTGCCCACGATACATCTACAATACGCTCCCCATCTGTTTTTATCAGATGCCTAACATTTTTGCAGTTAGAGCGATGAATCTTCACGTCTCCAATGCGGCTTATAAAACCGATAACATCATCGCCCGGTATAGGATTGCAGCAGTTTGCATACGAATACTTTACATTTGTGAGCTCTCCATTAATAATGAGCGCGTCGTCGTCGCTAATTGAACGTGCAGCATTAATATATGTTTCCTGAATTTCTTTTTCGTTAAGCGGACGACTTTCATCAGGCGCATCAACCTCAACGCGTCCTTTGCTTTTAAACTCTGACACAGTCGCCACCAGCTCCTTCACATCTGAACGGCCCTTCCCTATCTCATAAAAAAGTTGTTGGGTTGATTCAAAATCAAGCTTATTTATAACTTTTGTAAGTTCTTGCTCAGAAATCTCAATATTTTTCTTCTTTGCCTGTTTATCCCAAATGGCGCGGCCCTCCTCCGCTACCTTTCGCTCTTTTTGTTTGATGAACTGCCGGATTCTGGACTTTGCCTTATGCGTTACAACATCATCAATCCAATCGGGATTTAAATTTATTTTGTTGCCGGTGATAATTTCTACCTGGTCGCCAATATCCAGTTTTTCCCGCAGCGGTGTCATCTTTCCGTTTACTTTAGCGGCCATAGCCCGCTCCCCTATTTCACTGTGAATGTCAAAGGCAAAATCGATTGGGGTGGCGCCTTGCGGCAGCGTTCGCAATTCACCCTGCGGAGTAAACACATAAATTTCATCGTGGTACAGGTTAAGCTGAAAGTCTTTTACAAATTCAGTAGCGGCATCCGGGCGTGGATTATCCAGCACATCACGCACCCATGTCACAAATTTGTCAAGCGTTTCCGAACCTTCCTTCTTCTCTTTGTACTTCCAGTGAGCGGCCAGGCCTTTTTCAGCAATTTCATCCATTTTTGAAGTACGAATTTGCACCTCCACCTTCCTGCCCTGCTTGGTTATTACCGTAGTATGAAGCGACTGATAGCCGTTAGCTTTAGGCACGGAAATAAAATCACGAAAGCGTTTGGGGATAGGCGTGTACCAGTCGGTGATAATGGAATACACCCGCCAGCAATCTTCTTTTTTGTGCGGTTCATCAAGGATGATGCGGATAGCAAAAAGATCATAAATTTCTTCAAAGGGCTTTTGCTGCCGCTGCATTTTACGAAAGATAGAATAGATATGCTTGGGGCGTCCCTTTATTTCAAATTCAAAACCTTGATCATCCAGCTCTTGGCTAATGGGCTGCATAAATTCTTTAATAAAGGCTTCCCGATCCTGCTTTTTCTCCCGTAATTTACGGCTGATAAATTTAAACGAATTGGCATCGATAACCTTAAAGCAAAGATCTTCTAATTCATTTTTGATATTGAACAGCCCGAAACGGTGTGCCAGGGGTGCATAAAGTTCAATGGTCTCGGTGGCAATCTGTAATTGTTTTTCGTTGGGCAGATGCTGTATAGTGCGCATATTATGCAGTCGGTCGGCAAACTTTATGAGTACCACCCGTATATCTTCGGCCATGGAAAGCAGCAGCTTCATAAATGTTTCTGCTTGCTTCGTATTCCGGCTTTTAAAGACGCCTGAAATCTTGGTAACCCCATCAATGATATGGGTAACGTCTTCGCCGAAAAGGGTTTTAATTTCATCCAGCGTTACTGCCGTGTCTTCTACCGTATCGTGTAGCAGAGAAGCAACCACCGATACATCATCAATGGTAATTTCGGATGCAACAATTTCGGCCACGGCCACCGGGTGATAATAATACGGTTCCCCGGATGCACGTTCGATGCCCTCATGCGACAAGTAACATAAGGCGAACGCTTTGCGCACCATCTCTTCATTCACCTCATCCAGATGCTTGCGACATACCTCTATCAACCGATCTGCATCCCGTTTTTGGGCGGGTGCCGGCTCGTACTCCTCAATATCGTATTTGCTTATGGATTTTGTCTCAGACATATTAGGAATTAAGCATTCCGAGCTACTCCAGAATAACGATGTAAATCTACATTTGGTTCAATTAATGAAACAAAACATATATTTACTAATCAAATTCAGCATTTACAATAACCTATACTCTATAAGAGACCTTTGAAGTACCTCCCCGTCCGACCGCTGGAGTTGCGGTCAGACGGGTTTATGAGGTCTCAAGCTACCCATCGGACGGCAAAATCAGCCGTCTGATGGGCTTTGCAAAGGCCTCTGTAAATTAAAAAAGCAGGTACTGCATATGCAGTACCTGCTTAAACTCTAAATTAGTAAAACAATATTTAATTTAAAATGATAAAGAGAGCCCGATTATGAACCGGCCATCGGAACTTTCAATATCCTCACCAAGGTTTTCAAATTCATCCGTTGGTTGCAGGCGATATTCAATATAGGGATTGAGGCGCGGTATCGGCGTTAACTCAACACCGCCAAAGCCATTCCAGAAAAAATTCGATTCAGAATTGCCCTCTTCAATATCAAACGTATTATTTCCGATGCCGACGCCAACGTAAGGTTTCAGCAATACTAAAGAAACGCCCCCCTTGACGGCAAGGCCAAAGTCGTAATATTCAATGTCGCGGGAAACCATGAGCCCGTCGGCTTCAAATTCATTTTCTTCTCTAAAAAAGCTACCGTGCAAACGCAGACCTAATTCAATGATAGGGATAGGTTTATAAATTTCGCGTTCAATCTGCACGCCAAATCCATTTTCGGGCACTTCTTCACGCATTTCGTAGGAGGCTCCCAAACTCCACTGCGCCAACGATTGAACAGGCATCATTAAACATGCTGCTAAAAGTATTGAACCGCTTATCTGTAGCTTTAAAGATTTCATGATATTTTTTTAGTATTTAATTTCAATGATTAGTCTATTTAAATATCAATATAAGGTAATTGTTTCCTCAATTCCTTTGCAAATTTATATTAATGTACTCCGCTTTTTTATTGTTCTTTTTTGCATAAATGATTATTCTCCACTCGATTAAATAATCTGATGCCCGAGTGGCGGAATTGGTAGACGCGTTGGACTTAAAATCCAATT
>Ga0136556_1000472_pt1 | contig 24452 bp, 18 predicted proteins | sample AntRauTorckE6831_FD_104780 | JGI IMG/M metagenome (GOLD analysis project Ga0136556, IMG submission 104780) | Saline lake microbial communities from Rauer Islands, Antarctica - Metagenome Torckler E6 #831 | ecosystem: Environmental > Aquatic > Non-marine Saline and Alkaline > Saline | place... | reverse complement strand
CACCTGTTCCAGGAAGACTTTCTCCCGGTCAAAAATATCAATATCGGCATCGGTGACTTCACCATGCACCAACAGGAGCATGCCGCATTCGGCCATGGTTTCGAGCACCGGGTAAATGTTGCGGATATCCGTCACACCGGAAGCCGAATTGGTGGTGGCGCCAGCCGGGTAGAGTTTGGCGGCCACAATGCCGGCGTCTTTCGCTTCGCGAATGGTCTGTGGTGTGGTGCTTTCGGTCAGGTACAGCGTCATCAGTGGCTCGAAACCGGTGTCGCCGGCGGCAGCGAGAATACGCTCCCGATACGACATGGCCGCAACAGTGTCGGTAACCGGCGGCACGAGGTTGGGCATAATGATAGCGCGGCCGAAACAAGCGGCGGTCGCTGGAACGACGTGGTTTAGAACCGCCCCGTCGCGAACATGCAGGTGCCAGTCGTCAGGGCGGGTGATGGTCAATTGTCTGGTCATGAAAGTATCCGCACAGCAGCCAAAAAATTTTCCGAATTATATCAGAAGGGCGGGCGAAATGTTCTGACCCGCCCACTGATATCCGGACTCAAGTATTGAGGGGCGGGGCCGTTAACTTGTTTGTATGGTTCCTTCTCTGTTTATCGGGACATGAATATGGCCAACTTTTCTCGCCAGTCTCTGACGCGCCGGCTGGTTGTGCTTGGCGGCAAGGCCGTGTTGCCTCTGGTGGCCTGGCCGGTTTTGGCGTCCAGCTATGGCGCGGGCATAGAAAACAGTCAGTGGTATCTCGCAGATTCAGTCTTCGAGTGCTCGCTGGTGCATGACGTGCCCGGATACGGCCGTGCCGTGTTCCGGCATCGGGCCGGTGAGGAGCTGAGCTTTTTTCTGGAAGCCGATGCGCAGGTAATGCGCGCGGGGCAGGGGCAACTGGTGGTTGAGGCTCCAGCCTGGCGGCCAGGTGTGCCGCCACGGTCGTTGGGTGCGGTCAGGGTTTCTTCAGAACGGCGCGCCGTCAGTCTTGGCAATCGCGAAGCCGCACGAATTGTGCGGGGGTTGCTGGAGGGGATGCAGCCGACCGTCACGCGGGCGGCAAGGTACGATGATCAGCCGGTGCGAGTGCATCTTTCCAATGTGAATTTTGCGGGCCCCTGGTCGGGTTACCGGGAGTGCGCCTCGGGGCTGTTGCCGGTCAACTATGACCAGATTCGCCGGTCGCGGGTTCCCTTTGCCAGTGCCAGCACGGAGTTGTCGAACTCAGACCGGCAATTGCTTGATAACATTGCCACCTTTGTGCAAGCGGATCCGACGGTGGAGCGGGTGTTTGTGGATGGTCACACCGACAGCGCCGGTAGCCGCATTGATAACCGGGCACTTTCGGAAGAACGGGCAAATGCCGTTGCGGACTATCTGAAATCCCGGGGTGTCGATGAGAGCATGATGACCGTGCGCGCCCACAGTGACCAGTATCCGGTATCCCGTCGTGCTGCCGAAAACCGGCGGGTCGATATTCGCTTGCAGCGAGAGGGTGAAAGACCGGAATTCCAGCAGGCGGGTGCGCAGAGTGATGACTTCTCGGGTTAGAACGCCCCGGGTTGTTTTTTTCAGGCGTTGTTCAGTACGTTCAGATGGACGACCACGCATTCACAGAGCGTGTCGAGATCGTAGCCTCCTTCCAGTGTTGAGATAATCCGGCCGTCGGCGTGCTCGTTGGCCACATCAACCAGCATTTGTGTCAGCCACCGGAAATCGTCTGTTTCCAGATTCGTCTCACCCATCGGATCCTGCCGGTGGGCGTCAAACCCGGCGGAAATCAGAATCAGCTGGGGTCTGAAGTTCTGCAGTTTCTCCTGCCAGTTTTCTTTCACCACTTTCCGGTATTCTGCCGAACCACAGCCTTCCGGGATCGGTATGTTGAGAATGTTTTCGGCCTGCCTGTACACGTGGGAGTACGGAAAGAAAGGGTGCTGAAAGCTGGAGCACATCAGAATGCGATTGTCGCCACTGACAATATCGATAGTGCCGTTGCCCTGGTGAACATCGAAATCGACGATGGCAACGCGTTCCAGTTGGTGAACGTCCAGAGCATGCATGGCGGCCAGTGCGGTGTTGTTGTAGAAACAGAAACCCATGGAGCGGGCGCGCTCGGCATGATGGCCCGGTGGGCGCGCACAGATAAAGGCATTGGTGACCTGGTTGCTCATGACCATGTCGACGGCCTGGACATTAGCGCCGGCAGCGAGCCGGGCAGCGCGCAGGGTGCTCGGTGTCATGGCCGTCTCTGCGTCCGTGAATACCCGGCCCTGAGCCGGCTGCATTTCTTCCAGTTGCTGCAGGTAACCTTCCGGATGTACCGCCAGCAGCTGGTCACGGGTGATTTCTTCCGGTCGAACCCATTCCAGGCTTGCTTCGAGGTCTGTGTCAGCAATATAGGCCAGAATGCGGGAAAGGCGTTCCGGGCACTCCGGATGCTCCGGGCCCATGTTGTGTTTCATGAAATCGTCGTGATAGAAAAATGCCGTGGTCATGAGCCTTGTTGCGCTTTTTGCCGAGATGCGGCGATGTTATCAGGCATGAGCAAACCCTGTCGTCTGTTCACTTTAATAAGATTGATAGCCGATTTACATCAGAAGTTGGCCATCTAGGATAAGATGTACATGGCAATCAATTTATTTAGCTGAGTCGATGGTGCAATCGTGCCGCTGTTGGATGTCAGGGAGAGTCATTTTGAGTACCCGTTATCTGGAAAGCCTGTTCAACCCTGAGTCTATCGCGGTTATTGGTGCATCTGAACGGGAAGACAATCTGGGTGGCATGGTGCTGCGCAATCTTCTGGGAGGTGGCTTCCCGGGTCGGATGGTGGTGGTTAACCGCAGTGGGTACAGAAATGTGCATGGTGTGCCCTGTGAAACGAAAATTGTCGATCTCAGTTTCGTGCCGGACCTCGCCATTGTCTGCACGCCTCCGATAACCGTGCCAAGAGTCATTCGTCGATTGGGTGAGCAGGGTGTACGTACGGCCATTGTCATGACCGGCGGCATGTCCCGTACCCATAGTAAGAGCGGCAAACCGTTGATGTATTCGGTGCGCGAGGCTGCGCGCAAGACTGGTCTGCGGGTGCTGGGGCCTAACACCATCGGGTTGATGGTGCCCGGCCGGCGTTTGAACGCCACCTATGCCCACATGGGGGCAATTCCCGGTCGTGTGGCCTTTGTTGGTCAGTCCGGAACCATTGCCAGTTCAGTGCTTGACTGGGCGTTTGCCCGGGGAGTCGGGTTTTCGTATTTTCTAACGCTGGGCGATGGCATGGATATCGCCCATGATGATCTGATCGACTACCTTGCCCAGGACACCCATACCCGGGCCATTCTTCTGCACATGGAGCATATCCCCAACCCGCGACGTTTCATGTCGTCGGTTCGGGTAGCTGCCCGAACAAAACCGGTGATCGTTGTGAAATCCGGGCGGGTGCCGGAGTCTGAGTGGGTGCCGCACAAGCTCCCCGCAGGAATAAAACGCAGTGACCCGATCTTTGATGCCATGCTCAAGCGTGCCGGTGTTTTGCGTGTGGATGGCCTGGGGCAGATGTTTGATGCTCTGGAAACTCTGACGCGTATGCGCCCGTTGCGTCGGGAGTCTCTGGCTATCATGGGTAACGGCGTGGGCCCTGGTGTGCTCGCTGTCGACAGGCTGGCAGACCTTGGCGGCGAACTGGCGGAACTGTCGCAGGCGAGTATCGATGCATTGGCCCAGATTCTGCCTCCGTACTGGACACGCAAAAACCCGATTGATCTGAATTACGACGCCACACCGGAAATATACGCCCGGGCGATTGAAATTCTGGCCAAAGACCCGAATGTCGCCAACCTGTTGGTGATGTATGCCCCCACGTTGACCGGCAACAGTCTCGACATTGCGCGGACGGTGGTTAAGTCTGCCGGGGAAACCAGACTGAACATTTTTACCTGCTGGCTGGGGCAGAGCACGGTGATGGACTCCCGGGATGAGTTTTACCGGGCAGGGGTTCCCTCATTCTTCAACCCGGAAAAGGCGGTAATGGCGTTTATGCAGCATGTGCGGCATCAGCGTGTTCAGCGATTACTGACAGAAACGCCGGAATCGTTTACCGACCACTTTGCTGATCATAGCCATACTCATGCCATGGTTACCCGCGCACTGAACAGTGGTCGGCAGTATTTGTCCGGCGAGGAAGCTCATCGGGTGATCCGGGATTACGGCCTGAACACCATCAACACGCTGTATTGTGATGATATGGAAGAAGTGCTGCAGGTGTTCGCCATTGAGCGCCGGCCCATCGATATCACCATTCTTCATGAAGAAGCCTGTCACCCGTTTCTGGCTCTTAGCCCGACTCAGCGTCGCTATAAGGGTGTCGACAAAAAGCTGAACAGCGAGCAGGCGATTATCGACGGTTGTCGCTTTCTGATGGATGAATACCTGGAACATTTCCCGAACAGCCGTTTCATGGGGTTCTCGGTGCAGCATTCTTACCAGCATGTCGGGGGCATTGAGTTCAGCGTGGGAATTACCCGGGATGAGGTTTACGGACCCTTGGTGGTGTGTGGAGCGGCGGGTGCCCGGGTCAATATCATGAGTGACCGGCAGATCGCGCTGCCTCCCTTGAATATGGTGTTGGCCCGGGAATTGTTGTGCCGCACCTACATGTACCGGTTACTGAGAGAACACAGCCTGAGGCCGGAAGAAGACATTCGGGCTGTGTCTGAAACATTGGTGACTTTGTCCCGGATTGCGATTGATATGCCGGAGATCCGTGGTCTGGAAATCTCGCCCTTACTGTTTAACGACAACGGTGCCGTGGCCGTCAACGTGGCCATTGATCTCGATGAAAAGCCCGGCAAACCCATCATCCAGCCCTATCCGCGGGAACTGGAGGAATGGATTGTATTGCCCAAATCCGGACGCCGGGTCATTATCCGCCCGGTACTGGCCGAGGACGAGCCGGCACACCGGGCCTTCCATGAACATCAGTCACCCGAGTCAATCCGCTACCGATTCTTCCAGTACCGTAAACACTTCTCCCATGAAGATGTGGCGCAGATGGTACAGATCGACTACGACCGTGAAATGGTGTTCATTGCCAACGCCCGGCGTGAAGATGGAAAGGGAGAGGAAACCCTGGGCACGGTTCGCACCTGGACGGATGCCGATAACCTGCGCTGCGAATTCGCGGTGATGGTCGATGACCGGATGAAAGGTGAGGGGCTGGGTATCCGGCTGATGCAGAAGATAATTGATTACTGCCGTGCCCGGGGCACCATGGAAATGGTGGGGGATGTGCTGCCGGATAATCGACCGATGTTACAACTGGCCGAGCACCTGGGCTTTGAGGTCAGGTACAACGCTGAGGAAGATGTGATGGATTTGCGGTTGGTGCTGAATGAGCCGGAAAGTGACTGGCAGAAAGAACGATTGAAGAAGGCGTAGATCGGTTGAAGAAAAGCGGGGCCGTGGTGGGCCCCGTTTTTCTGACCGGTTTATTCCTCGACGATGGCGGAACGGTCTTCCCCGCCCAAGGCATCCAGTAGTCCCGGAATCATTCGGGACAGTTCCAGTGTCATCAGGGTAAAGGCGGCGTCGAATTTTGCCACGGCGTCGTCCACATCTACCTCATCCAGCTGGTCCTGAAGGGTTTCGCCGAACTTGAGGCGACGAATGCCCAGCTCTTCATCGAGCACGAAAGACACGTTGTCGTCCCAGGTCAGGGCCAGTTTGGTGACCTGCATGCCGGCCTCGAGATGATTCAGAATTTCTTCTGCTTTCAGGTCCAGGCCTTTGCAGCGAACCACGCCTCCATCTTCAGACGGATCTTTCAGCTCACACTCACTACCCAGCGTGACGGTCGCCGGGTGATCAATGGTCTCGTTCAACCAGCCGGTGAACGTGAATGCCGGAGCCTGCTCGACGACCGGTGGTCTGACCGGGAGCGATCCCACGCTTTTGCGCAGGGTCGAGGCCAGGTCTTCCGCCTGTTTGGCTGAACCGGCATCCACCACCAACAGGCCATCCTGTGGTGCCAGATAGGCGTAGCAGCGGCGGTTGCGGGAGAACGCCTGAGGCAGCATTTCCAGCATCACCTGCTCTTTGATCTCGTCTTTCTCCTTGCGGCGCACCTTTCGGCTCTGTTCAAACTCAATGGCTTCAGCGCGCTCCTCCACGGCTTCTTTCACCACGGGGCCGGGCAGAATTTTTTCCTCTTTGCGCAGGGCAATCAAGTGGTAGCCGTTGGCACTGTGCACCAGTTGCTCCCCATGCTTGCCCAGTGGCGGCACCCAGCCGGAGCGAGTGGTTTCCTGCGGGCCGCAGGGTTTGAAAGCATCGGCCTGCAGCTTCTCTTCCAGAGCTTCGGCCGATATGTCAAAAGGTTTGGTAAAACGAAAAATACGGGCGTTACGAAACCACATGGGCTTGAATATCCTTGTTGCCGGGTCAGATCTGCATGATTTCGACCAGAACGGTCTTGACGATAAAGCCTACAACCCCTGCTCCCAGTACGGTAAACAGGGCCATAGTGCCGAACTTGCCAGCCTGGGATTTTTTTGCCAGATCCCATACGATGAAACCCATCCAGACAATAAGGCCGGTCAGAAACACCAGCATGGCGATCTGGGAAAAGACTGCTTCGGTCATGTTTACTCCGATATCAACTGAATCTGAAGTGTGTCGGTGTCTGCTTCCTTGCGGTTATTTCTCGTCCCGCAGGAAGACCCAGTTGTTGTTATCGGATTGGTCTTCGCTGAAATAGTAGCCGTCCAGATTGAAGCCCTTGAGGTCTTCGGCATTGGTGATGCGATTCTGGATGACGTAGCGGCACATCAGGCCGCGGGCTTTTTTGGCGTAGAAGCTGATCATCTTGTACTGGCCGTTTTTCCAGTCCTTGAACTGGGGCGTGATCAGCCGGGCATCCAGGTTCTTTTTCTGAACACTTTTGAAGTACTCGTTTGATGCCAGGTTGATCAGGGTCTTGTCGTCGGCCAGCAGCTGGTTCAGGGCGTCGGTGATCTTGCGACCCCAGAACGCGTACAGATCCTTGCCGCGGGTGTTTTCGAATTTGGTGCCCATCTCCAGCCGGTAGGGCTGCATCAGATCCAGAGGCTTGAGCAGCCCATAGAGACCGGACAGTATGCGCAGATGTTTCTGGGCAAAGCTGAAGTCTTCTTCACTGAAGCTTTCGGCATCCAGGCCGGTATAGACATCCCCTTTGAAAGCCAGTACCGACGGGCGGGCGTTATCCGGAGTAAAGGGCGTGTGCCAGTTCCGAAAACGCTCGGCGTTGAGCTGGCCGAGTTTATCACTGATGTTCATCAGATTACTGACCTGATGCGGTTCCAGTGTCTTGAGCTGGTCTATCAGCTCACAGGCGTCATCCAGAAAATCCGGCTGGGTATGGGTTTCCGTTGCCAGAGGGCTCTCGTAATCAAGAGTCTTGGCAGGGGAGATGATCATCAGCATGGGTGGTGAATCCTCATTGCAGAAACGTCTGTAACTGGTCGCTGGTAAATGGCCAGTCCAGCTCCGCGCCGGTGTCATTGCGGCGCAGCACGGGAATGCGGGTGCCGTAACGTTCTACCAGTGCTTCAGACTGGGCAATATCAACCACGTCCACAGGCACTGGTTCGGGCATCGGCGTATTCACCAGCAGGGCTTCGGCCAGTTCGCAAAGATGGCATTGGTCTGTGGTGTAGAAAATGAGTTCCATTACTTTTTCGGCTGTGCGTCGATTTGCTGGCCGTTGACGCCCCGGCTGTCTTTACCCATCAGATAGAGATACACCGGCATCAGCGTTTCGGGTTCGGGGTTCTTTTTTGGGTCTTCAGCCGGGTAAGCCAGCATGCGCATACCGGTGCGTGTGGCACCCGGGTTCAGGCTGTTTACGCGGATGTTGGTGCGCTCGTCATCAAGCTCATCGGCCAGCAACTGCGCAAGCCCTTCAACCGCAAACTTGGAGACCGCATAGGCGCCCCAGTAGGCCCGGGCCTGTCGGCCAACGCCGGAGGAGGTGAGGATCATTGAGGCGTCCTCAGATTTGCGCAGCAGCGGAATCATGGCCCGGCTCAGAAGGAATGGTGCGGTCGCATTTACCTGCATCACCCGGTTCCAGGTTTCTGGATCGTACAGCTCGACCGGGCTGCGGGCGCCGAGAATGCCGGCGTTGTGCAGCAGGCCATCGAGGCGGCCAAAATTGTCTTCGATGGTCATTGCCAGTTCTTCGTATTCCTTAACCGCTGCGCCTTCAAAATTCATGGGCACGATGGCTGGCTTGGGGTAACCGGCGGCTTCAATCTCGTCGTATATTTCTTCCAGTTTTTCCACCGTGCGGCCAACGAGGATGACAGTTGCGCCATGGGCGGCGTAGGCCTTGGCGGCCGCACGTCCGATACCGCTGCCAGCCCCGGTGACCATGATAATGCGGTCTTTCAGAAGATCGGCGGGTGCCTGGTAATCTTGCATAACCTGTCTCCGTGTTCAGGCGGCCCGGCCCGGTTTGGCCGGTGATAAAATTGACTTGGCGCTATTGTAACAGCTTTGCCAGATCGCTGACGGTATCGGCAATGATATCGGCCTGCCACAGCTCCACACTCTCCGGCTCCTCGATATAGCCATAGCGAACAGCAATGGTGCGCATGCCGGCGTTGCGGCCGGCTTCAATGTCGCGTTCATGGTCGCCCACGTAAATGGCACGGGCCGGGTCAGCGGTAATCTGTGTGCAGGCCAGAAACAAGGCTTCGGGGTGGGGTTTACGCTCGGCCACGTGATCCGGGCACACCAGAGCCGCACAGCGGTCTGCCAGTCCCAGGGCCTGAATAAGCGGGACCGCAAATCTGGCCGGCTTGTTCGTCACGATGCCCCAGGGGATATCTCTGGTTTCCAGCGTCTGCAACAGCTCTTCAATGCCTTCGAAGAGTGTGGTTTCAACCGCAACGCCGGCTTCGTAGAGATCGAGAAAGGCACTGTGTTTTCCGGCGTAGTCCTGGTGCTCGGGTTCAAGGCCGAAGCCCACCCGAACCATGGCCCTGGCGCCGTTGGATACTGAGCGGCGGATCTGCTCTGGCGGCAAAGGTGCCAGACCGTGTTGTTGCCGGAGCTGATTCAGGCAACGGATAAAATCCGGTGCGGTGTCGATCAGCGTGCCGTCCAGATCAAACAGGACCGCCGAGGGATGCTGCTCAGGCTTCACGGTTATCCCGGGCATGCATCAGGTAATTTACGTCGACATCCCGCCCGAGTTTGTAAACCTTGGTGACCGGGTTATAGCTCATTCCGGTCAGCTCGTTCACTTCCAGACCGGCATGGCGCAGATAGTCCGACATTTCCGAGGGACGAATGAACTTCTTCCACTCGTGGGTGCCTTTGGGCAGCATCTTCAGCACGTATTCGGCGCCAACAATGGCGAACAGGAACGATTTCGGGTTCCGGTTAAGGGTGGAGACGAAGAGGTGGCCGCCCGGACGGAGCAGGGCGGCACAGGCGTTAATGACCGACCCGGGATCGGGTACGTGTTCGAGCATTTCCAGGCAGGTAACCACATCGTACTGGCCGGCATGCTCTGGGTCGCGGGCCAGTTCTTCCACTGTAATCTGGCGGTAGTTGACGTCGACGCCGGAATCCAGGCTGTGCAGCTTGGCTACAGACAGGGGCGCTTCGCCCATGTCGATGCCGGTCACATGGGCGCCACGCAGCGCCATGCCCTCGGAGAGCAGGCCGCCGCCACAACCGACATCCACAATACGCTTGCCGGCCAGGGATACCCGTTCATCGATGTAGTTCAGGCGTAACGGGTTGATGTCGTGCAGCGGTTTGAATTCGCTGGTCGGATCCCACCATCGGCTGGCCAGGGCTTCAAACTTGGCGATCTCGTTCTGGTCTATGTTCTGGTTGCTCATGGGTTACACCTGTTAACTGAGAATCTGTTTGCGCCACTGGCTGACCCGCAGCATCAGGTCTGGCATGTCGATGCGGGTCAGGCGGCCATCCTGTAACTGAGGTACGCCGTTGATCCAGCTATGGCTTACTGCCCGTCCGTGGTTGCTGTAAACCAGGTGGGAAGCGGGATCATACACCGGCTGCAGGAAGGGATCACTGAGATCCACTGCAATCAGGTCGGCCAGCTTGCCGGGCACCAGTGAACCGAGTTCGTGCTCCATGCCCAATGCCCGTGCACCGTTGATGGTCGCCATGGCCAGGGCCTGGTGGGCCGACAGGGCGGAGGCATCATCGGCGACGACTTTGGCAACCATTGCGGCGGTTTTGATCTCGCCAAACAGGTCCAGGTCGTTGTTGCTGGCGGCGCCATCGGTGCCGATGGTCAGGTTGATGCCGTGGTCCATCAGGTTCTGGGCCGGACAAAAGCCGCTGGCCAGTTTCAGATTCGATTCCGGGCAGTGGACCACATGGGTGCCACTGCGAGCCAGTTGTTCCAGATCAGACTGGTCGACCTGGGTCATGTGTACGCACTGGCTGTTGCTGTTCAGTATTCCCAGCTCCGCCATGCGGGTGACCGGGCGCTTTCCCGTAGCCTTGAGTGCCTCTTCCACTTCGAAGGCGGTTTCATGAAGATGTATCTGGATCGGTGCACCGGTTTCCCGGGACAGGTCCAGCGCCGCTTCCAGCGGCTGATCAGAGACCGTGTAGGGAGCATGAGGCCCGATAGCGGGGAAGATGTAATCATCACTCTGCCACTGGGCGATCAGATCGGCGCCCTTGCGCAGGTACTCTTCCGGGCCAGAGCCCCAGACGGTGGGCATGTCTAGCAGCGGGAAACAGATCTGGGCTCGCATGCCAACATCGTGCGCTGCCTGGGCGGTGACTTCCGGGAAGAAGTACATGTCGGAAAAGGTGGTGGTGCCGGTGCGCAGCATTTCGGCCATGGCCAGGCGGCTGCCATCGGCAACGAAGGTTTCGCTAACGAATTTTCCTTCCGCCGGCCAGATGTGGTCGTTCAGCCAGGTCATCAGTGGCAGGTCGTCAGCCAGGCCCCGGAACAGTGACATGGCGGTATGGCCGTGCAGGTTGATCAACCCGGGCATTACCACATGCTCGGTCAGATCAATGGTTTCCCGCGTGCGGTAGTGATGGTCTGCCTGCTCCTGGGGCAAAACATCAAGAATTCGTTTGCCCTGAAGAATGACCGCCTGGTGTTCGAGCACTTCGCCGGAGGGCTCTATGGGAATCAGCCAGCGGGTATTAATGCGGGTGTCGGCTGCGGTTATGGTGTCTGCCGTCATTGACCTGCCTTGGGGTTGAGTGCGCAGTCTGCCTGCGCCATTAAATTTAATCAGAAAGTATAACCAGCCATGGTGGGCAGAACTACCCCTTAAAACCAGGCAGGTATTTTGTTGTGATGGGTTTATACTGGCGTTTTTTGTTCATTGAGAGGAAGTTGTCTATGGTTGGCTCCGCTGCCGGGAATACCGGAGATACGGTTGCCATGCGCTGGCATGGTGATCGGCTGGACTTGCTGGATCAGCGCCTGTTGCCTGGTGAGGAATGTTGGGTGAGCGTTGAGCGTGCCTCGGAGGTAACACGGTGTATCACCGATATGGTAGTGCGCGGGGCGCCGGCAATTGGCATAACCGCCGCCTATGGAGTGGTGCTGGCAGCCCGATACGCCGGTGGCGGCGACTGGCAGGCGGAAATCAAACAGGCCATTCGTGATCTGGCCGGTTCCCGGCCCACGGCAGTGAACCTGTTCTGGGCACTGGAGCGCATGGAAGCCGTGTTTCATGGTTGTCACTCCCTGGCGGAGGCGACCGAAAGACTGGAAGCGGAAGCGGTTCAGATTCATCAGGAGGATGTCGCCGGCAACCTGGCGATGGCAGATCATGCCGTGGAAGTGATGTGCCCGGATAATCCCATCTCGGTGCTGACCCATTGTAATACCGGGGCATTGGCCACCGGTGGTTATGGTACGGCGCTGGGAGTTATTCGCCGCCTGCACGAAAATAGCCTGTTGGAACGCGTCTATGCCGATGAAACCCGGCCCTGGTTGCAGGGGAGCCGTCTGACAGCCTGGGAACTGGCGCGGGATAACATTCCGGTGACTCTGAACGTTGATGGTGCGGCGGCAGCCATTATGGCTTCCGGGCAGGTGAAATGGGTTATCGTTGGCGCCGACCGTATTACCGCTAATGGCGATGTGGCCAACAAAATCGGAACCTACAGTCTGGCGGTGCTGGCCCGTCATCACAAAGTGGGTTTTATGGTGGTGGCACCGTCCAGCACGGTGGATATGTCGCTGGCGACCGGCGGTGATATTCCGATTGAGGAGCGGGATGGTACGGAAGTTCGGGAAGTCGGTGGCAGACAACTGGCGCCGGACGGTGTTCAGGTATTCAACCCGGTTTTCGACGTTACGCCGGCAAGTCTGATTGATGCCATCGTTACTGAAAAGGGCGTTGTGAACAACCCGAACATCACTGGTATGAAGACGTTATTCAGATGACAAAAGGCTGATGAGAGTCGCCGGCCGACAGGCATGAAGCCTGGCCGGCCGTGTTGCCCGGTTTACTGGTCGTCAGTCTGGGCGGCGAATCGGGTTGGCTGAAGAATTGACGCCATCCGCTGATCCAGCTCCAGCAGGTCAGCCATGATGTGCCCGCCTTCACGGATCACGAAATCGAGTTCGTCATTGTTGTTGTCGAGGTTGGCCGCCTGCTGGTCCTGCCAGTCTTCAAACTCTTCAAGTGTTTCAAACGGTGTTTCGTCACGCAGCTCTCTGCGCGTGTTGGCAATGGTCAGCCGTGTACGTTCGATCTCATCGAAGTGTGCTTTTCGCTTGTCGGTATTCAGACTGACATAATCTTTTTCACGCTGCTGTTCCAGGAACTCTATTTCCCGCTGCAGCAGTTTGAACTCCGGGTTACTGGCAAACCGGGCGTCGTGTCGCTCCCGTAATTCGCCGATGACGTTGCTGAAGTCGAAATAGCGGGCGTGAGGGACTGCTTCGATCTGGTCCCAGGGCAGGGCGTGGTCCAGGGCGTCTTCCCCGATCCGGGTTTTATCGACCCGCGATGGTATCTCGATGTCGGGAATAACGCCCTTGTGCTGGGTGGAGCCGCCGGAGACCCGGTAGAACTTGGATTGGGTGATTTTCAACTGACCATGGTTCAGGGGGCGTACGGCTTGTACGGTGCCCTTGCCGAAGGTCTGGGAGCCCACCACCAGGCCGCGACCATAGTCCTGAACGGCGCCAGCGAAGATCTCGGAGGCCGATGCGCTCATCCGGTTAACCAGCACTACCAGGGGGCCGTCATATTCAACGGAAGGGTCTTCGTCGTTGAGGATCTGTACCTCGTTGTTGGCGTTGCGGATTTGCACCGTCGGGCCCTGCTCGATAAACAGACCTACCAGGTCATTGGCTTCATGGAGCGCACCGCCGCCATTGTTGCGGAGATCCATGACAATACCGTCAACGCCCTGGCTTTTCAGTTCGTTGATGAGTTTGCGAACATCACGGGTGGTGCTTTTATAGTCCGGGTCTCCTGCCTGCATGGCCTGGAAATCGGCGTAGAAGGTGGGAATGGTGATAACGCCGATATTGTAGTTCTCTCCCTGCCGGTCCAGCTCAATGACGTCTTTGCTGGCGCTCTGTTCTTCCAGTTTGACTTCGTCACGGCTGATGGCGATGGTGCGCGTCAGTGTTTCGTCCGTGGCGCTGGCGGGAATAACCTCCAGCGTTACTTTGGAGTCCTGAGGGCCACGAATAAGATCCACTACTTCATCCAGACGCCAGCCGATTACGTTGACCGGTTTTTCACCTTCCTGCGCTACTGACACGATGCGGTCTGCTGGCTGAAGCTGCCCCTGTTTGGCGGCAGGGCCGCCGGGGATCAGGCGAACAACTTTGGTGTATTCGTTATCGGACTGCAGCACGGCGCCAATGCCTTCCAGCGACAGGCTCATGTTGATGTTGAAGTTTTCTGACGTGCGTGGTGAAAAGTAGGAGGTGTGCGGATCCCACATGCCAGTAAAGGCATTCATGTAGGTTTGAAAGGCATCCTCACTGCGGGCCTGGTAGGCACGCTTGAGCTGGCCTTCGTAGCGCCGACGCAGGTTGTCTTCAATGGTGTCGTCTTCGGTGCCATTCAGGCGCTGCGACAGAACCGCATTCTTGACGCGTTTTACCCAGAGTTCATCAAGCGCTGCCTGGTCGGTCTTGCGGCTGGCTTCTGAGCGATCTACCCGGATCTCGTGATCGGCGCTGAAATCGAGCTCTTCAACCCCTTTATCTATTATGTTGAGCGCAAATTCCAGGCGCTCGATCATACGCTGCTGCACCAGATTATAGATCTGGAAGGCGGGCTGAAGCTGGCCGGTTCTGAGTGCAGAGCCCAGTATACTTCTGATATTGGAAAGCGCGTCGATGTCCTGTTGGGTCAGGTAGATACGTTGGCCGTCCAGGTAGTCCAGGTAGGCTTCGAAAACATCCCCGGACAATTCGTCGCTGACGCCGAGATTGCGGAAGTGGGTGAACTGAAGCTGCCGGGCGATCAGAATATTGGCCCGCGCCTGCTCTACGGTCGGAACGACTGGCTCATATACCGACGGGCTTTCAACGTTCGCCTGTACCCCGGAAAAAACCGGCATCAAAAGAGCGAGCGTGAGCGCCGAACAGGCTCTTGCTTTGCCAGAGAGCAAGGGCCTGGAGCGACGATTCATAAGCTTTTCCGTGATGGTCATAAAGCAGTCCTGACGTGCTGAGCAACAGGGCAGGCCAAAAGGCGCTTGGGCGCACAGGGACCTGTGGTTGGTCAATTTATTGTAGGCAACCGCTACCCGCGTTGCTACAGCTGCGGGCTACCGGTTTGTGACAATCTGTCCATCGTACGGCGGTGATTACTCTGGCTTCAGGAGAGTCTCCAACGCCTTATTAAGCCGTTCAGCGTATTCCGCATCGGCATCATTGGCTTCCGTACGCAGGCACCAGGTTGCGACCAGCTGCTCAATGGCCTCTGGCGTGCTGGTGGCTTCGCCACCGCCCAGACCCTCTGCCAGGCGCTGAACCTGAATTTCCATGCGACGGTCCTGATCGGATTCAGAGCTGGGGGCGCCCGTCAGTATTTCCGCCCGGATCACCAGATCCCGGCTGTCACCGGCCGCTGAATCGTCAGCCAGTTTTCGCCAGTGCTCTGGCAGCCTGTCTTCAGAAAGCGGAGCGCCTGGTCTGGCGGTGACCAATGCCTGCCAGTTTCCGATTTTCTCCTGAAGTTTTCTGGCCTGGTTAATCCTGGCCAGATGTTGTCTTAATTGCTGTACCTGTTCTTTCATCTCACCGGAAAGTGACTGACCGCGCAATTTGCCGAGAGCGTCGCGGGCGCTGCTGAGAGTTTCGTCGTCCGCGTTGTGGGGGATGTCGGCGAAAGCGGCCAGTATCTCCCTGGCCTCCTGGTCTGCCTGCTCGGTTTCTTCCTGAAGGGCAGAGCGCCGGGCATCGCGGCGGGCAAAAATGTCGTCACAGGCTTTGCGGAATGCTTTCCAGAGCTTCCGGTCTTCCCGGTGGCGGGTGACGCCCACTGCCTGCCACTGGGTCTGCAGTGCTTTGGCGGCATCCATGGCTTCTTGCAACGGTTCATGATCGACCAGCTCTTCGGCTCTTTCGACAATGGCCTGTTTTACTGCCTCATTTTTCCGGCGCTCTTCGTCCAGTGGGCTTTCGAGCTGTTTCAGCAGGCTGTCAAAGCGTTTCTGTACCTGGCGATTGCTGCGGAAGTCGACCGGCCAGGCACTTTTCCACTCCTGCCGTGCAGTCTGATGAATGCGTTCAGCAGCTTTCCAGTCAATATTTGACCAGTCAGCATTGTCCAGAAATGTTTGCAGCTCGCTACAAATGGCTTCACGTTTCTGATTATTGGCCTGTTTCAGGTCTGATTTTGCTTCAAAATACGCTTTGCAAGGCCCATAGGCCTGGTCTGATGCACTCTTGAAGCGGGTCCAGAGGGCGCGATCCGAAGAGCCGCCCAGGTCACGCCATTCGTTTTGCAGCTCTTTGATGCGCTCGGCTTTGGCCTCTGGTTCTATCGGTTGCTCTGCCAGATGTTCCATCTGTTCGCACAGGGCGATCTGTTTCGGTTCGGTGGCAAAGCCCTGCCAGTCACTCAGTTCACGGAACTGACCGGCCAGCAAGTGCATGCGCGCCTGGAACTCCTTGCGGTGACGACTGTCCAGTTGCTGAAACTGATTCTGAGCGGTTTTCAGGAGCTGTTTCGACTCTTTGTACTGTTTGGCGTCCAGAGCGGTTTCCAGTTCTGGCAGGGTGCCTTTGAGTGTGGCTGCCAGGGCTTTTTGCCGTTCGCGATTGGTATCCGCCGCTGTCGGCGCTTTGGGCTTGCCAGCCAGTTTTTTCAACTGTTCAAGCAGGGGCGGTAGCGGAAATTCCGCTGGCCAATCTATGTCTTTCAGCAACTGAGCTGCGGCATCGGTTTGCGCGTCGGTCGGTTGGTCGGCCTGTTCCAGGGCAGAGATGGCATCCCGGGCATTATCCAGACGGCGCACGGCGCTCAGGTAGTTGCGCAGCGCCAACATAAGTTGCTCGTAGCGTTTCTGCTCTTGCTTGTCGACGGAAGTGTCGCGTGTTGCCTCCAGCCAGCGGTTCTCCTGGGTTTTTTGCAGGGCATCCAGAGCAGAGGTGGTGGGCAACGTTTGCTGCTCCCGGGAGGTCAGGTCTGCCAGGGTCTGTTGCAACAAGTCCAGCGTTTCGGAGCGTTGGCGGGCCTGCTCATGGTGACGTTCAGTTTCCTGCCGGGCCTGCTCTATCTGATCTAGCCGCTCCCGGCACTGATGTATGGCTTCAAGGAATTGCTGAGCCTGCTCGGGCATAGCCTGTTCTTCGAGGCCGCGCCATTTCTCGAGCAAAGACTCAAGCCTTGGCTGGTAAAGCTTGGTGTCTTCGGTTTTCGCTTGCTCGCGGGCCTGGTTGATCAGCGTGGCTATCTTTTCCCGGGTGGCCTGCTCGGCAACTTGCTGTTCACGCAGTTGCTGCAACGATTGTTTCACCGACTGGTAAACGCTTTTGTCTCGGCCTTTTGCCTGTTTCTGAACCTGCTGCAGGTACATTTCTTCGCGAAGCCCCTGGGCGGCCTGGAGGCGAATAGCCGCAGTGGCTCCGTCAATGGCGAGCGCGGCCAGAACCGATTGTTCGGGAGAGCCGGAAAGCTGACCTTCCTGTTCTTTGAGCAATACCTCCCGGTTGTCCTGTGAGGACTGCTGGCTGGTTTCGGTTTTTTCTGGGGTGCCGGGGTTTTTTATCGGGGTTGCCCTGCGGGCTTTGAACAGTTTCTGAATAAAAGCGGCCATAAAATATCCTTCGGCATTGAAACCAGTCTGCGGTGGCGGCAGAGTATTCCGCCATCGGGCATCGGCACAAATTTGTGCCGGACAGTATCGAAAATCGGCCGCTAGTCTAGCGTTTTGCAAGCGTGTGCGGAAAGGGGCTTTATTGTGAAAGACGAAAAACAGGACGATCCTGAGTACAAAGCACGCGCCGTGGCGCTGCGTTTGCTGGCGCGGCGTGAGCACAGCCGTCAGGAGTTGTCGCTGAAATTGCGCCAGCGCAAAATTGAGTCAGATATCATCGATGCTGTTCTGGATGAATACGAGAACAAAGGTTGGCTGGATGACCAGCGCTTTGCCGAGGTGTTTACCCGTCAGCGGATGGATATGGGGTATGGGCCGGTCAGGATTCTGGCGGAACTTCAGCAACGAGGTGTGCATCAGAGCCCGGACTGTCTTAAAGAGGTTCCGGATGAGCATTGGTGCGAGATAGCAGCAATGCTTCGGGAGCGCCGCTTTGGTCTGGCTCCGGTGCATGACGATCTGCCGGAAAAAATGCGCCAGGCCCGGTTTCTGGCCCGGCGTGGTTTTTCCTCTTCCCAGGTCGAAAAGGCACTGGGGGTGACGGATCTGGATACACTCTAGACGCCGGGCGGGTCTGTTCAGAGTGTGGGCGGAATTGGCCCCAGCTCGGGGGGTAAGGCGGCTCTGATGGGCGGAATGCCGGTGGCTTCCGCGCTGCGATCACTGGGGCCGCTCTCTGACGGTTCGAACCAGACGAGTTGGTCCCTGACGCCGGTGTTAGATGGAGCGTCGGGCTCAGTTATGCGCACCAGAAAGTCGAGATACCGGCGAATGTTTTGCACATAAAGCACCGGCTCATGGCCTCGCGCGTAACCGAAGCGGGTTTTTGAATACCACTCTTTCTGCGCCAGCCGCGGCAGAAATTCCTTCACATCCATCCAGCGATCGGGATCTTTGCCGGCGCCTTCGGTCAACCTGCGGGCATCTTCAAGGTGGCCGAAACCAACGTTGTATGAGGCCAGAGCAAACCAGGTTCGATCCGGCTCGGGGATCCGGTCAGGGATTTTGTTGTGCACGGTACGGAAATAGCGAGCGCCGCCATCAATGCTTTGCTGCGGGTCGAGTCGATTGTTGATGCCGATGTAACGCGCCGTTGACAGAGTCAGCATCATCAGTCCTTTCACACCAGTCGGGGAAACCGCTCTGGGCCGCCAGTGGGATTCCTGATAACCGATAGCGGCCAGCAGTCGCCAGTCGAACCCGGTTTCTTTCGCATACTCTTTAAACAGCGGTTCAAATCGCGGCAGCCGATTTCTTACATGTTGCATAAACGTCAGGGCGCCAACGTAATTCAGTTGTTCCAGATGCCCGTAAAAGCGCTCTCTGAGCTGCGCCATCAGGCCGTTGTTGCGTACAGAATCCAGAAAGGCGCGGACTTCGTTGATCAGGGTTTCGTCCTGTCCGGCGGGAAACAGCCATACCAGATCTTTGGGCTGGTTCAGGCTGAACCCTCTTACGACATCGGGGTAAAAGACCTGATTGAGCTCCAGTTCATTCGAGGCAATTGCCGCGTAGGTGAATTCACCCTGTTCAACGCGGGCCAGGAGGCCGGCGGCGTCTAGCCCGGGATGTATGCGGATTGTGGGGGGCGGCGCATCGCCTGACTGCTGCAGGAGATGCTCGTGACTGCTGTCCGGTAGCATGTGCACCGTTTTCCCGGCCAGATCCGAGTAGGTGGAGGCAGAGGGGGCGTCCCGGTGGTAGATGATGACCGACTGCGCCTGAATACCGGTGGGCAGGGTTCGGAATTTGTCCGCAAGGTCTGGGTGGTCGGTAATGCCGGCGATGCCGATATGGGCGTAGTTATCAGCAAGCACCGAGAGAATCTCGGAATTGTTCTCGGCGACTCGAACCCTTAACTCCACACCCAGGCGATTGGCCAGATGTCGGGCGAGTTGGTAGTCGTAACCGGTCGGCGCTCCGCGTTGCTGGTAATAAGTAGAAGGTGCTTCCCGCGTAATGACATGCAGCACCCCTTCATTGCGAATTTCCTGAAGAGTGCTGGGGCGGGAACATCCGCTCAGGGCGCTGACTACAAACAGTGCAGCGGCAATGGCGAAGCAGCAGCTTCGCAGGCTACCTGTGAATCGTGACAAATTCCTGCTCTCTACGGCCAACGGTCAATATCGAGAATAGTATCAAATTTACTGATCATCAGTCCCGGGTGTCTGCTGTATCCCGCGCTTTCTTTCGGGTATCATTGCCGGCTTTCAGACGTCCCCCGATTCGCGCGATACAGGTTGATATCATGCTTGAACTTCGCGGCGCGCCCGCGCTCTCGCCTTTCCGTTCCCGCAAGCTACATTCACGGATTCAGGAAATTGTCCCGGATGTGGTTCATGTGTATGCCGAGTTCATGCACTTCGCCGATCTGGAAGCCGATCTTTCCGATGCCGAACAGGCTGTTCTGGATCGACTGCTTACCTATGGGCCCAGTGTTGAGGCTGAAGAGCCTGAAGGTGTGCTGTTCCTGGTCGTGCCCAGGCCCGGTACGTTGTCGCCCTGGTCCAGCAAGGCGACCGACATTGCCCGCAACTGCGGTCTGCGCCAGATTCACAGAATTGAGCGCGGCGTTGCCTATTATGTAAAAGCGAAGAAGAAACTCAGCCTGGAACAGCGTGAAAAAATCGCCGTTTTGCTGCATGACCGCATGACCGAGAAAGTGTTCCATGAAACCGGCGGTGCGGAATTACTGTTCGGCGATGAAGAGCCCCGGACGCTGGAGCGGGTGCCGGTACTTGCCGGTGGGCGCGATGCTCTGGCGAAGGCCAATGCTTCGCTGGGACTGGCGCTGGCGGACGACGAAATTGATTACCTGGTGGAATCATTCAAGGCGCTTGAACGCGACCCCACAGACGTGGAGTTGATGATGTTCGCTCAGGCGAACTCGGAACATTGCCGCCACAAGATCTTCAATGCCAGCTGGGACATTGATGGCGAAGCCCAGGAAAAGTCCCTGTTTGCGATGATCCGCAATACCTACGAAATGAACAGCGAAGGAGTGTTGTCGGCCTATAAGGACAACGCATCGGTTATTGCCGGCAGTGAAGCCGGGCGTTTCTACCCGGATCCGGAAACCGGCGCCTACGGCTATCACCAAGAGCCGATCCACATTCTGATGAAGGTGGAAACGCATAACCACCCAACGGCGATTTCTCCGTTTTCAGGCGCTGCCACGGGTTCTGGTGGCGAGATCCGGGACGAAGGCGCGACCGGCCGTGGTTCCAAGCCGAAGGCAGGGCTGGCGGGCTTTACCGTTTCCAACCTGAACCTGCCGGGCGATGAGCAGCCGTGGGAAACTGGCTATTGCAAGCCGGACCGGATTGCGTCACCGCTGGACATCATGATTGAAGGCCCGATCGGCGGCGCTGCTTTCAATAACGAATTTGGCCGACCCAACCTGGCCGGCTATTTCCGGACATTCGAAGCGATGGCGCCGGGTGCGGCGGGCGAAGAAGTCCGCGGATACCACAAGCCGATCATGATTGCCGGTGGCCTGGGTAACATCAGTGAGCAACACGTCGAGAAAGGCCATATTCCGGAAGGCGCCAAGCTGATTGTGCTGGGTGGCCCGTCCATGCTGATTGGTCTCGGTGGAGGTGCGGCATCCTCCATGGACTCCGGCTCCAGCCATGAAAACCTGGATTTCGCCTCGGTACAGCGGGGTAATCCAGAAATGGAACGTCGTTGTCAGGAAGTCATTGACCGCTGCTGGCAGATGGGTGACACCAACCCGATCTGCTTTATCCACGATGTTGGCGCAGGCGGCCTGTCCAACGCCATGCCGGAATTGGTTAAAGATGGGGGCCGCGGCGGTAAATTCGAGCTTCGGAATATCCCCAGTGATGAGCCGGGCATGTCGCCACTGGAAATCTGGTGCAATGAGTCCCAGGAGCGCTATGTAATGGCTGTGGCGCCCGAGAACATGGAGCAATTCGATGCTCTGTGCCGCCGCGAGCGCTGCCCATATGCGGTGGTTGGCGAGGCGACGGAGGCCCATCATCTGGAGTTGGCCGATTCCTACTTTGATGACAAGCCGGTTGACCTGCCGATGGATGTGTTGTTCGGCAAACCGCCGAAAATGCACAGAAGTGTCAATCGGAGCTCGTTTACCAAGCCGATTTTTGATTCCACAAAGATTGATATTCAGGATGCGATCCGTCGGGTTCTGCGTTTACCGTCTGTGGGCTCCAAAAGCTTTCTGATTACGATTGGTGACCGCACCATTACCGGGCTGGTTGCTCGTGATCAGATGGTTGGCCCTTGGCAGGTTCCGGTGGCCGATGTGGCGGTAACCGCTGCCTCTTTTGATGTGCGCACCGGTGAAGCCATGGCGATGGGTGAGCGTACGCCGGTGGCGGTCATTGATGCACCGGCTTCCGGCCGCATGTCAGTCGGCGAGGCCATTACCAACCTGGCGGCGGCGCCGATTGGCAAGCTTTCTGACATTCGCCTGTCTGCCAACTGGATGGCTGCAGCCGGCCACCCGGGTGAAGACGAAAACCTTTACGAAACGGTTCGGGCGGTGGGTATGGAACTTTGTCCGGCGCTGGGAATCACGATTCCGGTGGGCAAGGACTCCATGTCCATGAAGACCACCTGGGAAGAAGATAACGGCGACCAGAAGAGTGTGACGTCACCGCTGTCGCTGATTGTCAGCGGTTTCGCACCGGTAACAGACATCGGTCGAACGCTTACCCCACAGCTGCGTACCGACGCCGGTGAAACCGATCTGATCCTGATCGACCTGGCCGCAGGCCAGAATCGTCTGGGTGGTTCTGCCCTTGCTCAGGTATACAGCCAGATGGGGGCCGTGGCGCCGGATCTTGATGATCCTGAAGATATCAAGGCATTCTTCGCGGTTATTCAGGGGCTGAACGCGGATGGCAAGCTTCTGGCTTATCACGACCGTTCTGATGGCGGTCTGTTTGTGACTCTGGCGGAGATGTGCTTTGCCGGGCACGCAGGCGCAGATATCAAGCTCGACGGTCTGGCGGCAGACCAGTCCCAGTTTGCACGGGAGCTGTTCAACGAAGAGCTGGGTGCGGTGATTCAGGTTCGCCGGGAAGATACCGGCTTTGTATTGCAGCAGTTCTCCGGAGCGGGCCTGGGTGATCACACCAGTGTTATCGGTGCCCCTAATGATAAGGATCGCTTACGGCTGACCTTTGGCGCAGAGACCGTGATCGATGAGCCTCGTGCCGATCTCCAGCGGCTCTGGGCCGAAACAAGCTATCGTATCCAGTCTCTGCGCGATAATGCGGATTGTGCCCGGGAAGAGTTCGATAACCTGCTGGACGCTGACGACCCGGGCCTGACCGCGGAGCTGAGCTTCGATATTAATGAAGACGTCGCTGCGCCATTCATCAACACCGGAGTGCGTCCGAAAGTGGCGGTGCTGCGGGAGCAGGGCGTTAACGGCCAGGTAGAAATGGCGGCCGCGTTTGATCGGGCCGGGTTTGAGGCTGTTGATGTACATATGAGCGATCTGCTTTCCGGCCGGATCACACTGGATAAATTCCAGAGTCTGGTGGCCTGTGGTGGTTTCTCTTATGGCGATGTTCTGGGTGCCGGTGAAGGCTGGGCCAAGTCGATCCTCTTCAATGACCGGGTGCGTGATCAGTTCGCGGCTTTCTTCAACCGCCAGGAAACACTGGCTCTGGGTGTGTGTAACGGTTGTCAGATGTTGTCGAACCTGCACGAGCTGATTCCGGGCAGTGAGGGCTGGCCGCGCTTTGTGCGCAATCAGTCAGAGCAGTTTGAGGCCCGTTTCGCCATGGTAGAAGTACAATCCTCGCCATCGGCCTTTATGGATGGCATGGCCGGTTCCCGTATGCCGATTGCAGTTGCTCATGGTGAGGGGCGGGTCGAGTTTGTGTCAGGCAGCTCTGCCCGGTCGTTACAGGACGATGGGCTGGTGGCGCTGCAATACGCGGACAATCGTGGCAACGCAACCACTCGCTACCCCTATAACCCCAATGGCTCGGAAGCGGGCATCACCGGCGTTACCAGTCGGGATGGCCGTGTGACGATCATGATGCCCCACCCGGAACGAGTGTTCAGGGCAGTGCAACATTCGTGGCGACCGGATGATTGGCAGGAGGACGGCCCGTGGCTTCGTATGTTCCGTAACGCCAGGCGCTGGCTCGGTTAATACGGACTTGTCCTCGCAGATAAAACCGGTCCTTTGTGCTCTGATTTCCGGAGTCACAACAGGCCGGTTTTTTTGTGTCTTGCCCGGAACGTATCTGACCTCGATTGTCTACCGAAAAAAGTAAAAAAATCTCCTCCGAATGCCCTGTCAAGGACTTGACGAAGTAGCTTTATGCACATTTTCGGTGCCGCTTTGCGCGATCTGTGTACAAATATTGAAATTCCTGCCTTGTTTTTGTTCGCTATTTGTAACTAACTGAAAAATAAGAAAAAATATGAATGGGCGATTTTCTCGCCAATTTGAGTTAAGGTCAGTAATCACGGGGGTTGGAGGGAGATTCCCAAAAACTATCCCCATACTTATCCACAGAATTTGTGGGTAAGTTCAGAAACTTCAATGATTAACAAAGTTTGATCAAATTGGGTGGAAAATGTACAAGCTGTGTTACTTCGTTCCAGAGAGTCATTTGCAGGTTACCAAACAGGCATTGTTCCAGGCGGGTGCCGGAAAGATCGGCGATTACGACAGTTGTGCGTGGCAATGTGAAGGTCAGGGCCAGTTCCGACCGTTGGCCGACAGCGACCCCTTTCTGGGAGCCCGGGGCGAGCTGGAAACGGTAAAAGAGTTCAAAGTGGAGCTGGTGATGGAGGATGTCCGCATCTTTGATGCCATTACCGCGTTGAAGCAGGCTCATCCATATGAAGAGCCGGCTTATGAGGTGTATCGGCTGGAAGAACTTTGATCAGTTTTTCTTGGCCATAGGGTGACGGATCTCGGTGACGTGCAGCTCGAATTGTTGTTTCTCCATGTCGGCGAGAAACAGCTCCAGAGTTTTTCGTACGGTGGGGAAAGAAATTTCGTCCCAGGGGATCTCGGTTGGCGCAAACAGCCGGGTTTCCAGAGACTCTTCGCCCGCGCTAAAGCTGCCGTCAGTGAGCGT